>Ga0179591_1374221_pt1 | contig 15558 bp, 17 predicted proteins | sample CZOMad2_1_08_16f_FD_182891 | JGI IMG/M metagenome (GOLD analysis project Ga0179591, IMG submission 182891) | Vadose zone soil fungal communities from Angelo Coast Range Reserve, California, USA - CZOMad2_1_08_16fungal (PacBio error correction) | ecosystem: Environmental > Terrestrial > Soil >...
CCCTTGCTATGGCGCGCGATCTTTGAAAGACTTAGCCATATTCCCTCACCTGTAGGCTGGGGAGGAGAACACGCGGAACGAGGAAAATTGTTTGGCCCATGTCCTGAAGGAACTAATTTTAACTCACGATTTGAAGGTGAGGGGGTCTAGAATGGAAAAGTAAAACTTTATCCGTACTTAGAAGGAAGGGACCTGGGGTTTATGTCTTTAAAAAGGGGAAGTAAATGGGAAGAGTGAAAATAAAAATTATTAATTATCACAATACTTATTCAACGACAGGTGAAGAGCCAAAGAATAAAGAGCCGGATATAAGAATTGTAGAAGCAAGAGGGGCAAGTCAAAAGAAGGGGCCATAAATTATAGCCCAAAACGACCTTTGCCATAAATTTTAATTTAATCACTTATCATAATGAACGTGTAGGGGCGCCCAGCTCTCTCCCTGAGACTGCTGCATACCTTCCATTCTCCCTCGGAGTGAACCTTTCTCTTTTCGTGCTGAAAGCTATTGACTGACCAACTCCTTCTCGGAAAGCTATTGCAGTGAAAGATATAGCCATGGGTCACTACACAAGCCGAGTGAAAAGGGGGTGGAAAGGCTGGGGAGAGGGGCGAAAAGGGGGGTCTTAAACCTTGTCTTTTGGTTGTTACGGATTATACATCACTAATTTTGGAAGCTAAACAATTAACGACATGGTATTGGGTCCGGGGACGTCTGAAGAGGAGGGACTACGACCACATTTCCGGCGGGAAAGGACGGGAGCTACAGATTATACAGTAAAATGAAGTTGGGGACTCAAAAAACACTAAAGCGGATCGTTTTAACATAGACATTGAGGAGGAAGGGCATACTCACGGGACACAAGTGCCGTTCCGCCATTGAGTCCAAGAAAAGGTGTTACAACAAACGAAGTAATTACCTGGGGGGAATTCATATCGAAGGGTGAGGCGCTGCACCGTCGCAGGGGGGGGGTGGATTTATCCTGAAGAAGCCAGTTACTCAACCGGAGAAAAAAAAGTAGTTCGTATTACGGAAAAAGGGAAAGAAACCATAGGGGGGGGGACGGAAGGTGACGGTAAAGCATTTAAAAAGGAGCTGCTTTTAAACACTCATTGAAGCCGCAAGGGCTCCTCAGGGGCACTAGAAGGTCCACGGCGGCAGAAAGTCTGAGAGAAACCCCCTCGAAGTATACTCTACTTCAAGAGGGGGAGGGAAGCGGCAGAGGGATCTTTCCCCTTGGGGATCGCTCGCTGTGGGGAACGGGACTAGGAAGCCGACGTGGCCACGCCCAATTTAGCCTATGTGCTACCCGGATGTCCCATAAAGAAGGTTGCGGTGTAAGGATCGCTAAGGAAACCCAACTTATACGCGGGACGGGGGTAGAAGAAAATGATCTGCTCGCGTTACGTCCCAAAAAGAAGACTGAGTAAGAAACACCGGTGGAGGGGGGGTTGACTCACGCGACGTTTTAAGAAAGGGGGGGGGGGCTTTGAGGAAAAGACTACTAGTTGAACGGTGGCCTATAGCTTCCTTTTCAAACCATGTGGCAGGATCCGTGGGGGGCCCACGCGTAGCGGCGGGATAGCTAATCTTATCGGAAGAAAAACTGGGGGTCGGCCTCCCTACAGTACCTTTTTGTGGGATAAAAATGGGATAAAAAGAGATCTTCTAAAGAAGCAAAAACACCAACTTAGTCGGGAGAAATGAAAGGGAGACGCGATCAACCCACCACCAAAAGGTCTTGTTATGCATCAACCCAACGTAAAAGAGAGTTCCCTCGGACCAGAATACTCCAGTGGAAAAAAAGGAACGGAGTATTTGAAAGCCCGAACTCAGTATCTGAGGGGGAAATAAACCTGAAAAAACATTGACAGCAGGGGGGTCACTTCCCCCATCGGTCTCATCTCCTGGCACAGAAAAAACTTGGGCGGGAAACCGGCTCGACTTAAACGCGGGGAACGGGGTGTCAGCTTCACTGTGGTAAGAAGGTGTCAAGAGAGGGATGTCTGTGAACCGCCATCGACGGCCGGATAGGGGGAAAAGGTAGAGCGGGAAAAGGCTAGGAAAGATTATCTCTTTAACAACAGTGTAACGAGAGACGAAAATGCCCTTGGTAGGAGCGTGACAGGTGCCAAATCTTAACCTAATGTGGGGGTTTGGGGGGGGGGGGGGGGGGGGGGTTTGGTTTGGGGGAAACACGGGAGAAGCAGAGTGTAGCAAGGTCATCTTCATCGGGTGTGGGGGGGTTGGGAGGGGGGGGGGAGGAAGACCTTTTTCTTAAACACGGGACAGACGGTATGAAGGCTAAAAAATGGGATCGATCACACTGTGATGAGTTTTTTTAAAGAGTAAGATCTCTGTCGGGGGCTCCCTGAAAGAAAAGGAAGGCTTGCTGACTCACGAACGGAACGATATCGTCCAACTGTCTATTATCCAGGAGGCGGGACAAGAAGACCCCCCAATCGGGAGGGGAGAGGAGACGATGACATACGAAAGGGGGCTCAAAGGTCCTTATCATGGTACTGTGTCTGTAATACCAGGCGTACAAGAATCCTCAAGTGCTTGTGAAAAAAGGGCAGCCAGGCAATTCTTTTGAACAGGGTTTCGCAGATGTGTGAAATTGTCCGTAAAAGAGTTGGAGCCTTGCAGACCTGAGGGGCTTAAAAAAGCGAAAGAAAAAAGGAAAAACGAAACCTCACAGGGGAGAAGGAGGAGTCCGGCATAGCCATCACTATAAAGCCGTCAAAACAGCAAAGAAGGGAAGAACATCTTACCTAGTGCTCGGCGGGGGGGGTTTCGAACCCAGATGAAAAAAAGAATACCTTGGGGGTAGAAAGACTTGAGTCGTATTTTTAGGACAATTTACCTCCCAAAGTGGCGAAGGGGACGTTAGGGGAGATAATATCCCTATAAAAAAGAGTAAGAGAACGAAAAAGAGGAAACTCTAAAATTGAGCCAGGAAGAAAATTGGCGGAAATGGTGGGAAACCTTTCTCTAATTCAAGGAAAGGGGGGACTGAACTCTTGGGGGGAGGGACTGAAGTCGGATAGTATTTTGTTAAGGGAATGCCCGGGGGTTATCTTAGTAAACCTGGAGGAAAGAAGTATGGGGGGGGTTAATTACTTTTTGACTTTCCAGAGGAAACAAGGGCTTCCAGAAGTAGTACAAACGGTGATCATTAGCCTCATAAGTTTAATTCCAGAGGTAACAACAAATGACGTTCTCAACTTCGGGAATTAATGGACATCAAAAAAGAAGGGGAGAAGTGGAAGCTTTTTGGGGGATGAAAAGGCATACAGGTAGGGAGGGGGAGAGGCATATGTCAAAGCTACTTAAAATGACGGTCTCGAGACAACAACACGGGGAAGAGAGAGACCGGTCCGATTCGAGAAAAAAAGACCTGTACTTATCGAAAAAGGAGAAAGCACAAAAATTAAGCGGGCGAAGGGGACAAATATCATTTACTGGGGTTGCAAAAACTTAATTAGGGAAAAAAAAGAAAGGATTGGAATTTTGGTTTTGTGGGATGGATTCAACCTTATAAGGAGGCTTAGCAAACAGGATAAGGTATGTAGGAGGGCTATGATTATATTCCATAGAAGTAAAGCTCACCAAGTATTCACGGTGTAAGGGGAACAAAGGTGCGAACAAAAAGAGAAGGAAGAGAAGGTTCTATAGGTACCGAAGGGCCGATAGGCTGGTAAGTTCCACCCCGCGAAATTTGGGAATAAGGGAGGGGAGAGGGTCACTCATCAAAGGAAGCGGGCATTAAAAAGAGATCGATTTTTAAGGGAGAAAAGTGAACTATCTAAAGATCGCCACTTTCTTTTCAGGGAGGAAAGCACTGTCCAAATCACTTATAAGCCAGAAGGGGAAGGGGGAAAAAGATCATCGTAACTATCTCTGTTTTCGCACCGCTCACTAGGGAAAAAAACAGGGTCTGAACTTTTCAGGGGAAGGAAGGAGGGTACTGAAAAGAAGGGGCAATGCAAACACACGAAGAAACCCGGGCGGTTCTGTGGAGAAAACTCGTTGGTCAGAAAGGTAAACAACTTTCCGGTGAGTTCTACTAAAAAAGGGGAAAATAACAAGTCTAGGGTGAGAATCTGAAACCGCGGAGAGGTCTAAAAATATGACAGGATGATATGGGTTAAAAGACGCACTACCTGCTGGACGACTGCCGGGAAACATGGAGGGAGAAAAAAACAACCCTTTTCAGGGCGTAAGGAAATGGTTCTTAAAAAACTCGGATTCCTAGGAACTTAGTCGCTGAAATCTGAAAAAGTGTCTTTTAGCCGACTCCGCACAGAAGAAGTTACTCGAAGACGCCACCGGTTGAAGTACGGAGGGGGGGAGTAGAAATTTTGGGGGCGGGGGGACAGGATAAAACCAGCGTTAAAGCTATTGAGCAGCAAGGGGAACGACAGTAGACTCTCAGGGACAGTGGGAGATACAAAGGCCCCTGCGTAAGAAAAGAAAAATGGAGCACCCGCTCAATTATGAAGGGGGAGACTGAATAGGTCTAGGGGTATCCTTTAATTCAGTTTTAACCCATGGAAGACAAGGTCCAAAGAAGGCCAAGCCCAGTCTAGGAAGACTATGTACTACCAGTGATGGACCAAGATACGGCAAAAGGGCACAGGACTACTTCAAAAAAAGGAAGGCGGTCGCTGCAAGGGAGGGGTGAGATAAAAGACGCTTTAAATGGAACGCGGGCAAAAGTTGATGGGAAAGTACCACCTTTAGGGGCTTTGTTGTCAAGAAAAATCTCCTGAAAAAAAAAGGGTAAAAAAAAAAGGTGCATTCAGTCCGACGGGGGGGACCTAGGTTGTCCCTGAGAGCTACTGGAAATGTGCGTCCGGAAGGTATAACGGTCTCACACGCACTGGCTTTTTATAGGGGAATAAAAAAAAAGACAAAAAGTAGAGCCCCTTCAAAAGTTAGGGGAAAGGTCCTGCCCCAGAGGGGGGGGAGAGCGGTTAAACTGGGGGGGACCGACCAAAATTTGTTTTTGAGAGATTATAGAGACAACAGGAATATTCCAGAGAGAGAGTAAAAAGATCCACGCAGGGAGGGGAGGCTTCCCCCACCCGGCAGTTTACCTAGGACCGGACTACACGGGATCTTTTTGAAAGAAAGGAAAACAGGGGAAACTCGTTTTATAACGGGGGACAATATCCGGCCGGGTAGCCATTCCGAAGCAGGAAAAAAAGGTCCCGAGTCTCTAAGGGGTAAAAAAAGACACCACTTGGCGAAAATTGGGCAAAACAAACTGGGTTTCCCTTAGCAAGTGGGTTCCTAAAGAACGAAGGGGCTAAAGAAGGGTTTAGATCCGTCGCAATACTCCGGAACGTTGTGGGGCGAGAGCACCGCTAATGAGGCGGAGGGAACGAGGGAATCACAGTTTTCAGGATGGAGGGCGTGGGGACGGGCGGACCTGGCGGAAAGGTGAAACTGTCGCCGGCATGTAAAAGAACGCGCTAGAGGAGAGGGATATTTCGGGTATAGTCGGGTTAGGAGCAGCCCATTTATGGAAAAAGGGTATTAATTCCGCTAAAAGAAACTGGTAAGGACACTGGGTCTCGGACCTGGTAATTATTACCGAGCACGTTTTAGAAATCAAAAAATCCCCAAAAATAGGGGGGGGGAGGAACATCAACTTAGAGTAACTATTGCTTCCCGAAAAAGGGCGAGGAACCTTCCCGGCAGGAGAGTAGAGAAAGAAAATTCTAAATGGGAGAGAAAAAGGATGTAATAGAGGGAAGGCCTCCGAAAGGGCCTAAAATCCACATTAGTGGCAAGGGACGCCCAAGTTGAGGAAACTGGTGGGGAAAAAGGAGAAGAATGTGCGGGGGTCAACTATCAGAACTTTCATTTTACAGATCCGCGGGCGCATGTGAGGAAAAAATTAAAGAATGTAGGATATTAACGACTTGAAAAAGACGAAATGGGGGGAAGGGAAGAGGCGAAACGCACGAGTTTCGAAAGACATCCTAGTTGGGAGGCCTTGTTCGAAACCGTCCCCACTATGGAAGTCGAAACCCACCCCCCATACAAATAGAGAGGGAAACGGTCGGCATGGGGGGTTCAGAACTCCGAGATGTCCTGGGAGATCCAGGGGTGTGAACATTCACGATACTTGAAGGCTGTTTAAGTCATTGTCGGGAAGCTGAACATATAAAAGGGTTGAAAAATTTTATAGGAATTGAGTATAATAGAAAAAGCTTAGTGGGGGGTGTAGAATCTTGCGAAAAGGAGGGCATTATTATTAAAGGGAAAAAAAGAAAAAAATAAGTAAATTGAAAAAAAAGAAGGGGGGGGTGTTAAAGTTATATGAGATCACCTTACTAGTAACCGGGATCAGAGGAAGTAGAGGTTAGATGGAGATTAATTTTGGTCTAGGGAAAGGTGGTGATCTTAGGAAATGGGGGAGGATCGTGTGTGTTATATTTTAAGGATTAATTTGTTGAGAGACTATAATCATATGCAGGGAGGCGAACTGGTATAGGAAAAGCAGAGCGGAAAAGTGAAGTTTAATTCCAATAGGGAAAAAAAAAGAAAGAAGAAAGACAGGAATTAGTGGCCCAGGAAAAACAAAATTGCTTACCCTCGTGTATAGCAATTCAGACAGGGGATTAAGGCGGTCATGTATATGTCAAAGCTACGTGAGGAAGAAAAAAAGTTCTCGAGAAAAAAAAAAAAGGACGGAAAAAAGACGCTCGAAAAAGTTTCGATGGCTCAGGGGGTTTGAAACTTATCTAAGGAACCCCCCTTTCCTTCAAATGTCTGGATATCTTAACAAGAACTCTAGGAGGGGGGATGTGAAAGGAGGGGTCTATTTGACTCCCTTGAAAAGTAAGGGAAAAAAAAGGGTGTTGAGGAGCCCTGTCAAGGACGGAGAAGCTGCTTGACTCCGGGCAGGAGGTCCAAGGATTCCAAGGAGAGAAAAAAGGACTGACAGAATTAAAAAAAGGGCTTACAATCTCACAATAAACTGACCCCTCCAGCCAAAGGGCCTGTCGAACAACTCCTCCTTACCTAAAAGAAAAGAAGGGCTGATCCAATATTTACAGGGGAGGTGCCGAAGGGGAGGACTGTAAACCCCCTTTCAGAATTGAATTGTGGAGTTCCTCAGGGGTAAGACCCTCCTTGGGTATTGGGCAGGGGGCGAAAGAGCACTAAGATTTTATGGCGGGGAGGGGGGGGGGGGTGGGGGAAGGGGGGGGGGGGGGGGGGGGTGGGGGGGTGGGGGGGGGGGGGGGGGGGGGGGGGGTGGGGTGGGGGGGGGGGGGGTGTTTGCTACTCCTATCGAGGGAAAACGTAGAAACTTACGCCACTGAAAGAGGTCGCGGTGACAATGAAAAGGTCTTAATAACCTTATAACCTGATAAGAACCCACCGAGTAATTCCCTAATTGTGCTCCACTAAACGCCGGCCGGGACGGGCCCTTAAAACCTTTTCGGGGGGAGGGGGTTTGGACCTGTTGAGACTCCACTGAAAGCGGAGGCTAAGGCACACAGACTAGTAGCGTTAGTTCGGGGGAAGGGGCGTTTCGAATGGACTGGCCCGGGGGAAGTGGTCCAATTACTTATCAGAAAGGGGGGAACGGGAAAAGAACGTAGTTTTACTCAAATCGCTAGACCTGGAGGAGGGATCAAAATAATAGTTAGGTGTGACAGACACGAGAGGCCAAGGAAATCAGTTTCCGCCGGGATGTCGAAGAAAGTGTACCATAAAACCCGTCAGTAATTAAAAATTGTTCGGATGAACTCGGATTTCAATAGGCGCGGCTCGCCACGAGAAAAAATGTTGGTGGAGGGGGGAAAGCGCCGGGTGTTGCCCTAGACGCCCTTTGGGAATTTCTTCCAACGAGGAGGGGAGTATTACTGGCTTGGGCACCAATAATTTTTGGTAAGGGTCAGGGGGATCCTCTTAAGCCTAAAGACTAGGGCAACAGGGAAACTGAGTCCATAGCCAGGCACTTTCCGCAGACTAAAATGTCCACGGACGGACGGCTCTCAAGTGTGGTCTTTGCCCGCAAAAAGGGCAACTGGGCTGCGGCCCAAAACGCCAACATGATGACTACGCCGTACTTCTAGCAATGTCTAAAGGGGGAAGGCGACAAGCTGTGGGGAACCCTGGAAGAAGGCCTCCGCGGGGAACCCGCCCATGCCTTTCGCGTGCATCTATAACCTGTACTGTCAAGCCGTCGCCGGCCATTAGAGGTGCAGCTCCTCTTCCCCAAAAAGGAAGCGTCGCTGGCCTTGTAAATGGGAACAAAAATCTCGAAGACATGAGTCAGGGACGGACAACGAAAGTGCGTTTCTGGGGAGGGGAAAAGAAGGCTGTCAGAAAAGGGGGTGTGTCTTTTTCAGGAAACAGGAGACGATTGTGGTCGAGATCGTTCCAGTCAAATTGTTGCAGGTTCCATGTGGAAGGTTGCCCCTCCCAGAGGAAGAGGAGGGGAAAGGAATGTACCGCTAAAATACTGATACGGCAAAAAGGATGGTCCTGCAATAAAAGGCAATACGGTGGGTGTGGGTTGTCGAAAAAAAAAAAAAGCCTGAGTTGGGTGGCTATATTTCCGTCCGAGAAAAAAAGTCATTCGGTCTGGAGGAGAAATAGGGAAAAGACTCTCACACAGGAGGAATGGCGGGAGATAAAAAAACCCTAACCGCGATGAACGAGGCGCTCCCGGTACCTTCTTAGAGGAAAGTTAGCGGAACGCCGGCTCTGAAAAAGGTGTAAACAAGGGGGAAACAGGCCCCATGGACAAGTCACCTTTACATCCTACTACGGAACAAAGAGACTTCCTCGGGGGCACAAGGGGAAGGGGGTCGGCCGTCTCGTACCAACAAAACGAAAAAAAGAGGGGTGGGTCAGGAGGGAACTGGCTCAGCCAGAAGGCGGGTACTACACTTGATGTAAATCATGAAATCAGGGAGAAAGGGGGGGGGCGATATCCCAGGTCTAATTTGCCGTCGCAGCGGCGGGGAAAAAAAAGGGGGACAGGCTGACAAGAGGGAAAAAAAAAATTCGGGGCGGGGCCCGTCGGGAAGAGAAGTTTCACCGCACATCTTGAGCCTACATTTGAGAAAAGGAGATGATGCAGAGTACCAAGCAATTTCTAGTCACCTTGGAAGGGGCGTAACGCAGCCAAGGGTCGGAATCAAGGCGGTAGCGTAGAAACGTAAAACGAATTACGATTGATCCTCCGAGTTTTTATAAGGAGATAAAGGAGAGGAGAAGAGTGATACAGAAAGAAGAAAAAAAAAAAGACTTCGGTCCGCATCGGGCCCGTGGGGTTAAGTTGGCCGCCAACTTTGTCAAAAGGATGGATTGGCCCGGGAGGAGAAAAAACCCAATTCCGAGAAAAGGGGGGGGGAGAAAGAATTCAGATGAAAAGAAAGGTTCTTAATCCTAAAAGGGGGGTGTGGGGGGGGTGGGTCCAGAACGCTGGAGTGGATTTTAAACACCCGGGGCAGGACAAGGGGATAAAAGGGAGGGCAAGGCTCATGAAAGTTCGTATGTGAACTAAAGGTTACTTATTGTCTGGCGTTTCGTAGGGACTATGCTGGAAAAAAAGTGTACCGTTATCATCTTGGAGAAGGAAAGGGGAAGCCGGACAAGGGGAGGGAAGCCGACTCACTAGTTAGGGGAGAAAGACAGCTAATGGGAAGGGGGGGAAAGGTGTGCGCAAAGGCGCCACTTATTGAAGTGCCAAGGGGGAAAAGAAAAACAAGGGAAGAAAAAAAAGAGGGAAACTACTCGGCGTGTATTTTCCGAACACTCAGAATCGACTGATTGGGTTTAAAGGGCAATATATTTGAAAGGGAAAATTGGGGGAAGGAGGTTTTAAAGAGAAAAAGAGTTTCTAGTGATAGGTATTTCAATGGCCAAACGATACATCAGGGGTATCGACTGGAGGCCAATTGAAATAAAAGGTTGGTCATTATTATTAATAGAAGGAAAATTATTCCAAATGTAGGGGGAAGTGGGGAAAGTTAAAGCTACGTGGAAGTGGACCTAGGTAATGTGGACGGTCTAATCTAAATATGGTAAGTGGTGTTCCATTGTGGGTGGGAGGGATAAATGTCTTAAAGGTGGGGTATAATTGACTTAGTTGTAGTAAAAGTCTAAATCTAAGGAGGTCACAACTTAGGATGGGGGCATTCCAACGTCTAAAATAGTAGGGGGGGGGCGTCTAGAGAAAAAAAAAAAATTTGACAGGGGGATCATTCTAATGCCCAGGCCCATACTGATAGCCAGGGGGGAGGAGAAAAAATCCTGGAATACAGGGGTGGCGGATTATGGGAGCGTTTACTATGTCAAAGCTACGGTTAAAAAGGGAAGGATCTCAACCCAAAACAAGGGAGGGAGGGAAGTAAAAACCCGTGTCTAGGAAGATCAACTCCAGGGGGAGCTTAGAGAGTAATCCCGCAGGTATGCATTAATGCAGGTGGCAAACACATGCTATGGGAAAGGGGGTGAATGTCCATGAGGGGGGGCAATGGTGACCTCACGGGATGGGAATTGTTAGGGGAAAGGGGGAAAACTTATAAGGAGAAACAGTTCAAGAAAACGGGGAGGTTCAGGAAGGAACTATGATTATAGGAAGGAGCAATTAATTTTCTCAACAAGAGGAGAAGGGTGACTCCCGCTCAACAGGCCTGGGATCAATACTCAGATAAAGAACTTAGCAGGGGTAAGGGGACAATCAGTTGAAATAAGGTACACTACTGAGGAGAACTTGAGGGAAGATTTGGGGGGGAAAAAGAGGGGAGTTAAAATATTGGCATAATACATAACTGGGGGGCGAAAGAGATCCGATTGGGGGGGTAGCAGACTTGCAGTCTAAAAAAGGAAAAAAAAAACAGTTCCGAGGCCGCTGTAAAGGAGAATCTTACATGTACGCAATTATATGCGAAACCCAGATTATATTGACAAAATGTAATCTAGGGGGTTGGAAAACTACACGCGCGCGTAAAGAAAAAAGGGTCTAAAAAAGGGGAGGGGTGGGTTTTTGCCGGCTGGGATCAAAGGGGAATTCGCAACACGGGACTTCAAGGAGAAATGGGTATGTGGGAGAAATCGTGCGTTGGGACGCCACAGGCCGGCTTGGAAAAGAAGGGTCTGGAGGAGACGGTCCAAAGCTTAGTTGGAAATAGTCAGAGGAAACGTAAGCAGGGAAAGGAAGTTAAGGCCACATATCCTAAGGAGAGGGGCCGGGTTATCCAGAAAAGTACAGAACTGAAAGGGAGTAAATGCGGTTCAGACTGACAGTGGAAGAGGGATCTTGACGCCACATTATCGGCACGATTGGGGTGTCCTTGAAAGCCGGCAGAAGCCGGGAAAGGGGGAAAAGACTGGGCGTGTTACGAACCTATTATGACGTTCTTATTCGAGTAGAACAAAAAAAAAGGGGGTAGTTTACTGTGAAAAGAAAAATATGAAACCCCGGAAGCGAAAGAGATTAGTACTACCAGTCGTCCTAAAGCTCCTAAAACTTTTCAACCGGAGAAGGGAACCCGGAGGGGCAACAAAGTGGGGCTGCGAGAAATCCCACCTCTCCAAGGATGGTTTAGGAAGAAGCGCCTCGACCTCTTGAGGGAGAGATAGTTTCTAAGGGCCGGCAACTGAGTGGCCCGGACAGAAAGGGAAGATATTGGCCCCGGCCGGTAGTCGAGTCAGCAAGGAGGGACAAGGTGAAAGTAAGAACATACGGGAGCTGGCAATATCGGTATCAAGAAAGCTTCCCCAACAAGGGGGAAGGGGCTTTCCGTATTGCAAAGAAAAAAGAAGGACATAGCGGGAAAAAGAAAAAACCTTTCCCTGAGTCACCAAAATGTACCAAATTGAGAGTTGGGGCGTTCAAGAGCCTCGACTTTCACAACGGTGGGGGTCGGGGAGGAAATCGAAAGAGGAACGTTTTCCGAGTGAGGGACTGTTCTCAACCAGGTTTTGCTGGGTCCATGGTGGGGCATTTTTTAAAAAGAAAAAGAAGACTGTTTCGGAAAATAAATATACGAACCTTACAGGGGCAGTTTTTGGAAAGAAGGTGAACATCGCGTAACGGTTGTTTTTATCAAAAGGGCCCAGCCTGTTGGTCGAAAATCCTTCTGAAACAAACAACTTATTAGTAATTAAAAGGGTCAAAATAGGGATAGTCACAGGAGGGGGTTCTTTGCCCCAACAAAACGGTGAAGAGGAAAATTGAAGACAGGTAAGGACCTGATCCATGAATAGGATTTTTGAGCGTCGGGAAACTCCGAAGCACAGGGGGAGAAACCTATCCAAAAGGAAAAGGGGGGGCCAAAAAGGTTAAACTTCACTCTAATAAGAAACCATATGTTGACCGTAAGGACCCCAACTTTTGACTCGCTGGCAAAAACGGGAACGAACTTTTGTTGGAAAAGGGGAGTTCACGGGAAAAGAACGCGGAGGCTCTGGGAAAATCAATTCTAAGCAGGGACTAAAAAGTCTACGTGTGGGGGGGAGAAAGGTAAGAGCGCAAAAGAGAAAAGGGGGAACGGCGTAACTCTTCCATCATGCATCGTACTGAAATGCGGTTGACAACAAAAGGAGGGAAATGTTCCAGAGGTAGAAGTTCCACTGAAGGGACCTAAGAGAGAAAGAAAAAAGAGTCTCAATTTCAGTATCCTTGGCGTGGTGCTGTGGGCGAAACCAAGGGGGAGCCAAGGGGACAGGCTGGTAAAAAAAGTACCCCTGAGGAGTCTGGGAAGGGGAAAGCAAATGCGTAGCAAATGGAGGGAATGAGCCGGTCTCACGTTATTTACCTCCAAAAAGAGGTGGGGAGGAAGCTGACGTAATACGAACATCTATTTAACCTGAAACGTTCTAGTAAGTCAAGGAGGGAGAGTCCAGGGAGCTACAAGAAAAAACCAAAAGTCTGAATAATGGGGGAGGGACAAGAAAGAAGATCGAATCAGGAACAATTCCAGTAGGAAATTGAATTGTGTTAAAAAGGGGGCTCCCTCCATGGCGGACTTAAAGGAAGGAATTCTAGGAGGTAGGGGCATATCCTCCGGGAATGAGTGTTTAGCCATACCTGTTCGCTGAAAAGCAGTTAATACGAAGGGAAACGTCTAGGCCTTGGACCAGCCGGCATTGGGAGGGTCCACGCAAGGGGGAGTGGAGGGGGGAAGGAAAAAAAGAACATGAAAGGGAGGGCATGAACTGCTCAAGGGGAAGGGACACGTGAAGTCTAATCAGAAAAAAACAGCCCCCTAAGTTTCAAGAAAGAGTGACTACGTGCCGTCGGCTGGGAGGGGAAAACAACTCTGAAAAGTAAATAAACTTGGGGTTAAAATAAAAAGAAGACGTTGGGGAGGGGGTTTTTCGGAAAAAGATAGCGACAAATACGGAAAATTAGTTGGAGCGGGTATCTTTGCGAGTCTCCGTTGGGCAGGACAAGAATATTGAATTATTAATGATAAATAAAATGATTGAAACATTTGTCTAACTTTGAAAGTTATATAAGGAGGGGGCCGGGGAGGTACTTGGGAAAGATGTGGAGGCGGCTGAAGCTTCGGGGACTTAAAATGTTGTTCGCAGTTAATTTTCGAGTCTCCGACTTAAGATGGGGGGTGAGATGTTAAGGGTAATGTTTAATAAGGGTCAAGCTCAGGAATATAGGGGCCAATTCTGGAAGACTTAGTACAAAATGGAAGGAAAAAAGATCAATCCAGGAGAAGGGTCCACCAAGGCTATATACCCCAAAAGAACTTACTGGATTAACTTCGAACAGACTGGGGAAACCCTCAGGATATGCAGGTGTCCTGTGTGAAGCATAAGGGAGACTGGTTGAGGGGGCTTGGACAACTAATGGGAACGACGGGGAGAGGCCCGACCTTGAGGGCAACCACACCTAGAGGAAACGAGAGACCGGGGGCTGTCTCGAAGCTTGATATCAAATTTCTCTGGGAGCAGCCACCGGATGATTATTGGGGAGGCACGGACCCCTGCATCGAAAGTGCTGTTTGCCATGTACATGGGGGGGTTGGAAAATCCGGGAACTCACGGGAAACATTTGTGTGGGATATCGCATTGGACGGAAACGGATAAGTCTAGTCGTCCGGGGGACACCATTACTCGAGGACGATCGTTGAAGCAATCATTCGGAAGGCTTGACGGGGAACTTCCTAATTCCGATCACAACAAACAGGGGGGGACTAAGATACCCAGAAAACCCCAATAACGGCAAAGAGAAATAAAGGGGGTAAGCTGATCCAAGGGCATCTAGTGGCCTAAAGATACTTAAAAACAAAGTTCCAAAACTTTGGGGAAGGAACCCTATTTTCCTACTAATGTAGGGGAGGGAATTGGCGAAAAGGGGGAGAAGAAGGGAAGACTCTGCAAATAATCTAAAGATCAATTAATTTCATCTTGGAGGAAGGGCCCGCTATATGAAGTAAAAAGGAGAACCATTAGAGGGACCTGGAACCCAGAGGATCGTCTTGTCAAAACTCAAAAAAACAGCACTGGATTGGGGGTCTGCACCTTGTCTTGGGACTGGTGGGGAGGTACTTCAAGAAAAGGAAGATTCTCAACACGGGACGCAGGAAAATGGAGGGGGGGTCGGACCTCTGGCGTTGAGGGGGAGTCGAACAGTGAAAGGGCCCAAGTACTTTACTCCCAGATTATAATGCGGCCGTTTTTGACTCACGGTTCGCACCGACGGAGCGGAAATAACAGGATGATTAGGGAACAGACGAAAGAAAAACGTACAGGGTGACTCAGGTACGAGTCGGAAACCGTGTACATAAAAGGAAAGGGAAAAAGGGAAAAAAGGGTTGCTGAGGACGAAGAGGTCATGATCGGTCGACCGTATCGAATTGGGGGGGGTTTAGGTTTAAGCCTACCAGCGCAATCTCGACCCTGTGCGGGAAGAAAAAACGAGTATGGTGCGGAAGAAACTGCGGGAAAGAAAAAAGCTTTTTGTCGAAGTCGGAAAGCAGGGGGAGGAGAAGGGTATTGGTATGGGCCTTCGTATAAGCGAAGGTTTCCGCGTACCGAAACATTCCTTTAGGCGCAAAGGCGTCTATCCCTCAAAAACTCTCACACTAAATTGCTCAATAGAGGAAAAAACTCTTTCTAGGGGGGAAAATTCGGCTCACTCCGTGAAAAACCTTTGAGAAATCCGTATAATTGCACGGAAAGTTCGTCGATCGCAGCTTAAAGGGACTGGGAGTCTATGAGCCTGTCCTGGGCTCGACCTCTGGGAACCAACGGTGGAGGACAAGGGGGGGGCCAGTTCAAAGAAGTGACAAAAAAGTGAAAAAAAACGCCGGGAAGGGGGAAACAAGGGACAACTAAATTAACCATTGTTCTTTTTTTTAGCAAGTGGGAAGCCAACGGGGGGGTCGGGATGCCCATTGACTGAACCAAGGGGAGGGAGAGACTGAAGGGGATCTGGAGCCAGGGCCTTGTGGTCTCCCGAAGGAAGGGAGTTTAGCATGGAGCCTAAATAATTAATATATCGGGGGGGTTTTCCTGGGAAAGACGCGCGGTAAAGGTGCTAAAAGAAACACCGTTATTCT
>Ga0179591_1296569_pt1 | contig 15557 bp, 11 predicted proteins | sample CZOMad2_1_08_16f_FD_182891 | JGI IMG/M metagenome (GOLD analysis project Ga0179591, IMG submission 182891) | Vadose zone soil fungal communities from Angelo Coast Range Reserve, California, USA - CZOMad2_1_08_16fungal (PacBio error correction) | ecosystem: Environmental > Terrestrial > Soil >...
AAAGAACCGCAACCTTACGTTTACAGTTAGGGAGAAGGCGCCTTAAGGGGTAGAGGCGCGCCTCGTCGAGCTTATATTACGAAGGCCAGGGGGGCTAAGAACCTCTCGAAAGGAAGGCATCAGAGCGGGAGAGATAGACAAGGAAGGGCTTCACCTACTGTGAAACGGGGAAAAAGGATAGAAAAGAAAGGAAGATACTTCCCCATGACTATCACCACCGGTGAGATCTAGGGAGAGAAATCTCAGGTTCTGCCGTCTTGGAAAAGAGCCGACCCTTCTCAACTTGTAGTTTATGCCAAGAACATCTCGGAAAAATAAATAGCTGCTCCTATCCGCCTTAGCAGGGAATGAGGAGAGGGGGGACTTCGTATGTTTCGGTCCGGGCAAATCGATGACAAAGAGTCTTAGACCTGAATCCAGTACTTTTCCGCACGAGAGCAGACCGAGAGTCCTTCAAATCAGTTTCACAAGCTTGAAATTATCGGTCCAGCACTCCCCAGTCAAGGAAGAGGATTGGGGGGGACTCTACTAATAAGAGTAAGCGGACCTTCTCGCCTGATTCCATAATAAAAGGAAAGAGAAAAGACCGAGTGGCCTTTCGAAGACCGGTGGTTAGCATCGAAGAGTCAGAAAGGGACCTCGCTTTTAAAAGGGCCTGGAATAGTTGGTAAAGGAAGAGTCGTTACAGAAAAAATTAGAGTGAGATGAGTGGAGATCGCGACATCCATCCGCAGTAAAAAACCTCTCCCTCTCTTGGAGAATCCGAACTGGGGAAAAGGGGGGGATTGGACGGAACTTTAGAAGTATGTCGTCCTCGACCTGAAAACGGAGAGCAAGAAAGGGGCTGGCCTTTGCGAAATGTTCAGGCAAAAGAGACTCCAAGGGAAAGGAGGAAGAGTTCAGAGGGGAGGGACTCATTTCTTTTTGAGTGCTAGAGACTTCCACGGGAGCGAGAACAAGGGCGCGTCGGTTCTCACGTCTCGGGAGGATAGGGGGATGGAGAGGCTTCTTTTATGGATCCAAAGGGGGGCGCCATCCGCGAACAATCAGAAGGCTTAAACTTCACCGGTACATGTCTTCACGTCGTGAGATGAAAAGTGAGGATGGCACTAAAGTTACATACAGGGGGACACAAGAAAGAAATTTTAAAGGTATCCTCTTATCCTGAGTGGGGAGAACTGAATGGTCCGTTAGACGGTATATTGCCCAAGTATTAGGGAATTGCGTTCTACTCTTAAACTTCATGGAAAGGAATTTGTTTGACGGCCATTCTTGGACTGGAGGTCAAAGGGAAGAAAGCACGGTCCTGGCAAACCGATCGGATCATTTGAGCTTGAGGGGGGAGGACTCCTCTACTCCGACAGGGATTCCAGAAGAGACTTCTCAGGGAGGGAAAGTCTTAGAACAAACCGTCGGCTCCTAGGACTTAGGGGAAGCATGATGGTTGACTAGCATCGAGCGCTATGCAAAAAAAACGTAAAAGAGAGCTTCGTGGACCGGTCAGGACTCCCTTCCGCATTGCGACGTGAGGGCAGGGAGAGTGTCGGGGTTCGTCATCACGCAACGAGAAAAGGACCCGGCGCATTCCTTCGAGCGGAGGATCTCCTCGGAGGACAGGGGGAGGATAAAAGGGAGAACTAGCCTCCCGCCTCAGAACTCAAATAAGCAAGAGGGAGAACTTCGCAAGGAGAAAAAGGGTCCGTAGTTTCGCCCCAATCATCTCGGGCGGGGCTCGGCTAGAGCATTATTCATCCTGCTTCGCTGTGCAAATGGTCAAGAGACTGCTTAAGGAAAGGGGAAAAAAGGGGAGGATAAACGGTTTTGTTTGTCTTGAAAACGCCCTCGTCTAAGAAAGGAAAAAACAAGAGGAAAAAACACCTGAAAGGATGACAAGAAAGATGCGTCAAGCGGCGTTAAAGGAAGGAGAAGAAAGGGCTCAAAGAACCCCCACACAAGTAACGTGATCGTAAACGTTTCAACGAATTCATAAAAAGGAAAGGGGCGGAAGAAAACATATCAGATGACTCGAGACGAATGGAAACTAAGGGAAAAGAAAAAATAGCAATCGGGCCAGCACGACCATCATTAACAACTCGACTGCTCCGTGGCGTCTCAAGTTAAAGCAGGGGAAAAAAAGGGGGGGAGGGACGAGGACTTTTTCCACGAACTCACAGGCAGGTAATCACGGAGGACGACACGGCATGTACGGAAGGGCGCTGTTCCGTCTATGGTCATAAATGACGAAACCAAGAAAATTGAAGTTGAAAGCCAAGGCCGGCTATACTAGACAAAAAAAAAAGTCGAGGGGGGGGGGGAAGCTGAGGTCACGAAAGGACTGCTATCTTAATGAAGGACTGTTACCAAACCTGCGGGAAATGTTCCACCTTAAACCATGGGCCGAAACAGATTACCGACCTGAAACGACTTTCAAAAGAAAGGGTGGGAAGAGGAAGAGACCAGAAAAACTGGGGGCTGGAGAGAGGGGAAAATAAACGGTCGAGGAAGCGCTAGAGGGAAAGTATCAAACCTGAATCCCGGGAAGACGGTTCCGATTGCTTGAAGGGGGGAAACGAGGCCCTGCTATTCCCACAATTTACTTCCCGAAAGCAAAAAAAACAAGACTTGCTCCTTCGTATCCGAACAGGACTAAAGAAAACAGGGTGTACTATAACGTCAACCTCTAACTTAGGGAAACTCGAGAAAAGGGAGGAACGAGGGAGCAATACCACACGTCTTGGGGAGACAGGGAGCAAAGACTACGAATTACACGTTCCAAAAAGCACGATATCAGCTGTTCGCGAAGCATGTGAAGGGGGGCCTTTTGGAATGTGGCGGGAAGGAGATGGGCAGAAAAATCTACTAGCGACGAGGGAGAAAGTCATCAGAGAGGCCTGGGAAGGACAAAAAGGGAGAAAAGAGAAAATGGGATTACATCGCTGGAAAAACAACCGAAACTACCTCTTTACGACCCAACTGGGAAAGAGGGTGAGAAGAGGGGGCTAAACCTCTTCTCCTTCAAATAGGTTAGAATCGAAGAGCTAGACATCGGAATAATCTCTCATGGAGGTTCTACTATAGAAAAAAAGAGAAGGGGAAGGAGCGGGGGGGCTACACGGGGGGGACTAAAGAGCCCCTACCGTAATGGGTTTAGAAAAGAAGCGAGGCATTCACCGAGGGAGGGAAAGGAAGAAAGGGGATAGTCATTTAAGCCTTCAGGTCAAAATATGACAAATAACCAGGTAACAGGTAGCAAGGGGACTGTCTGATCTAGGGGATTGGATAGGAAGTTCCAGGGGGATATTCTACTTGACACTGGAGGTAGAAGAGCCATATGGGAATTGACGAAAATGTCGGGGGGCTTAAATGTCAGGGAGGCGGGACCTTCCTTTTACTTCTGGGGAGGCTGAAATTTCCGTGAAGACGGGATAGAAGGCCTTTTTCTCACGGAGAGAAGTCTCTTCTTAACGTAAGTTTAGGAAACTAGTAACATCCTACCTGCCGAGAAATGACAGTCGCCGGTATAAGAAAGCTATAATGGAGAGCTAAAAGGTGTCCAGAAGCGGAAATGTTTAAGAAGCGATCACGACTTGGTCAACGCGAAAGAGGGGTCTCAGCCAAGTCACGAGTTTTTACGGAAGACATAGGGTCTCAGGCCTTCTGTCTCGGCGGCGTGGTCGAAATTATTTTATGGATCAACATAGGGGGATTTCTCAGAGGAAGGAGATCCTAGAGAGAAGAAAAGGGGGAATCGTCTCCGATGGATGTTTTTCACCATGGGGGGGGTCCATTCCCGCCATCTTGCAAGAAGGGAAAAATCTCCATCAGAAAACTGGGAGAAAGGGAAAAAAGTAAAATGCTGCAGGTTGAGATTTTTGCGTGCGCGATGTCTGAAAACCAACAACGTAGGATGAGGGAAATATATATATCGGCTCACTCACACCGTCAACCTTGAAGTGGAAGAAAGAATTTAAGGACGCGCAGGACGGTAGTCTATTCGGGGAAGCTGGACGGGGGATATTTACTACTGCCTTTGGGGGGGAAGCAGAAAAAGAGAGCCGATGGCCAACCTGCGTAGACTAAAGGGGAAAGGCCGGGGAGCAACGCTTCCTACATCCCTAAAGTGTGGGCGAAAAAAACGGAGAGGGGGGACAAGTAGTGGCAACGATAAACCACTAAAAGTGATCATCGAGGCCAAACTTGAGGAGGTCTAGGGGGGGAAGGGGGCGTCGTCACTCCGCAACAGGGGTTGCGATGAAGGAGAGAACGCAACGGGCCGAAAAAAACAAAAAAAACCTAAAAGAGGTAAATGACGGCTCTCGGCGTAATTGAATTGAATTCTAGGTAGAAGAGGTTGTGGGAAAAAGGAGGTTCCAAAGACGGGGAGAATACAGGAAAGAGAAAAATTGCAAGAAAAATGTTCAAAATCCTATTCCTACCACTTCCGGTTAAAAGGGTGGAAGGATTAAGACCTTCCAACTCCAGAAAAAGGGAGTACGGGACTGGTTTGCTAAACACGATCAAACTTCGCGTCGGCCGGAAGGGTCCTAGGAATACACTCCCGCCTCCGAGGGAAAACGGAGTTTGCAATTGATCAGAAAGGTGGGAGAGGGCAGCGAGGCCGTAACAGGTATGCCTAGGAGGCAAGGGCCCGATTTATAAGAGGAAGGTGAGTCTAGCAACGACAGGAAGGGAGGATGTCTCCGAAGACATCCGCCCGTACCAGAAAAACACCACATTCAAAGAGAGACGAAGTGATACGGCTTCTGGTGAGAAAATATCCGTGAATTCCAGAAGTTTCGTATAGTCTAGTAGAGGAGGCAATAAGGAATCAGAGGGTCTTTAGGCTTTTGACTGTAGGAGACCATCTGATGTAACGATCTAAGGGGAGCTTTCAGTAAAGCATCGTTTGGGAGAGATTCCAGCTAGAGGGAGAGACACTCAGGATGGGTGGAAGTGCTCTAAGTCTTTGGTCGGGAGGGGGGGGAGAGGAAACGTTTCAAGCATGAGCTCTGTTGTAGGATTCTCCCGGTCCCCAAGGAGAAGGCAGGGGTGGTGTCAAAAGCGGGGGCCAGAAAATCTAGGACCGGCAGCTGGGGGAGGCGAGGGGTTTACAGGAAGTCCTCAGACAGGGTAAATACCTCCTGAGGGTGTAGTTAGGACGAGAAATAGGTGTTCTATCGAGGGGGAAAGGCCTCGCGGGTAAGCAATCTGAAAAATGACGTCTTCGGGGGCCTTGGTCTATGATACTAGGGGGAGGAAGGCAGTCTCTGGAGTAGGGAATGAGGTCCATTCGTGTGACATCTAAGTACAGCCGGGTGAGGGGAGAAAAGGCTGTCAGATTCTGAAGGAAGTGGAAAGTCGACTAAAAAGAAAAAGACGCACCCTCGAGTACAGAGGGGGACTAAAGAGAATCTCGGTTAGGTAAAACCTTAGGACAGAACCAGAAAGGACCGGGGGAAGGGCGGAGAAATCGGTAATTTCATAGGGGCTATCACGGGTGGAGAGAGACGCCGAGATAGACAAGTACTTAAGCATCGAGGGGGACAGAAGGGTGCTCTTTCAGGGTAAGCAACCGTCCTTTGATCATCAGGCTGGTGTAAACCAAGGGTGGAGGGTAACATTACCTTTTCTTAGTTAAGGAAGAGATAATAATCATACTACTTAAGCAAAACGTCAGGGAAGGAACGTCTATCTCGGTGCTGAGAAAAAGGAGTGCCCGGGGAGGTTCTTGATTAAAATCAACGCCTCCCCTCCTACTTAATCAAAGCGGACGTAAAGGGCGCAGTCTGTTGGGTTGGGGGTCCTGAGGGGCGTGTCTGGCTCCCAAATGCAGGGGGTGACTGTTTTCCTGGAAGGTATAGAGAAACTGCTCTTCGGATGCATGGCCAGCCAAGGTATATTGAGAACCTGTAGGAAGGGTTCAAGACAGTTGACGTGATCGCATTAAAGGACTTGGGGGGGTTGGGGAGGAAACGATGAGACTGGGAACCGCCTACTGGGGGAGAGATCAAACTAGTGATGATTAGAGCTAGGGCCATCTTCTGAAGGATTCTATGGCGGAAGCAAAACCAGTGGGGGGACGTGTCTACTGTCTTGGGAAAGAAAGTGAAGGGTCCATCGAAAATCTTACATGCCAGCGAGATCAGATGCCATTCGAAACGAAGGAAAAGATAAAAGGTATCCACGCGGTGGAAATCATACCAAAGATAGACCCTAAGGTATCGAAGGTATTGAGGTCGTCCGAAATATTGGTAGAGGGGAAAAGGGGGTATTACTACCTAATTGTGGAGGGGGCAGACTCCTCTGGATATGCAGCTGCTGACTTCATTAAGGGGGGGACTTTTCCTGGGAAAGTATGTGAGGACTAAAGGGGATTAAAACGGGGAAATCGTTTGAAATCCCAGACCTATCCCTAGCCTCAAAAAATTCGAAAAGGAATGAAGATCCTGTTCAAACGCGGAGTGAGAAGACGGCTCTAGGCGATGCCGCGAACCTGAGTAGGAGGCTGAAATTCACGGTAAAGCTGGGGGAAAGGAAGTCTTTCATATAGAAACCGAAGAAAATCCATCGTTCTGAGAATTAAGGGAGGTTCTTCGGTAGTATCAGCGGAACTCTCAAAGGGAGCAAGAAGCTGGGAGGAACTCTTGCAAAAAGGTCCTCGAATACACTCCGGACCAATCTAAACTCCGAACCGGGGTCGCTAAATGAGAATCTACGAAAAAAATGGGGGGCGAAATAGGACCGGAGACCGACTGAAAGGAAAAAGCTTCTACCACTTTCGTCCCGCGTCTAAAAGAGCGCACCGGGGGCCTTCTTAGGGAAAGAACTGGAGAAAAATGAAGGGGGACAATAGGATGCGAAACTTCTACTTTTAATCTGCACTGCCGGGGGGGGTAGCACGTCAGGGGGTAAAGGGGGTAATTTAAAAATAGGGGGGGAGATCGAGCACGTCGACTACACACCAGAAGATCGAAATACCCTTCTTCGCGGGCTCATGGCAGAAACAGCCAGGCCAGGGAAGGCTCCTGATCCGGGGGGGTAGGGAAGAATGGAAAAAAAACCTCGGTAAGAGAAAGAGAAAGGTATTCGAGGAGAAGACTCAACTGGTGCTAAAGCTTATCACGCGAAAGACCGGGGGAGGGGGAGAAAAGGTTCCTCCTAAACTATAAAGAAAAAAGAAAGGAGATAAAGGGTACTCTCTCCCGGAAAAACCTAAGGTCGTCAGTTAATTAGTTCGGGTGACAAAAACCGTAGGGTCAGGCACGAGAAGAACTCCTCCTCTCGGCCTGTTAAAGTTAAAAAAAGGAACTGGCTCCACGAGGGGAAAGGACTTACCAAAGGACTAGGCTTCCTCTCACAACCAACTGTAATCAAATTCAAAAGGAGAGCTTGGGCTTGATATTCCTGGGGCGAAAGCTCGGAGTGCCCAATCTAGACCCCCATCCAGATCGGAAAGTGCCAAATGTTCTAGGGGCGAATGAAAAAAGGATAGAATCTTCTGAGGAATTACTCTAGGCTCACCATAGGGCGTAACACTGTAGATATGAAGGAAAGAAAAGGTCGGAAAGAGAGCAATTTAATACGGCGAAAACGGACATTTTCGAACTACGATGCTTCAAGGAAAAGAAACGCGATCATCACTCGGGGGGGGAGGGGGGCGAGGGGGCAAGCTGCTTGAAAAGCAGGGATCATGGTAAGAATAGAAGGAAACCCGGAGGATAAAAAGAATCGCCCCATATGCGGGCCACGTTGTATCTGGCCGCTCGTAATAAACTGGGGACGCCGTCCGCCCGGCGTGTCCGATGGTGAAGAAAAATTAACAAAAAACTTGCAGACAGAGGGGAATCTCGGGGGGGCCTCATTGCGAGGAGGGGTTGGGGAAAATCTGACTACGGAGGGATGAAAAAAAAGGCCTGGCACAGACCAAGAAGAGTAAATTCTGCTATACTTCAAGACAAGAAGGGATAACTTGAAAGGGAGCAGCAGGAAATGTGCTTTTATAATTGGTTAGTCCGAGGGGATGAGAAAAAACACCTTATTGACCATCAATAGCGAATCCCCATGATACAAGGTTAAGAAGAGTTATTCTAAGGAGACTGGAGGAGGTAGAAGAGCGCTTCGCTCTCGGCGAGGGAGGACTTCCTGGTGATAACATAAACGGTAAAAAAACCAAACGAAGGAGTGAAGGAAAAGAGTCTGAGGGAGCCGGAAGAGTAGCCGCTTTCACAGGAGGGTTGGCGAACCTACGCATCAAAAAGATGGAGGACTGAGGGACTTCTCATAATTAGGCAGAGACCAAGGACATGTACTCGGGAAGCTCCCGCTAAGGATTCTGGGTCGGGGGGCAGAGGGGGGGCCATTGCTCACCCGTTTGCGGGGCACACTTAATCTAGGGGGAACCCTCAGAAACGCGAGGCAGGTCCGGCAGCCTGAACGGTCGGCTTCTTAGTTGTCAGAGGATTGGGAGAAAAGAAATTTCTTTTGGGGTCGGAAAAGAGGGAGCAACAGAGACGGGGAGAGCCTCTGGGAAAACATTCCGGGGAGAGGGTCCCTTGTTCCACGGAAGGGCGAGCCTCACCTCCACGAACGGGTCAGGGACTCGATCGCTGTGGGGAACGAGAGGGAAAAAGGGCGCCTTTAAGGGAACTCGACGCAAGAGAAAGAGCCGCGAGCCCGTCAGCTGGGCGTCCGTCGAGGGCTTCCAGCTGCCGAAAAGGAGACCAAAAGGAATCGGTTCCGGCCGGTCCTGAAAGATCTCGGTGAAGCGATGTCTACACGTAAAGCAGCTCGCTGGATGTCGAAGAGTACAGCAAAAAATGTCGACGGAAATCGTTCCAAAACGCCACGGTCTCCGTGACCCTCCGATACTCTTGAGTTAAGAGCGGACTCTCCCTCTTCGCTAAGGCGTCAATAGAGCGTCTAAATCAAGGCGAACTCTGTCTGGAAAGTGGGAATTTCAGACCAAGGGAACCGATATGTGGATCTCCAGCGCAGAGGGTCTGACAGGAGTGTACGGGAGAATCTGGAAAATTCCCATGGAGAGAGGGGGAGGAAAGGGGAAAAGAGTGGGGGGTCTGCTACTGGGTTCCGCGGATTAGTCTCTAGTTGTGAAAGTGATGGGGAGGGTAGGGGCCTATTCTAATTCAATCGGCCTAGCTTTGACCCATTCCCACACACCATCCTGGGGAGGGGAGTGGACTTCTCCCACCGCGAGAAACACAGATCGCGTGTCGCGGAAAAGGTCTTAGGTCAAACCTGGGGGATCAACTTTAAACCGAACGGCACGGGGTCATTTTCTCACTTGGAATGCCGAGGGGGTCGGGGAGGTCACGTTACATTCTGCTATTGGAAAATAGCTGAAGGGAGGAGGCTTGGGGAAAGGAGCGACGAAGGGGCTAAGGTCCGGGCCGGAGATCTGTCCAGTCGGAGCTGAATGAAGAGCAGGAAAGGAAGGGGGATGAAACACGCTATAATGTCTAGAAGGACTGTAAGCGTCCTAGCCGACCTATTCAAGCGTCGCGGGACATCCACTAATTGAGGGAAGTGGAGAAGGGGACGCCTTTGACGTTCGTCACAGGGAGGGGGATGGTGTTAACGAATCCTTCAGCAGGGGAGAAGCTAAGAATTCTCCTGTCTAGCCAAAGGGGGCATATTCTCTCTTAAACTGATCTGGGGGGGGGGAGGAAAAAAAAGGAAGAATTTGTCCGGGCGACGGGATCGCAAATTGTATAACAGGAATTTTCAAGGGGGGGGGAGTAAAAACAGGGCATCTAGAACGAAAAAACGTCATGCTGGCCGAGGGATCGAATCAGGAGTCTGCTGCACAGGAGGGGGGATCCCTCGACCGGGAACGCCCGCCGCCATACAAGCTGAGCCAAACGCCTCCATTCTCTCGGGAAACATACCGAGGTTTCTAAGGGAGCGGAACCCTAAACGAGCTATCGATGCGGGTGGGCGGGAAAGCGGGCAAGGGGGGGGGGCAACCTGCTCTGTCAAGAATCCCTCGGGGAGGGAACAGCAGGGTCTTCGGGCCAACGCCGCTCAAGGACAAAACGTGGGGGGGGGGGGAAACAATAGTCGAAGCCAAAACTCCTCCTGGCGGGAAAGATCAACAAAAAACGACACGAAAGGGGGGGGAAGAGCTAGTTTAGAAGGCAACTTAGGAGGGGAGGGGCGGTAGATTTATTGAAACCAATTTGTCCTTTATCGAGGTGGCCGAGAAAGAAACATCGAAGAGAAAAGAAGGAGGAAGAAAAGTCAGAGGGAAGTCCATTGCTAAGAAAAATCACCGAATCCCCCGCAGTTTTCTCAGCCCGGCTCAAACGAAAAGGAGAAACTCTTCCTTTCTCGCACTGGGGACCCCCCCAACCCCCCCGCACCACCCCCCCCACCCCCCCACCCCCCCCCAAACAACCAAACAGGATGCGGGCGGGAAAACACTAGAAATTCATCTAGAGCGATGATCTCTGTGAGGGGGAGATTCATAAAGGAAGTTTCCGGGGATCTAGGAAGATTAACACAATTGGGGACTTTTACAAGGAAAAAGGCCTCCCTATACCTAAATTGCAAATGAGGAGCATTGCTCCACCATCGACGGGGAAAAGTCGCGGGGTGTGTTGGGGGGGGGGGGGGGGGGGGGGGCGGGGGGGGGGGGGGGGGTACTTAACAACGAGTCGGCCGTGCTGCACCTGCGAAAGGCCGTTAACTCTTCCCGACCCAAAGATGTCGCGGGGATCAAGGACCCGAGAACCAGACCTTAGGGTGAAGATGTAGCCCTGGACGGAGGGGGTAGGACTAGGCAGAAACTCTTGACACGTCGTCTTCCGAAAGGTGGAACGCTTCAAAATGGCCTGGGGGGCACTCCTTTACTTCCCGCACTCGGAAGCCCCACTGCCTAAATGGAGCCTCGGGAGGACTCGAAAACCGTTTCCTACGGAACTACGGGGGGGCGAGAAAAGCAGAAGCTTCCCGTCAAACCGGGGGGTCGAGAAAACCTCAGTACTAAAGAAACACCCTTCCTTCTGGAAGTTCATGGAAGTGCAGGCCGAAGTAAAACTCCCTAGGGGGTTCGAGCATAGGTCCCGGTCCGGAAAGGGGCCAAAAGGGGTTGTGTTTAATTGTAATAGGAAAGGATAGCGCAGCTCGCCTCAAGAAAACAGGACATATTCACTAGAAACAAAGAAGTGGGGAGGGGAAAAGTTATCTCCCGGGAACAGGAGCAAACAGAGACGTTCCTGGATGTGGAATCGAAACATTCTCATTTTCGACTCTCTTGGACTATCCTCAACCTGGGGAGAGAGAATCAAAAAAACCCTTTTTTGGGTTTTTGGGGGGGGGAATCTGAACCCCAAAGAAAGATGAGCAGGAGTTCACGCAAGTCAGGGTCGCTGAGATATAAAGAAGGTCTAGGGGATCGAACTGGTTGCCCTAAGAAAAAGGGCAAGTTATTCTTATATTTTGGGGGACACAGAGTGTCTTCGGCAGATGGAGTCTCATCAGCGCTGGGAAAAATGGAGGGGAAGATAGGGGGTAAAAAGAAAGGGACACCGATCCACTAGGAAAAATTCACTAGTGGATTTTAATGACTGCTCCGACGCTTAAAAAGGAAGGCAAAAAATTTGAGCAAAACGGATGACGTTCTAAGGGGACTATGGATTGGGATATGCAGAGAGCCATGGGCCAATGAAGAAGTCCCGATCTTCTCTCAACAGCCATAAGGCGCGGATTGGGGGGGGGGGGTATGGTAAACACCTTTTGGGGGGGAGGGAGAAGGAGTCATCCTTAGTCTGTACGCGTGGAACCTTGGGGAGAATCGCGCTGGAAATTGGAAAAACATGCGATCGTCTATTAAAGGGGTGGGGAAAGAGCTTTAAGAAAATGGGAACAAAACATTTGGAGAAAAAGAGCTTCCCCACGAAACCGAAGCAAGTCTATCATGCTGAACGCTTATGAGAGGGGGGTTGCGCGGGGAGAGAGGAGGGTGAAAAGAATAATGCTGGCGCATGGGTAAGGAAAAGAGTGCCGAATCGAATCGCTCTTAAAAGCGAATTGCCAGAGGGGGGGTATCCGGAGGGAGAGAATGTATTCCCGGAGTCCGAGTCAAGATGTTAATCATCGCCAAAACTTCTTTTAATTGCGAACCAGAAAGAAAGCGATCCTGCTGGGAAGGCAAGGGGGACTGGTGGGGGAGATCGTCGGGAGGATGGAAACGGGGAAAATACCTCGCAGCGTATGGGGCTACTAGGTCTGACGAGAGAATCGGCGAATTCGACCTACCCTTAAAAACTGTCAGGGGGAGGGGGGAAGAAAAGATGCGGGGGACAGAGATCATGACACAACGGATATAGAACAGATAGGACACACAAAAAAGATACCGCAACCTTAAAAGGGGGGAAATCAGGAGAGGGAAATTAAAAAGGGGGCTTTATCTTTGATAAAAAAGAGCTAAGCGAACTGTGCAAAATCGGAGGAAAACGGGGAAAGAGGCCAACCCGACGGAATCATAAAAAAAAAGTTCAGAGGAAGAAGGGAAGAACAAAGTCACCTACTTGGGGTTCAAAGGATCACAAGGGATCAGACCACGCGGCGCGGAGGGGCCGCTACTATGCATCACCAAACGCTGGAAAGGAAGCTTTTAACGAGGGGGAGAGTCGTACCTCGTTGAAGTTAATCTTAGAAGAGAAATGGGGGGGCTGTCGTGCTTGGTCCAATACTCGCCACGCTAGAAAAGATCGACGATTGACAAGGGGCTCAGTAGGAGGGGAGGGGAGGGGAGAGGGGTCGAAGTGGCAAAGGTCTTTGGAGTCAGGGGGAGAAATTGAACATTCGCGCAGCTAGGAGAAGACGATAGGGACTGTTTAAGGAAAAGAAAGGGACGGAAGGGGGGTCCCTTCCTCTGGGTCCAGAAACTATGTCTACTTCCGGACAAATCCCCTCCCAGACAGGTCTGAAGGGAAAGTCTTGAGTTGTTGGGGGGAGTCGAGCTTCGTGGAGGGCCTTCGGGCCTCTTCGGGTCAGATCTGCACTACTTGTCCAGGATCCGTACAGAAACCAACCGTGCGAATGCCGACGCACCAAATCGGGGGGTCAGTTCTTATCAAGGTGGGGGGAGTCAAAAGATATCCTTCATACTGAAGCCTTTCCCGGGAATAGGTGACTTCTCCAAAAGGGTCGTGGAGGAAAAAATGCATCGAGGATTCTCAGGGTGGAGAGAAGATAGGGTGGTAAGACCGTGACCATCGTAAAGAAGCAGGGGGTGAACCGATCCTGCTAGGTGTCTACCCTGATAAAGAGACCGCAGAAGTCGATCGAACGTTCATGCATTGATCCCAGATCTAGAGGCGGGCTAAGTCTCCTTCTTTCTGGCCTGTAAAAAAGTTCGCCAGGAGGCTCAGAGGGAATACGGGAGGAGAAGGTCCCGGTAATGCACGGAATTTGATGGGGGGACGATAGAGTAAGGGCGGAAGAAGGGGGGAGACGTCGAGGGGTCGCACGGCTGTAGGTCGCAGAAAAGAAAGGTTTGATAGTGAAAAAACTGTTCAAGGGTAGTCGAAACTTGCCGCCTCGGAAGGAGAGGGATCCAAGTCACCAGGCCGGCACGGTGCGGCGAACCGGCTGCTCGAAAAGGGATCAGGGGTGTCGCGAACGTGTACTAAGGGCACGACCGGATCCAACCTGGAGCCCGTAAAGAAGGAAGGGTGGTCAGGGACCGTAGCCGCGTACGCCGATTAATAGCGAGGGTTTCCAAGGGGAAGAAAAAGGTAGAGAGTCTTCTTAGTGAAGGTCAGAAGGGAAGAGGGGGCGAAAGTCGTCCGGTCCTGGGCTGTCTTGAAGGGAAGAGGGGAAACTCTAAGGCCTGTTGCAAGAGAAAGAAGTTAAGGACTCATGGGGGTTCGCCGGCAGAGAAAAGCTAAGGACTACAGAGGGAAACTTCGAAAGGAGGGGGACTCGGATGTCCCTTACTTCAAAACTGACCTTAGGAGAAGGGCGAGGGGGTCGCGGCCGCTCCGGATTGAGAGCACAGAAGCACCCGGGATTAACCGGTAACGCGATGGGGGCGGTAAATATAATGAAAAAAGCCCTTCAAATGCGCGGCGGCTAGGTATGCAGGGCCTGTCTAACAATACGTTGCGAGGTTCGTCAAACTTCTCTAGAGGAAGGACAGGAAAAATCAGAAATGCCGTCGATCGCACTATTAAAGCGTAAGAAGCAAATTGGGAAGTTCGTGGGCACCTCTAGAACATCCCCGGAATAGAGAGGAGGGAAACTCAAGACGAGAAAAAGGGGGGACGCGGTCGATCCGGCTGAGGTCGTTTCGCCAAAATGCTATGAAGAAGTGAACGGAAAGTGCCTTCTTCTCATGGGAAGGCAGAATGCAGGAATGGCGCCGATGCGTATAAGATCCTTCGTTAAAAACAGGGGTCGCTAAAAAGGTGACACGGGTTTGGAGTCAGAAGCGGGGGCAGGGGAAAAATGAAAAGCAATGGGGTCTCTGCAATATACTAAGAAAGTCCGCGAGGCGTCATTCGGAGGGGGGACGATTTCTTCACAAACAAAAAAACAGGGACGAACCTTGCGTGGAAGGAGGAAGAAGCCATCTGGCTTGACATTAAAAAAAAAGCTCTAAGAAAGAAGCTTCAGGACGGGGAAGGCACGCTGGGGGACCAGATCGTGTTGCCGCGAGCAGTTTTCTCACCACACTCATCATAAGAAAGGTCAAGTCTCTGGAGGGATTGAGGGGGGGATCAGGGCTGCGGTAGAGGGTGAAGACTCACGTGGGGGAAGCAAACTCAGACTCTCTACTTCGGAATGGGGAAGGGGGGGAAAGGGTAAGAATTCGTAACTGAAAGTCAAAAAGTGGGGCAAAAAGTCCTCCGACCGACCCGAAAAAAAAAGGTCAGGGCGAGGAACTCGAAGGGACCTAATTCTGAAAAAGCTAGAAGTAAGAGAGTCATCAGAAAAATTCACGATTCAGATCGTCAGGGATGGAACCTCGAAAAAATAACGGACCCTTGGTTAAGGTACATACCAAAGAAAACGTCAAGGAGAGGGGAAATTAGGACGTCCCCCCCTGGAGTGCAGGAGGGGGACTGAAAAAAATTGTGTGTTAATAAAGGAGGCATTATTTCCACGCCGACGTAAACCGAAGCGAAAACCTGCATAGGGAGGAAAATCGTAAGGGGTACTACGCGAAAAAAGCTCAACCACGGATACGGCCGGGCGTCGAACACAAAGGGGTAAGACGATAGAAGAAAAGGTTAGACAGGGCTTTGATAAAAAACTTTTAAGGGGGGGGAAGGGGGCAGAAGACACATGGGTCGATCAAGCACCTGACCTAGGGATGTTAAGGGGTGGTCGTGGGAATGGGGGGGCTGAAAGAGAGAAAAAAAAGCAATTCGAGAGGATAGGGGAAGAAACCCAACTATGATCAATACGAGAGTAGCTAACGAAAACCGAAAAAGCCTAGGAGTGAAACGTGGGCACAGCTCGAAGCAACGATCTAGAACGCAGAAGAAACCTGGGAGTCTGATGCGTTGCGCTAAGCTTTGCTAACCGCT
>Ga0179591_1370856_pt1 | contig 15557 bp, 17 predicted proteins | sample CZOMad2_1_08_16f_FD_182891 | JGI IMG/M metagenome (GOLD analysis project Ga0179591, IMG submission 182891) | Vadose zone soil fungal communities from Angelo Coast Range Reserve, California, USA - CZOMad2_1_08_16fungal (PacBio error correction) | ecosystem: Environmental > Terrestrial > Soil >...
TATCGCTCACAACGTCCGACGAGAAGTGGTGCGTTAAGGTCCACTGTCTTCTGGAACAAACGGTCCGTAAAAAGGGGAGGGAAATTGACGAGGGAAGGGGGCGTGAATCCTACTCGCGTCGATCCCTGGGTCCATCTCATACCCCAACAGTACGATTCTGTAAGGGGAACCGCCACGCGAGGGAGGGGATCTGAGAGGGGAACGGGGGGGGTATACCGGGAGTAGACAGCGCATGAATCAGTGTTTTCTTGGATACCTCTAAAAAGGGAGTTAAGGGACGCAACCATGAGAAGAGCCCATCAACAGGACCGCTTAAGGGGGAGAGGGACAAGAGGCTAAGTCCCAAAAACGCGCCTTTCTTGGGGAAAAAACCCACAGGGAGGGCCGGCTAAACGGGTAAGTAGGGGGGGGGGTTAGGTTCGGAAGGAAGAGAGGTGGGGGGGGGTTTCCTACGGAAAAGCTTCAGGGCGGACGTAATTCATCTTCGAGGTGAAGGCGAGGCGGAAGAGTTTAAGGTAGAAAAGGGGAAAGGACGACGTCCCACTTGAACGCGTGGATCCAGCTCTGAAATAGGATATTCCCGAGCCGAAGGACGAAAACGGGCAGCAGAAGTAGACGAACTCGGGAGAGGAATCTTGCAGTGTAATCTAGCGTCAGGGCCACGACTATATTGGGACTGCAAGGCATCGAGGTTAAAAGGAGGTCGATTGTGTCGGAAAGAATTGGCAGGTCCCTCCCCATTTACGGGCCGTAAAAGTCCGTAAGCTCGCGGGGTAAGGAAAGAAAAAAGGTTAGCTACTCAAGCTTCCTTCTGGCGGCATTAAGGGGGGGGGAATTCCCGTTTCGTGCATTTGAGGTGACTAGGTAGAACACTAATCAGCAGTCACTAGGGTCTCAGGTTCTGCCCGACTTCTATCCTAAGAACTTGAAGAGGACGAGCGGGAACGAGCACTGCGTTGAACCTGTTTCAGCAGCGACTCAGGAGCCGCGGTTACTACTTACCTCCTCCTATCAAAAAGGGGAAAAAGACTGCGCAACGAGCTTGGGGGAACTAAAGAAAGGGTTAGAGCAACGAGAGAATTGCTGTCCGAAAACTGATTAGAGTTACGAAGTGTCGCCCGGGGAAAAAGAAGAGGTCTTGGTTAAATTCGACGAGCCAGCGAGAGTATAAAGAAGGGGAGAGGGTCATGCTTGACTCTGCTACTTTGCATAGACTCTCCTACGCTAGTTGGTTGCGAGAAGGAAAAGTCGATGCGCAGAACGGCATCAGGCCTGGCAATACGATGCGGCTCTCTTATGCTGAGACGGAGGGAGAAGGGGAAAACCGTAGAACAGTTGTCTGAGGAGGCCGTCGCCACAGAATCCACCGAACCCGCTCTCCTGCCACGAGCGGACCTGACTTCTCAATGAATGGCGGGAAGAAAGGACGGGTTTGAAAAAAAACTAAGCCTACCAACCGTCCAACAAACGAAGGGGAAAGGACAAAAAAGGAATCGGGGGTAAGAGGTTGGGGTCGGTTCGTCCCATTTTTCGATAAGTCGGGGGTCGTCAAGGGGGCTAAGGGGGGGAGAGGACGGCAAACAAAAATGGGGGGGGGAAAAAAGCTCTGGGAAACTGAAAAAAATAGAAAAATGGTCGAGCCTGGACAAGAACAGAAAGAAATCTGGCTCAAAATCGACTGCATATCACCGTGTGGTCCATGATTTTGGTGCGGGCAAGGGTAGGAATGATGTGAAAGTAGGAAGAGCGGGAGGGGGGGGGATGTGGCGAGGGGTCATGATCAGTGGGGGAGGGGGGGGCCAGGGCGATGTTCCAACTCGTTAGGGGTCTCTCAACGAGAGGAAGGACAGAGAAAAGGAAGAAGGGAAAATGAAAAGAATCTAGGGGATACCGCACGAAGAAAAAAGGCGATGCGAAAACGGCGGGCCGACAATCGACGGTTCTGTATGTAGCTAGCGCGAAGGGGTGCGGGAGCCTAATACGAAAGAGGAAAAGAAGAAACTGGGGAGACGAAAGAGACCTGGGATGTGGCGCGGATAGTCGAGTTTTTGGTAGTGACGTGCAAAGTCAATTGAGAGCAGAAGAACTTAGAAGGAGAGGGGCAGGGCGCAACGGAAGGGCTGAAAAGAGCCGGGTAACTCGTTCGACCAAGCGAGGGGTGCGTCTAGGAATCAAACTTATAAGGCCTGCACGGCGTTCATCCAACCATATGCCGTTTTGACGACGTTTCAAAGGCCAAAATGCGGACAGTCATCAAACCACGATCAAGCCAGACACACGATTGCCAGGAAGAAAGTAAAAAGAGCTAGACAAAAACGGGTAGCAAGGTGCCGAGCCAAATGAAGAAGGGACAAGATAGGGAACCCCGTGGAATAGAAACAGGGTTCCACTCTTAGTACACTAATTACGAAGTCTCCGGATCCTATGCGAGCCAGCGCTGCGCAACTCACCGGTTAGAGTGGAGGTGATAAGAAGAATTAACCGATTCGACCCGGAAATCAGCAGGGCTTGACGTTCTCGTCGCCAAAAGGAAATCGTCAGTGCTCGCCAATTAGGGAAATCCGAACACTCTGAACCGGAGATCTACGCGGTCGGAGCCGAATGGGAAAATCTAATACAGTATGAAAAGAAAAAAGGAGAAGAGTCAAGCACAACCTGCCAAATTCTGGAAACATACCTTAGTCTTGCCTTCTACTCGTTCTGCTTTCCAGTTCCGCAGGAGAGAAAGGAGAGCCAACTCGTGGTCCGCGGCAAGGTACCAACCCCCATACGTTAACCCAACAATATGTCCCGAATTGTCTTTCGCACGTGATAACGATGAGGAGAGCGCCCCAGGCCGAAAAAAAAAGTTGAGGCGACTAAAGCTTGAAGGTCTCAGTCGTTCTGACGAGGCTATCGTGAAAATACGTATTGGAGGTCACGACTCTTACAATCCGAGGTCGGATGATTTTCAAAGGACCAAATGTAAAAAAAGAGTCGAGATCTCGGGATCTCCGTCCCGCAGCGAGACACCTGACAAATATCCTTGGTAAATGACAGTTAACCTGCTCTTCTAGTGCGCAGGCTCACCAAACTCGTGAATCAGACTCTTTGAAAAGAAAGCAAGAAAAACAGGGTGTGATGCAAACCGTTCCAAAGCAGGAGTGCGACGAAGGCCTTGAAAGGGGTGTACTTGATCTAGAAAGAACCTCGGTAGAGGACCTCTTGACTTAAAGCTTGCGCGGGACCGCCCCTCTAAGGAACTAACAAGGGAAAAAAACAGGGAGGACTAACGAAAGAAAAGCGGAAGGGACCGCGGAGCAGTCTCCCGTGTGGAAGAGCGAGTCCGCAGCCGGTGGGAGGACCATGACATGAGTAAGAGATTAAATCATCGGGATCGAACTGCGGGGCCCGATCAGGGATCATAGGAGGATGCCACGTTTCGACGCAGGGAGAGGATCGGCTCTACTCATTGACGAAAGGTCATTGTTCTTATCGCCGACGATAACGACGGCCCCCGCAACGCCGCGAACTTGGAGGAAGACTGGTGTCGGAAGGGGGAAAAGGAATAGACAACACATAGGGAAAGAGTAGTCCCCTTCTTGGTCGACGAGCGGTAGTTTATCACGCGATCGGTAAAACGGTTGATTGTGAGGTTATCAGAGAGTCAATCCTGAAGGGAAGGTGAATGGACGAAAAAAGCAACATGGCGAGTTCGGACGAATACCGGTATAGGAAGCAACGAAAACGTGAAAAATAATATCCTTCTGAGGTAGGGACGAGCGGACACGTCACTTCGCCGCCCAGTTTAAGCTCAGATCCCGGCGTCGGAGGGGAGAAGAGGTCAGGGGTGAGGTAGCAAGAAAAAGAGGGAGTAGAAGAAGGGAGTCGGTGGGTAGCGCGCAGTGCCCCGCCGTGGGGGAAGATAACAACATAGTGCCCTTACAGAGGAGGAAATGCTGGGGAGTTCTTCCTTACGCACCTCCCCACACGATGGCAACGTGCCCAAAAGAGGAGAAGCAGCAAGAAAAAAAGGGAGGGAAGATCGGGGGGCAACCATGATCGCCGAGTACAGGCCCTCGCAAGAGATCGACTACTCCGCTTGCCCGTGAGAGGAGTTGTCGCCTAGGATGACCGGAGGAAAAAGAAAACGTACAGATTAGTATTCATACGTTGGCATCCCTGCAAACCTAGATGCCGTTCAACGAAAAGAAGCAGGTAGTGATGGAGGGAGGGGAATGTACTCGGGAAGCATGGGGAAATGGCAACGAATGACGGTGTGTGACTTTATCGGATTGGAGGGAACCAGGTGGATGAGAGGGAACGATCAGGGTCTAAGTATCATTAACGCGCGACCCTTTCTTGAAGGAGGAGGCATCGGACAAGGGGAAAAGGAACCCCACGGAAAAACTTAACTCGACCTTCTTCGTTACGACACTAAGTTCTCCGACTCAGACCTCGCTACCACGTTACCTCGTACACTCTGGGGTGCGCGGGAAGGGTACAAAAAGACCAGATCAGCCTGATCATGAGTGGGCGGCTGAACAATATAGAAGAGATTAACTCATGAATCCGGGTGGCGGAGAAAGGCGGGAGAGAAAGGGGCTCTCGTCTCGCGCCGGTTATCGAATACTACGGGAACTCACGCGGCCCAACCCTTGAGGAGAAAGAAGTGGGGGAACTAGATCCAATGATTAAAAGATGCAGGGTCGGAACTTAGAACTTAAACTTAAAATACGGAGGGGGGAGGAGGGGGGTGAAGAACTGAGAGGGAAGGGGGGGGGGGGGACTGGAGACAGTAGTCGCGGTCAAAAAGAGGGGAGGGAGGAGTGGAAGAGCGAGATAGACCTGTACAGAACGCCACTGTGAATGTTGGTTTGCGGGGGGGCTCCAGATAGCCACCATTAGACTAATCGCCGCTTGTGAGGGCGTGTTCCTCATTGGCTCACTGACATGGAGCCTCAGTAAAAAAGGGATAGAAGGAAGAGGAAAGGGGACAGGAAAACCCATACTAGCTCGTCCTGATGTCTGGAAAGCACCTCTTCTGATCCCTCAACCCTATGCGAGCCTATTTTGGCTTCCCAAAGCTGAGTCGAGATCAAAAGGGGGAAAAATGGCAGGTAAGAGGAGCGGAAAGGCGTCAGGGGCCAAGTGTAAACTTTCGTTCACTGTTCTAATTGGACTGGAATCTTCCCGGCTCCTCGTCAGCCGTCAAAGCAGACCGAGAGGGGCCAGAGGTGGAGCGAAAGGCACACTAAAATGAGAACGACTACCTGGCATACCCAATGTGTGGTGATTACGTCATTCGTTGAGGGTGATCGAGGAAGGGGGGGAGGGCCAAAGCAGATGGAAAAGGGGGTTGGAAAGTCAGGAGCACCAGGCGAAGCGTCAAGTCAAGGGAGGGAGGGATCGGCAAAACTAAGCTGGAAAGACTTAGAAAAACCGATTTGATCTCCGCGGAGCAACCCGCCCTAGAAAGACCTTCGGAGACTGAGGTGACGATTCGGGGGCCGCAACTAAGAGTGAGGGACGAAGAGAGTACAAAAAAGGAAGACAAGGATTCGCTCGCAAATAGCTGTCAGGCGGCTCTCGAGAAGAGGGAGGAAAAAACGGAAGGGGGGGAAGAAGGGGAGAAGAAGCACAGGGAGCGCATAGCGGAAAGCAGGGGGCCTCTGCGTTCGGAATAAGCATTTATGTCACAAAGACACGATTGCTCAGGCGCCGTTCGGAGAGGGGGGGAAAAGGAAAAGGAACTCGGGTATGAAAAGATCTAAGTCCCGGCTCATTTCGTCCAGAAGATCCTCAGGTCGTGCATTTGATATCGCATCAATACAGTGACCGCTTCGAAAGGACGGATGAGAGGGAAGAAAACGGGGGGGGACGCGATGGGGGACCGGGGGGCGCACCTCCTGGCAGGGCGAGCTTCCCGGTTGCTCACGATAAAATCACTGCGTAAGCTGGGAGAGGAAGAAGAGGAACGAAAATAAGGAAGACGAGATCGACGCGGTGACGGAGCTTTGAAGAACGCGGCGTCTGGGCTATACCTACGCTGTAACAGAAAAAGTTACACGAGGGAAAAGGGAAGAGGAAATACAGGGGAAAGGGGGATGTCTTGGGGGCCGCTACGCCGAGCGGGCCCGACAAGTGTAACCATCTCAGATCGTTTCTTTGGTCGACGGTGAAAAAAAGAGGGTTGAGGCGGCCACTGCGCGGATCACGGGTCGAAAAGTGTACAAGATCCCGAGACCGCTATCGTAAACAAGGGAACTGATAATCATACGATCGGATAGGAGGGTAAGCGGAAAGAGAACTGCAAAGGGAATCAGCTAACTACAGGTGCGAGCGCTGGCGGCACTTCGAACTGTCACCAGAATCTTCAACAAGCCTCTACGCGAAGAGAACAGAAGGAGCGATGGATAGGTCAAGGGGGGGAAAAAACGAGAAGAACCCCCGCCGCCTAACTGCCTTAGACGCCCCAAGTTTACTAGTAGTTCGTTGCGTCGATTAGTAGGTCAAGAACGGGGGACGGGGGGGAGAAAAAGGAAAAAGAAGCCGAAGGGCGGAATGCATTGAAAGACTTCGAAAATCTTCTCCACTGCGCATAGAAAGAATCAAGAATGGGGGGAAGAAACGAGAGGTCGGGTGAAAGGGTCGGGTGCTACGGCCCAACGCTTCTTCGACTATTGGGAGCACACCAAAAACGGAAAGAGAGAAGAGAGATAAAAAAAAAAAAAACGAGGGGGAAACGGAAAAACGTTTAGCCGCGCAAGATGCCAACGACGTCCTCATGGCAAACTGCACCACCAATTAGGTCACACCAGGAAATCCGACACGAAGGGAATTATGGTCAGATAGGGAAAAGGAAAGGGGACATTGAGTCGACTAGAGGCGCATGGTCGTCACCAGACACCTTTACGCCTAAAACGGAAAAAGAAGAAACGGGGGGACTGAAGGGGAGAATTGGGCGCGTTGACAACACTCGGAGAGGTTGAGGCGGGGGTAGGCTTGTGTACAACACATGTGAGAGCGACCAGTGAGAAGTGCGCGATGGTGCCGGGTTTGATTGAAGGAAAGTGGGGGGACGGGGGAAGAAGGGAGGGCGGAGAAACCTTGTCGGGCGGGGGGCACGAGTTCAGGAAAACCGAGCCCGAAGAGCGCCTTCATCGATGCTTCCTCGCCCCCAATGCTTTTTCAAAACCCCCCCCGGAAAAAGAGGGAAAGAGGAAACCGGAAAGGGGTACCAAAACGGGGACGAAGTCAGACGGGGAGAGAACCATCAAAGTCGCCGAACAAGCACTCAACGTCTACGCTGATCGGGGGACGGAGAGACGAGAAAGGCACATGCCAAACGAGAGGAAACGGGGAGGGGAAAAAAAGGGAAAAGGGGGAGAGCAAGTTTTTCATGTAGGACACGAAAAGGAGCGAAGACGCCGTCACGTCGCGTGCGGTATCCAATACGCAAAATAGAATGCGCGTCGGGGAGGGGATCGGAGAGCGTCAGAGTGCGGCACATTCAAGCTGACTTTACTCGTCGGTCAAGGATCCCTCTCTTGAGCCAATTAGCGCCCAGAGAAAAGGACGGAAAAAGGGGGGGGGACGAGAAGAGAGAGAGGGGGAGGGAAGGCCTCTAGTTCAAAGGAAACGGGGATAGAGTCACGCAAAAAGACCTTTTCAAAAGCTGGATGATCATTAGCGGTAACGTTCTGACATAACACGCTGCTCCTTCAAAAACAGAACAGAGAATGCGAGGAAAGAAAAATGGGAAAGGGGGGAGGGACTTTAAAGGGGACGAAACCAAGCCCAGGGGAAGAACACGAAAAGCGAAAAAAGTCCTATAATTCGTGGCTTCGCCGTGATCCTTCCAGTAATAGAGCGAAGGTACCGCGACGGGTGATAAAAAAAGAGGAGGTGAAAAGAGGGTCATCATAAGGTGGAGAATACGGGTCGAAGGCATATGCGGCCAGGCCGAACGCTGATACTTGGTCAACTATCGGTGTAAGCGAAAAAGAGGCAAGAAACGAGGAAGGACGAAGAAGCGAGGAAGAGTTGTAGCAACGTTCAACGCGCCTTCACCCTGACTTCGCTTCACTTGAACATGCCTCCAGGCCCATCGATGGAGTAACGGCAACGGGGAAGAAATCAAAAAACCGGCAAACGTTCAGAAGGCCGTCATCGACTAACCCCTGGGATGTAAAGAAGGTTCTGGGATCAATCAGTTCATTTACACGCGGGCAGCGAACGGGGGAGGGTCTGAGCGTGAGGAGAAAAGGGGGCCGCAGGTTGCAAGGCCCTTCGTAGAACCAATGACCGCCACATAACATTGGGATACGCCGTTAAGTCTTCGCGCTCGACCGAGAGAGATGAAAAGGGGGGGGAGAAAAGGAGAAAAGAGAATCACGATCGGGGAGGGCACGGACGCCAAGGACTTGTCGCGTCATAAGTTTCGGTTTCGCGAACTGCGTTGATGTACCTCAAAATCATTTAATCGGTTAGTCAAGGGAGAAAGAGGAGGGAGGGAGGAGAGGGCAGGAGGAAGCGGGACTGAGTCGTGTCCTGCTCAGTAAGGAAGGAAACCAGCCAGCCTCTACACCAAACAAACCTAAAGCTTATTAGGTCTCGTGCGATAACTCACGTTCGAGGGTCGGAAACTAGTGGAGAGAACGCCTGTGTAAGGGGAAAAAAGGAGAAGTGGAGATGGGGAGGTTCGAGTACCACTGGAGAAAGATCACTCCGGAGCAGTCAATTGCGCCAACGAAACCTCTGCATGAGACAGGGTTACGGAATCCTTTAGAGCCGCACGTGGCCTGAACGAGGATCAAGGGGAGGGGGATAGGATATCACTTGAACAAAAATACCGCCATAGGTGGCCTAGACGAAGGACCGGTCGCGGCGACCACTTTCTAACTACTAGGCCGAAGGTTGCTTGAGAAGTGAAAGAGGGTGGGAGATAACGAAAGGGGGGGAAAGTGAAAAGCGCGGGTGAAAAGGGAAGGTTAAGATTCTTCGCACCGCGCGAATCCGGTTCAAACATCGCCACCTCTATCTCAAGCCCAAAAAGACTCATTTAATTCATCGTACAGGGCCCGTCTCGCTCACACCTCAGGAGAAGAGGGGCTTAGGGGAGAAAAAAGAGAGAAGAAGGGACGAAGAGAGATCTCAAAAAGAGAGGGAAAAAGAGAAGAGATGCCGGTTTACCATCCCAGAATCGTGCGGGCACGAATCACGGCGAAGGCTATCCGATTTTCTTGCACTGGAAGTTGGGCCATGCAAAGAAAAAGGAAATGGGGTCTGAGCGGAGGCGGGGAGGGACACCAGGTAGTGTAGACTGGCGCCGGCTCGAGAAGAATTCACCGTATCAGTTCCCGAGCGCCACAATACCACAGCAACTGGGGCCTATCCGGCGTCCTACGGAGAAGTAAAAAAATAGGAGTCAGAGCGCCGCCGAGAGACGGCCAGTCACTGACTCGGACACTCTAGGGCAGATGGGACGATCAAGGCCGTGATCAGCTATTACATGTCAGATAACCGTGACCTGTCATGGTAAGGGGGAAAAATGCAGCACGAAAAGAGGAGAAGAGCCTAGGTTGCGTGGGAGAGCGGCATATCTTCTACAAGTATTCCTTCGATCTCGCGCTTGCGAAACTCCATTTTATCACGCGCGCAAAGCCCTTATACGCCGTCCGCCAACGGACAGGAGAGACAAGGACCCCACCAAAAACCCATAACAAGCGAGCTGCCGAAGGCCGGAATGGCCAGCTTGGTCAGGTCTCCATAGTACGACGGAGAGGCGTAGGGAGGTCACGGGGGAAGAGAAAGAAGAAGGAGGTAGAAACTCAAGAGGGAAGGCCCAGGGGCGGGCCCAACGAGGGAGAAAAGCGGACGTGGGGAAGGGGGAGGAAACGAAGAGGGGAGGGAAGGCCGCGGTCAGAAGAAACACGTTCGAAAAATGCCGCGCGGGGGAGCGCAAAAAAGGCAGGTTGCTCTGCGACTACGGCCGGGGGGAGGACGGGACGAGAGGGACCGATCAAGCACGGGCTGGGAGGCAAGTGACGAATGAAGGGGGGACTGGGGGGGTGAGTGGGGATCGTGAGGGCGAGGGGAAAGGGAGGAGGGGGGAGAGAGGGGTCAAGAATGACTGGAAGTGGGGGGGGGGGGGGGAGGGGGAGGGGGAATGCAGTGGGCGTGGGACGGGGGCCGGGGGGGGGAGACGTCGCAAAAGATCCCACAGCCTCACTTGCGGAACTCTGCGTATTTATAACCACATAGGCGCGCAACGGACGTGTACCTCGAGAGGGAGTAGCGGAGGTGTCGCAAATCCCAGTTCGGAGATCAGAGCCAGGGGAGGCGGGGGGGGAGCGCGCAAGTAGTGGGAACTGCCAGTGATGTCGGTGGTGGCCGGGAGCCAGGGCGAGGCTAGGGGAGGGGGGGTAAAGGAAGTGGCGGGAGACGGCAGTGGAGTGAGGGAGTGGGGCGGGGAGCTTAGGGAAGAGAGGACTAGATCGGCGGAGCGCGTGGGGGCTGACGGCGGCGGGGCAGGTCGTGCCTGGGGGGTGCGTGGACGGATCACCGCAGCGGGACACGCGGACATCCGGCCGGGCGGTCGGCGACAAGAGGTGTCCAGACACGCTGAGCCCGGGATGTATGGGGGGGAGGAAGAAGTTGGGGTGTTTTGAAGGTTATCGTGCAAGAGGACTTCTCACAGTCCTACTACTAGAAGGGAGTTGGGGAGGAGAAACGGTGGAAGGCCATATGAAAACTTAACAACCTTCTGTCAAAGCGGGGAAAAGGACAAACTGTTCAGAACGCGGAATAGTGATCCTTATGAGGGTCCACTCAGCATGTACGATAAAAACTGGAGCGCATTACAGATCAGACGCCGAACAGCTCGGGAGAAGGGGAATAGAAATGGACAAGGGTATAGCGATGGAGGGTCTAACTCGGAGGGGGACGGGCGGTAGTTAAAGGCACTGGACTTGTTTCGGACTCAAAGAAAGGGGCGGGAAGACGCAAGCTCAAGAGGAGGCCAGCGAAGGAGTAGCGTCCTAGAAGAAAGTCTAAAGGGGGCCTTCCAGCGGACCGGCAGACCAACCGTGTGGTGCGAGGAACATCGTCGATTAAGGGAGAAGGTGGTGGTGAAAAAGTCCGGGCGCCGCAGATGGGCGCCGGTCTGCGACGGGCCGATCTCAGGCGTGAACGAGGAAACGGAGGAAAGAAGAACGAAGTCACTTGATAAGGGAGGTAGGCGCGCGTGCCCGGCGCGACAAGCAACCGAGGCCGCTACCCTGGCTTAACAGCGGGAGGGAAGCCAGAACAATAACGTGAAAGGGAGAAAGTCAGTCTCCGGGAAGAACCGGATTATGACGGTACAGAAGCGGCTCGTCGCGGAGTCGGGTAAAAGTCCTGCTAAAAAACCGAGCGAACCTATTTTGGAACACGAGAGAAGAAGAATCGCGCGCCTCGTTAATACTGTCGCAACCGGTTCTGGCGGCAATGGGAGGGGGGAAAATTTCACACGACCAACGAGTTGGAATCAAAAATATGCGCGCGCAGGAACTACGAGGTTAAGGGGGGACAGATCGTGTTAGTCGACGAAAAAGAGGCCTTAGGCTGGGGGGGAGGTGTCTGCCCCGGTGTGCATTGGGGCGGAATCAGGAACCAGCATCCGCGACGGCGGTGACTGGGGTCGAAGCAGACTCGCCGGTGGCCGATGGAGGGAGGAATGGGGGGGAAACAAGAAAAATGCAAGGGCGGCGGGGGATCCCGTGAACTAAACGTGCCGCGGGGGAATCTGGCAAGGGTAGAAAGGGGATAAAACAGAGAGAAGGGGGAAAGGAAAGACCGAAGGCTGATGAACGGCGAGTTCTCAATCCTTTATCAAGGTCTGTGCGAAGTGGTTGTAACTAGATTGGAGTTTACACGCGGGAAAAGTTAATAGAAGGGAAAGGAGAGGGAGTCATGGCACTTCTACCGACATGCGCGGCACGAGATTATTCCCGAGCCATACGGGACTGTTGCTAAAAAGCGATCTGGGAGACGCTCAGGGAAAAAAGTTGTAGGGAACGTGGACCACGCTATCGGGGGTGGAAAACGGCAACTGGGGCCCTGGAAGCACTGCGGAAAGAACACGTCTTCGGTACTCGGTAAAGTATTGCGCTAGTTACTTCCAACGGCGGCGTCAAACAGACCTTGAAGGAAAAAACGAAGAGGGACAAGAAATGAAGGGGGAGACCAAGGGGAGGCTCGAATGAACAATGTTGATCCGCCCCTCCTCTCCTACCACCTCACTCAAGTCCTGGAAAACGAAGCGGTACGAAAAAAGGATTGTACGTTCGGTCGGGGGGGAAAAAGGGGTTAGGGGGAGGAAGCATGGTTAGAAGTACTAGACCGCACCCGAGAGCAGCGCGCTCGCAATAGTTGAAGTAGAAAATCCAATTCTTTTTCCCCGAGTCGGCCGCACCATGATGGGCAGAATAACGGTTAAATTCGCGGGGCAGAAATATCCATACGACGACGGTTGCATCGGGGGAACGCTTCGATTCTTAGGGCTATCACAGGAAGAAAAGAGAGAGAAATACAAAAATAGGGCGAGAGAGTGGAAAAAGGAACTCCATATGTCAACCTACCTCGTCATGGATCAACCTCCCGAACTTGTTCGATGACGACGGGAAAGGAAAGACTGAGACTCGGTCCAATGCATGCACGAAAAACGCAGCAGAAGAGGGGGGGGGCGGACCTCTTAAGGGGAAAAGTACTAGAGCGACAACTGTTTGGACAGACTAGGGGGGGTGGGGGGTGGGGGGGGTGGGGGGGGGGGGGGGGGGGGGGGGGGGGGGGGGGGGGGGGGGGGGGGGGGTGGGAATGCGTGAATGTGCAGTTGCTACAGGTGGTCGGTTTAGCGTAGGGCGGGGTGTCCATTGAACTCAAAGAAGGTCTAAGGTCGCCGGAAAAGGCAGAGGGGCGGGACGAAGGAACGGGGGGAAACGCCGATCTGTCGAGACCAGGGCGCGAACTCTACGCGTAGTAGCGAGAACCTTCATCGTGAGTCTCCCCCGAAAACTTTGACCCTACGATGGTACACGTAGAAAGTGAATACAGGTAGAAAAAGGAGAAGAGGGGAGAACCACCTTAGGCAGAGCACAGCAAATCTGGAACTCTTATGCGAAGAGAAGAGAGAGTCCGTTGCCCAGGAAAAAAGCAAAGGTCGGAACGTGGAACAGGCGTACTCTCAAGAAGGGAAAATTATGGGAAACGAAGGAGACAAGCCTATAAAGAGAGCGTCGCGTATCAAAAACGAGTGCGCAAATCGTCCCGAATGCCGTTTAAGAGTGAAGCTGAGCTCCGCGGACGCGCTGGGGGTGGATACGGAGGGGTAGCAGAAAGTGCATCTCTTGCTCTGTATGTTCAGGATAAACCACGCCGAAAAGTGCAGAGGAGAAGAGGTCTACGAAGAGGTCACGCGCGAAGGATTCGCGATTCACCAAATCAAGCATTGTGTGCCTGTACGAAAAGAAGGGTGAAGTCGAGGAGGAACGGAAATACACGATTGTCTTTTAAGGACACGGCGCGCGAAGACTCCACTCTTGCTTTCCCAGCACCCATTTCACGGAGGAAAGAGAACGAGAAGGAATACTCATCTGCGGAAGGGGTGAATAACAATAGACTCGCAGCCTTGGAGCGCGGATCCAAATCTATTGAGAGGAGAGCTTGAACCTCCATCATCCGGTCAGGGTAGGGAGAGAAAGGGAGTGAGACAAGAACAGTGTGCGGCGGACCGAACGCGTCAAGCTCTACGGAGAATGTAAACTAGAGGGGCGGGGTCAGACGGCCACGCGTAGGGGACAAGCGGCTCTTCTGGAGTTGTGAGGGAAGCAGCTTCACGAGGACTATCGGACAACGTGGTCTTCCTTCCTCAACCCATAGTCGCCACCCCGATCACCACCACCGAGAAAAGGTTCAGAGACGAAGGACAGGAAGAGAAAAAAACAAAAGGGTGATACCTTCCAGAGCAGTGCGGCGCAGGCCATGGGTAACTGTCAGGGGGACTCGCGAACGTCCGTGCTCGACGGTACAGTCTTGGAACTTGAAGGATAGGGACGACAATGCGACCGAAAAGGAAGTAGGACGACTGAATGCTCTTCGGGCGCAGAGATCAGACCCCCGTGTGGACCTCACAAGCCTCTGTTTGCAATACCCGGAACATATCGTCATCGCGGTTGATCAAAGATTTCTGGTCTCAACGGCGTGATGGAACGAAATCAGGGACAACGCGGTAGAAGAGGAGGGGAAAGAGGAGAGGGCAGGGGGGCCGAGGTGACGAGGGCATTGTCAGGGTCCGACGAATCAACATCTTCCCGCAACGCCAACATTCCAGAGAAGTGTGCGGAGCGTGCGCTAAAGCACCAACATCAACTAGAGAGGTAGGAACAAGATGGTGGGAAAGAACTCCGGTGACGCCGGCCGCGAGCGGCTGAGCCGTGTTTCGAGGGACCTCGATCTAGCAATGGATCTGAGTACTTGCGGCGGCCAAGCAACTCGGCGGAGAATGAGGAGGTCAGGGGAAATCCTGTATCGGAAGCAAAACGTGTCCATCAATCAGAGACGATCCCCAGTCTCTCGAGATAACACGGCCTTCTAAACCATAAAAGGTGAGAGCAAGTCCGACCCGGAGGAGGAGGGAGACCTACCTGGGAGTAAAGAGAAGAAGGTCAGAAATATTGACACCGGAGCGTAGGGGGGGTCGAAAGTGAAAAGCGTTTGAGAAATCATCACCATCGCGAAAGAGAGAAGCTTCGCAACGACGACAATCCACGGACGGTGCCTCCACTCGTCAACACAACAACATAAAACTCGCCGGAAAGCCAAATGGGGGAAGATAAAGGAGAACCGCGCAAAAATCACGAGGGCGAAGCGCTGGCCCGGAATCGTTCGAGAATTACCGTGATGACGCCGGCATCTAAAAACAACAACAACAGATATCCGGGGACCTGGGTATCAGCAATCCAGCAGGTGAGGGAGGAAGGGAAAACGGAATCGGGGAAAGAAGAGGAAAGGGCGGTGACTGTACTCGTGGAGAGAGGGGGCCATAAGCAGAATTGAACGGTGTGGGGATGGGTGATTGTAGGACTTAGACTCCTCTTTCTCAGGCGGTGCTAAGGAAGAACGCTGCCGCGGACCAAAAGGTTCGTGAGGAGTAAAACAAACGAGGGGAAAGCGGACCAAAGAACCAACCCAGACTCCCGGACGGAAGAAAGTCGACAAGGCTCGAGCCATGAGGTTCGAAGGAGACAGGCTCGACCACTTCCGTCTGAACACTCAAATGGCGGGGTCGTCTCAAAAAAAAAACCCAACCCCACCAAAACTCCCGGGAGAAAACCCACCCCATGTCAATCCTTTATCACCCGCAGGGACTCAAGGATACATTATAGCAGCTCACGATAACACGGGGATGAGGAAAGAATCAGTGGTCAGGAACATAGGGTGCGGTGGGGCAGGCGCGGTCGAAGGGTCTAGCTCGCGCCTGGAAATAAACGCCTCTTAGCCGCACGCGAGAGAAACGGAAAGGAATTCCTGAGGACAAA
>Ga0179591_1322120_pt1 | contig 15555 bp, 14 predicted proteins | sample CZOMad2_1_08_16f_FD_182891 | JGI IMG/M metagenome (GOLD analysis project Ga0179591, IMG submission 182891) | Vadose zone soil fungal communities from Angelo Coast Range Reserve, California, USA - CZOMad2_1_08_16fungal (PacBio error correction) | ecosystem: Environmental > Terrestrial > Soil >...
AAAACGAAACGCCATGTGGCAGGGAACTGAATAAGGGGGACGGGGGTTACTTTCCTAGAGGGGAAGATGTGATGCGTATTCAACGGAGGAAAGGGGGTTGGGGATTCCTTCGTTCTCATTGCGAGTTCGCCCGCCTCGAGAGTTAGGAAAGACACGGAAAAAGCCGGCGCGTCGCGCAAATGTTGGGGATTCTCTTAAGGGGGTGCTCTACGTAATCTACTTGGGGATCTGAAGAGGGCAAACGGTCTTCAAACATGCGCGAGTGAAAGGAACGTGTTGAAGCGGACAGGAGATGCCGGCTGGGGGGAGCAGAACAAAATCGGATCTGGGAGGCTTCAGCGTCAACTGACGGGTACCCAGAGAAATTCCAAGTGCGCAAGGCAGGCCCGCAAAGTTTTGTCCGTGAGGGTCAAGAACTACACACGCATGTTGTAGGGGAGGAAAAAAAGAAAGGACGCAAAAGGGTAACGGGGGGCGGGAATACCTCCCGTCCAGATGTGACACATGCCCGAATTCGGGATGGGTGGTGACGGAGAAAGAGGGAATCAGGTCACTTCTACGGTAAGTGGGGAAAAAAGCAATCAATGGTCTCTGGGCGGGAAAGGCCGTCCAGGAACCACTCCTTGGCCCGATGGAGTTGGAGGAGTGCGTTCGTCGGAGAGAGGAAAAGCAAAGGGAAGCGAAGGAAGTTACGTGACTCAAAATAGGGAAAAGGGGGGGAGAAACCGGAAGTGGGTATTGACCTGGAGGAAACTTGACTCGAATTTCGGAAGGGGCGGTCTATTTGGTAGGAACAAGTGTATATGAAAAATGCAGTCGATCACAAAAATAGATGGAAGAACGGGCAACCCCTTTTGGGTACCCGTCGAGCTTGGAAAGTCAATGAAAGAAATTCTATATCCCACTGGCATCCGGGCCGACGCATATGTCGCCAAGGCAAAGAAAAGAAAACAGCAAATTGGGAACAGCGGCGAGGGGATCTCAAAGGCAGATAAGGATAACCTCGAAAGGGGTGAAAGGGGACTCAATTTCGTGGCCTGGGGGATGGACAAACTAAGATAGAAACTAATCTCCAGTGTCTACGCGAATAAAGCTCTTACTGGGAGAAGGGCGTTCCATTCCCCAAGGGAAAAAAGGCTTGGACCTAATTTAAAAAAAAGGAATAATTGCGCCGGGAGGAGGGGCAACCAACCAACTTCCTCCCGCACAAAACACCACACCAAAACACCACAACAACCCCACAAAACAACCAAGAAAAAAGAAAAAGAAAAAAAAACACAAACACCAACCCCCCAAACCACAAAAAAAAAAACTTTTAGGCGCTATCTCGGCAGCAGGGAGAAAACATTTCTTGCAAGTTCGAGCACACCCGAAGCGTTCCCCCCCCCCAAACCAAAAAACAAAAACCAACAAAAACCACAAACCAAACAACCAACAAAAACACCCCCCCCCACCCCCAACCCCCACCCAATCCCAAAAACCCCCCCCCACCACCCCCCAAGCCCCCCCCCCCCCCCACCCCCCAAAAAAAAAAAACAACCCCACCGCGACCCCCCCCCCACCCCAACACAAAAAAAAAACCCCCCCCCCCCCAAAACCCCGCCCCCCCCCCCCCCCCCCCCAAAACCCCCCCCCGCCACAAAAAAAAAAAAAAAACCCCCCCCCCACCCACCCAAACCCCCCCCCCCCCCCCCCCAAAAACCCCAAAACCCCCAAACCTCCACCCAAAAGAAAAAAGCAAAAACCAAGAAACAATACCCCAGCCCGCCCCCTAAACACGCCACACCCAACCCCCCACCCACCCGCCCCCCCCCCCCCCCCCCCCAACCCCCCCCAACCCACCCAAAAAAAAAAAAAAAAAACCCATCCCAAAAACCCCCCCCCACCCCCACCACCCCCCCCCCCCCCCCCCCAAAAAACCAAAAAAAAAAAGCCAACCAAACCACCCCCCCCAAAAAAAACCCACCCCCACCCCAACAACCCCCAACCCACCCAAAAAACAAACAAAAAAAAGCCCCCCCCCTCCCCCAAAACCAACAAACCCGAAAAACCCACGCCCCCCTCCCCCCCCCCCCCCCCCCCCAACCCCCACCCCAACCCACCCCCCCCCCCGCCAAACCCCCAAAAAAAAAAAAAAAAAAAACAAAAAAAAAACCCCAACCCCCCACCCCCCCCCCCAACAAAAAAATAGAATCATAAAAACTCACTATTTGCCAATAGAGGTGGATTTGGAAGTTCATTTATAATACAGTTTCAAGCGATAATCTCTGGGGAGTGGCTGAAGAAAAATCCTGAAAGGAGAGTAACTAATCCCGTTTTAATAGTTGAAGAAAAAAAGCCGAAAAAACTGGGGGGGGGACGTGGGATAATCGGCACTCCTGGTAACTCTTATTTCGAAGGGGCATATTACCTTGGGGGGGGGGGGCAAACAACTAAGTGGTGGTGAGTGGGGGGAGGGGAGGAAAAATATGGAAAGAAAAACTGGCAAATTGCCTGGTCGCGGGGGGGCCTTAATATCGGCTTCCCAAAATTCCTTATCCGGAACCGCCGAGCGGGCTGATCTACCAGGGCAGGGTGGGTCCCTATCAATTCGGAGGTAAGAGGAGGAATCACAGGGCCCAAAAGATCGGCTATCCGCTGGCTTACCAAGGACGAAATTCTCTATTTCTACGAAGAGGTGGTCCGAGGGGAACGATAACACTTAAAGAAAAGGAAGAAGATCGCGACGACGGCTCGACGACATATTAGATTGGGAAAGAAGTCTTCATCTGCCCGCTAACTGGGATCGAAGGGCTTTCCTTTCACAGGGGAGGAAGAGGGAGTCCCGATGTAAGAGTCTGGTCCTGGACCCCACGAGGCTTAGAAAAGCCGAATGCGGGACCTGAAGCAGGGCAAAAAAAAGGGGATATGAATGAACCAGATAGGAAGAAGTAAAAGGGGGTTCGAGCAACCAGGTCGAATATTAATGCGGAAAGGAAGATAGCCAACTGGAAGGGAGGTTCTACCCGCGCTAGTGCTAACCAGCGAAAGAAAAACAACAAGGAGGAGGAGGAGGATATGGTTGAGCAACTAAGAGAGTGAGCGGGCAAGTTTGAACTAAGCAACGGCTGGGGTGGCTGAGGCCTTCCGCACATCACGACCGAATACAGGCTCGGAGGGGGAGATGGCCCGCCCTTAATTTGAATGAAAAAGAAATTTGGCAAGTGCTTCAGCCAATAGTCAGGAGGGGGAATAAGAAGCTGGGGAAAAACTATGCAAGCTCGAGGCCGAACTTTAAGGGGGAAAAGAATGCAGGAGTATTCTCTCACGGGGATGCGGGAAATGCTGCTTGGGAGGGGGGGAAAAAGAGACGATGTCGTCGATCTGAGGATGGGAGAGGAAAGAGGCTGGGGACCGGGGATTAAATCGGTCAAAGCTGGAAGGGGAATCGGAAAAACGAAGACCTGAATTGGAATTAAGCGGAGAAAGATGTTTTATTCCGTGGGGGAGGGCCTCAAGACCCGCCTGAGGGGAAACATCTGGACCCGGTCGGTCAAAACGAATTGCGCTAGAGAGGGACAGGGGGTCCTAACCATTCTCTGGGGAAAAAAGCCACTTCACGGGGACGCAGAAAAAAGGGAACCGGGGGGGGTTAGCCAGGCATGCAGGACCCACCACACCAAACTGAAACAAAAAACGTACGAAATCTCGGCATCAAAGAGGCGGAACGCTGAACGCGGAGGCGCATCAAGGAAAAAACTTTCAAAGGCTTGTAGTAACGGAGAAAAACGGGAGCGAGGCAAAAACAATGTAAGCTTCTTCCAACAGAACTAAAGGGACGAATGGGATAGCGGAGAGGACAAACGAGAATCTCCTGAACCTAGCCAAAAAGAGAAGCGTGCGGGGGGAGGAGGCAGGCCCTTCGGGGGCATGCAACAGAAAAGGCAATAAATTAAATGCAAAAGGCACGTCGGGGCGCGTTCGATGGGGGGGGAATGGTTTCCGAGACCTCGAAGCGGGGGAAAAAGGCGTATTTTCAAGCGCAAAGAAGACTGAACAGCGGAGTGGGCTTGGGGGGTAAAAGAAAAAGGCAAAACCAGGCGCCGACGGGTTTAGACCAGGCCACCAGCTTCGCAGTAAAGGCGGCGCCAGGTGTCGGAATGGAGAACATTGGACACCTGACAACGCAGGGCTCAACAGGAAAAGGATCAGAACTGTCGTTGCTCCTCTATCTATCGGAAGGCGCCGAGACCGCCGATTGCGGAAAGTGCGCAGGGCAAATGAAAGGGACCGCGAAAGCGAAGAAGGGGAATGGAAACAATGGAGGTATAGGGAGCTGTCGTCCGTTCCTCCGTACGGAGCAAAAACATTATTCCTCGGCAGAAAGACGTATGCTGGTCAGAGAAAAAATAGGGGGGAATTGTATACACTGCATTGCTAGACAGGGGAGACCAAAAAGTCAACCAAGACCCTATGAACCAATTTCCAGGAAAGCGAGGAACAGAGGCCGGTGGCTCGACACATCTTGGGTCGTGGGGGGAGTAATCGGGAAAAAGGAATTCAAGGCAGAAAGTCCGACGCATAAATAAGACTGGAAAACGAAAAAAAATCAGGAGTCTTAAATTCCCTTCAAAAGAAAGATAACAGTGTGATGTGGGGATGGGGGAACAAGGCTATCTCCGTTCACTGAATAAAAGAGGAGGACATTAACCCTCAGCGGGCAAAGTGGGGGGGGAGGGGTAGACAACGCCAGTGTATCCCAGGAAGACGTATGGTCGTCGAAAATAACACATTCCGGGCTGTCTAGCTGGGGGAAAGGGGGGGAAAAATTGTGGAACCGAGGGCGCCCTTTTGGACCGGTGCTTAATTAAAAGTGCATAAACAGAAGGAAAGGAGCCATGACACCTCCCCGAGGGAAGTTCAACACGGCCTCCGAAGTCCGAATGTCAACAAATAAAGGGAGCTAAATCTCGAGCAATGGGAAGGGTGGAACTCCAGGTAAAAATCAATTCCTGGAAGTGAAAAGATCGGGAAAAGGCCGAAGTCTCACATCTCGACTCGCCGGCTGATGAAGGGGGGGAAGGGACCACATCGGCGAGAAATAGAATGTTAACGATGCAAACGCAAAAAAGGGGCTCTTTTAAATAAAATCAATCGATAGCCCGTCAAAACCAGCCCTTCAGAAACTCAGTTAGCCACAGGAAGGGGGAGGACTCGAAAAACACGAGGAGGAGAGATTACGAAACACTTCCATGGGCTAAAGTTAAGTATGGCTGGTGAAGCGAGGGGGATGCGGATTTCAACGATAACAAAGTTGGGGGGGGCCGGAGGGTTCTCAAGTGTAAATAGAAAAAAAAAAACGAAAAAGGGAGTGTGCAAAAAATCCTTTCAGGCGCGCAGGAGCGCGGGGACGGTCATGCTTGAAAAGAAGGTACCAGTAGAAGTCTGATGCCCGTTTCGTTCCGATCTAACATTGCAAGAAAGAACTATCATCGGGGGAAGCGACGAGGAAGAAGCTTTGCGGTCTAGGAACTGGTAAAGGGGGAAGAATTTTAGTTCAGCACTTCTAAACATTCCGGCTTAAAAGGGGAAAAACAAGTGCAAAATGCGAGTTGCCTCACATTGTGTCAAGGTGACGAAACTAAAAATGAGTGCCGGGTGTATTTGAAGACGAAGAATCGCGAGGAATGTCAATGGCTTTGGGGGGGGGTGAAAATTCAGAGGGGACAAAAACGTTTGCCCGGAATAAAAGGGTGGTGCCTGAAGGGCCCATTATTCATTGAACGGATACTTAGGGGGGGGGAAGAATCCACTGGTAGAAGTCTGGGGAGTGGACCGGACCTACAAGGAGTGCTATTTGATTTTGAGGGCTTGAGGTTCATCTCACTAGGGCCAGACGGGAAGGAAGGCCGAGTGATCAAAAGAGAACGCTTGTCGACGCCACAAAGGGGCAACCGAAGAGGGGAAAGGGGAAGAAGGGAGGATGTGACATCGGTTCAACGTGCGGGGAAAGGTTGTATGACAAGTATGGCGGCAAAAGTCGGAAATATTCTAAAGCAGGTAGACTCGGCGTTAGGAGGAAAGGGTTTGCGTACCCTCGACTCCGCAGAAAAAAAAGAAAGGGCCAGAAGAGTCGAATACCTTCCAAACTTGGGGGACAGGAAGGGAGACGAAGGGCTCGCCTGCCAGCGGGGGCGCCCTTGTCGGAAAGAACGGCGCGCTCCGATCGCCCGGGCCGAGAGCGTAGAGAAAAGAAAAAAAAGGGGGGAAATGAAGATTGCGTTGAGTCCTTGGAGGGGGGGGTGTCGTTGTCCCAAACGAAGGGCCTGAATAAACGCAGGGAAGAGGGCCTTCCCTTAAACCAGGGGGCGAGAGGTTCCAGGGGAAAAAACCCACGCGCTGGGGACTCCTAAGGGAACAAAGGAGACTGCGCCGCTTCGAGGAACGATCACAAAAGGACAAAATGTAAGAGCGAAAGGGCACTTTTCTTAGGTGAGTCGCAGCACCCGAAGGCCTCTTCTCCACCCCCAACCAAAAAAAAAAACCCCCCCACCCCCAACCCACCCCCCCCCCCCCCCCCCCCCCCACCCCCCCCACACCCCGCCACACCAAAAAAAAAAAAAAACACCCCCCCCAAACCCACCCCCCCCCCCCCCCCCCAAAACCCCAACCCCCCCCCCCCCCCCCCCACCCAAAACCTACTCAAGGGCCTGATCTTTGGAGGGTGAAGGGATCACGTTGCCAGCTCAAGAAAAATCGGGACTGAGGGGAGGTAAAGAACGCTTCCTGTAGTAGTGCCGTAATCACGGGGTGCTCGTTCCGAGCAACAAAAACAGGGGGGGAATGAGCGAATACACCGCAGGGGGGAACGAGCGGAGAAAGCCTGGCAAAGATTAAAAAAGGGTTGCCGGAAGGGTTCGTGGGGCGTGCAAGCCTTTTTAAAAACAGGCCCCCAGGGCGTTCTAGAAAAAAGTGCATTGCACTTCGTCGGAATCAGAAAGGGAACGAAAGACGCCCGCCTATCAAAGTAGAAGAAAAGGGTTCAATTCCACGATCAGGAGGGATGGGAGCGAAAAAACGGGGCAAACGTCCGAAAAAAAAGAGGGAAACTAAACTTGCGTCCTGTCCACGCAGGGACAGAGTAAAGAGAAGGGGCCAGGCTTGGCCGATGACGGAATCTTCTCTGAAACCATGGGCTCAGAAGGAATAAGTCTCTATTGTTTCATAAACAGGACCAGGCTTCATCGGCCCGATCTAAACCGGGGAAGACACGATAAACTTGGCCTTTCCAAAGGATCGAGAGGAAGATGCACGGGCGTCCCAACGAAAAAAAGGCTTCTAAAAAACGGGAGGAGTGTCTGAAGCTCACGTTCAGAAAGTCGATAAGTGCTGCATTGCGAAAGTCGAGCAAGTGCTTTACGGGAGGAAATGAGGCCAGGGGCACGCGAGCTTAGCAAACTGCCCGGTCGAACGCCTCGTATTTCGACTCAAAAACATTAATCAGAAGGAAAAAGAAGGTGGGGCACTAGCGAGTTAAAAAAAAGCGAAAAGTGCTACAATAGCTGTGACTTAGCCGAGGGAAGATACTCCTTATAAAACGGGTGCTCGAACGCGCAGGAAAAAAAAGCAATTATCTAGTTCATGGACGCAACCATTTGGTTCCAGGCGGACCTTCCAGAAAGATGGGTGAAAGAACCCGAATAGAGGGGAAGGAGACCAAACCTTGGAAAGAAACAGGGAGTGGAGAAGGGAAAAAGGCACGGAATAGAAGCGGCGGGTCGACATAAGACTGAGTGCGTACTAGGAGGAGATTGATATCTCATCGGATGACCAGTGATGAAAAAAATACCTGGGGAACTTCTACGTAGCATAACGCCTGTCGACCTAGTCCGCAGGAGGAGGCAGTAGTTGGTGAGGCAGGTGAAGGCTCGCGGAAAAAAATCGTTGGAAACCATGCCTCTAGATCGGCGGGGGCAGGTCCTTCATTTGGAGATGGGGAAGACGAATTGAAAAAATTCACGGGGGGGAAGAAACAAGACCTGGGGCAATTTGGGAAAAAGGGAAAGGTCAATTCGGAAGCAGCACCCAATCAAAACACCCATGGAAAAAACACCTTCAAGCCAGGATGATGCATTGCGTATCCCGAGGAAAGATTCGCCCACTTCCAACCTCTTCGGAGGGGGAAAAAGGAAAAAAAACACGGGGGAAGAGGAAGAAAAAGAATAAGGAGGCCAGCCCCCGCCGAAACGAGTGGGTATCTGCTGAACAAGATGATCAGAAAGGGAACTACACTAAATCTCAAGGGGCCACAAGCCGAAAAAAATATTTTTTCATGGCAAGGTCTCGGCGACACCACATTCCCTCTAAGGTCAGGGGCCTCGGTCGGGGGATTGGCGGGGGAACGGGGGAAAAGTTTGGGTTTGCGGCGGAATCATCTCCATTTTAGAGGGGAGGAGCCAGTAGGTGCTACCACAAAGGGGGGGGGCTTGGGGTGGGAAAAAGGGAACTCCCTGCAAGTCGCCTCTTTTTGATCAGGGGGATCCGGAGGGGAGACCGCGTCGCTTAAGCCTCCTGAGGGGGAGGGGGGAATGGGCTGCCGTGACACCGAACCCAACAAGCATCTCAACTAACGGCGAAGGAAAGTTCGCTTTCCGCAGATCGGAGGGGTCGAGACTCCTAGCCCTCTCCGTCGGGAAAAAAAAAAGACAAGGGGTATAAGGGACCAGTACAGCAAGGAAGACAAACACTTGGGGATAATTAGCTGGCATTTCGCTCAGTTCGGGAAAAGCGCGCCGTACAAAAGGGGGACTAAATGCGAAGATCTAAGGGCCGTCGATTTGGCTGGGGCGACAGACGCAATTGCAAAGGACTAACAACAAGAGAACAAGAACCAGATTAAAATTCGATCAAGGGTCTGACCTTGTCCAAGATAAGGGGGGAAAATCGTCAAAATTGTGGCACGGAGAACAAGGAGCAAACGAAGTTGGGGGAGTAACATTGAAACTTAATCACTGCCGAAGAGGCCGAAGATGCAGAACTAAAAAGAAGAAAAAAACGAAAGAGGAAAACTAATTCTGGGTCAGGAAAAGCAAGGGGGGTCAACAGACGAGAACAGTGTTTCGGGTCCATCTAAGAGAAGGGACGTAGGAAAATAGGGAAGGGAAAAGGCACACCAGAAATTCCTTTAAAAAGGGGTAAAGAAGGACTGTTGAAGGGGGAAAACCGCCACCCCGGCAAGAACATCTTCGTCGAAATACAATAGGCATCGTATGTCGGAGAGAGGTCAACCGAAAAAAAAAATTGGTTCGGGAAAAAAAGAAGGGGGGGCTCCCTTTGAAAATGGGGTAAACGCTTACGACCAACAAATCACGAATCTGGTAACCCTCGAGCAGAGGGGGAACAAGAAGGAAAAAAAGAGTAAAAAAACCAGCAACTCTACTCGAATGGTTAGAGATTGCAAGAACCACTTGGAAGAGGGGACAAACGTGTACTTCTATCAAAAGTCGAAGAAAGGACAAAGCACGGAGGAGTTCTTAAAACAAGCGAGTCTCCTGGAATACGATGGCGTGGGACACGAAAAATAAGTCGCCTTAGAATCTCGCGTGGACAACTGACAAAGGAAGGGAATAGTTGAAATCAGGCATCAAACTTAAAACATATGGGTACACCTTCACCAACCCAAAGGAAAAAGAAGTCCCAGATAGGCCACCTTTAGTAGGGGCGGAAAAGCGAAAGAAGAAAAAAAACGGAGGGGAAGGAAGAGAGAGTCCATGAATTGATAGGACGGAAGGGGTCTTTGGGGGGGGGAACGTCATCAGATGGGGAGGAGGGATTTGAAAATCTTCAATTTTGGGGAGGGGGGAAGAATTTCCAACAAGGGAGAAATATACGGCCAGCGCGCGGTGAATTTTCCAATTACGGATAGACCAGGCTCGTCGAAGGTTGGAGAAACTAGAGAGGGATAGTGCTTTATAGAAGACGGAAAGTGCTAGGGCAGGTTCGCAAAAAAGGTCTGGGTAGAAGCGCAGGGATGGCATATCTCGAGGGTAAGGCTCCTTGAGGGAAGATGAAGGATTGTTAAGGGAGCAAAGGGAAAGGAGGGGAGGGAAACCGAAGGAGTACCAATTACCTCTAAAGGTCAAAGGTCGCCAGAGGCACAAGGGCCTTTCCCAAAGGAAAATATCAATCACGCTGCCGTTTGGAATGAGGGAACTAAGTCTGGCGCTACTCATGGGGAGGGGAGAAAGCCACGTTCCGGGGGGAACCAACGGTTGGGCAAAAAAAAAGCGTTCCGGAGGGTGTGAAAGGAAGAAATTTATTCAAAAGGAACGGAGGATAGATCAGCAAACTGTGCTATTTGGTAAAGGCTTTCAAGGGACGTACGATTCTTGTCTTTCGGTGGAGTCTTAAGTTCTCGCTCAATAAAGGCAACTCTGCACAGGACGGAGACTATTACTCAAAACAAAGAAAACAAAATCGACGCACACAAGGACGAGTTGACACCCTAGTGGGAATGGTAACTTGATCGACTACTCGGGGGGGGAGACGGTCTAGGGGGTGACAATTGGTAACAAAGGCTCCAAAAAGAAGTCGTAGCCGCAACGGAAAGAAGGCGAAACACATTAGAACTGTGGTCGGGAACGGATCAGGAAGGGGGGAAGAGACTTAAATGAACATAGACTGAGGGAGACTAACACAGGTCATGCCGTAACCCGGAGATAGGGATCTCCGGAAGCAGGGGACGCGAAACTTGTGGTGCCGGCTGAGAAGTGACTGTCATCTCTCCGATAAGGGAAAGTCAAAAGGTCACTGAAAGAAAGGGTGGGAAAGAACTGCCGGTTGGTCGGACCAGAACCATCTAGCCGGAAGGCGAAGATTCTCGAGAGGTGGGCCAATTAAGGAAACCGAGGGCTGGTTCGCATGGCGTCCCTTGGAAAAAGAAACAAAAGGGGGATCATGGCGCGGATAAGAAGCGCTTAGGATGCGCGCACAAAAGAACATTCCGAAAGAAGGAGAAGGCCTCTTAAGTAGAGGGCTGGGTCGCAGGGGAACAAAATGACAAACTGCCCAGCCCACAACACCCGCCCCCCCCCCCCCCACAAAACCACCCCCCCCCCCCCCCACCCCCCAAAACCCCCCAAACCCCCCCCCCCACCCAAAAAAAACCCCCACCCACAAAAACAACCAAAAACACCCCCCCCACCCCCCCAGAACCCCCCCCCCCCCAACCCACCGGCCACACCACCCCCCCCCCCCCCCCCCCCCCACACCAACCACCCAAAAAAAAAAAACCCCGACCCCCCCCGCCAACCCCCCAAACCCCCCCCCCCCCCCCCCCCCCCCAACCCAAAAACCCCCAACAAAAAAAAAAAAACAAACCCCCCCACCAAAAAAAAAACCAAAAAACCCCCCCCAAAAACCCCCCCCCCCCCCCCCCCCACCCCCCCACCCCCCCCACCCCATGCACCAAACCACACAACCCCCCCCCAAAACCCCCCCCCCCCACCCCCCCCCCCCCCCGGACCCCCAAAAAAAAAAAAAAAACCAACCAACCCCCCCCCCCAAACCCCCCCCCCCCCCCCCCCCCCGCCCGCGCCACCCAAACCCCCCACCCCCACCCCACACTCCCAAACACCCAAAAATCCCCCCCCCCTCCCAAAACCCCCAAAGGAACCCCCACCCCCCCCCCCTACCTCCCTAAAGAACTCCCCCCCCCAGGCCCAACCCGAACAAGAACACCCCCCCCAAACCACCCCCCCCCCCCCCGCCCCAAAAACAACGAAAAAAAACCCCCCCCCCCACCCCCAACCCCCCCCCCCCCCAAAAAACCAAAAAAAAAACACCCCCACCAACCCAAAAAAGACCCCCCCCCCCCCCCCCCCCCCCCCCGAACCCCCCCCCCCAAAAAAAAAAAAAAACTAAATTCCTATTCAATAATTTGACCAAACTTGGCGGGTCTTTTATTGTCACGGAATATAATTTTCCCAGACTAATCCACTCGTTTAGAGGGAGGGGGGACGGGAAAAGAATCAAAAATCATTCTGGTCGTTTCCTAGCTCAAGGGGGGGGTCCGGGAACGGAAGCAACGGGGTGGTAACTGGCGACTCTAAGCCCTGGGACTCTTATCAGCGCCTGGCTTGACATTTGGGGGGGGGGCTCATTTTGGTTGATTGGGGTGCTGGAGCACGAGGACTTGGCGAAACAAAGGCACAAAAAAATGGAAAAGAACCACTTAAGGGGCAATTCGTCTGCCAAAAAAAGGGTACTACGAAACGCCGAGCGCAAGCACTCCAGGGGGGGGGTCCAAAAGATCAAGACGGGTATTTCGCGAGCAAAAAAAAGTCATCAAACGATCGCTATCCTGCGGGGAGAGAAAGCGACGAGACTATGGATCGGAGAGAAGTAAAAGGCTTGACAAAAAGGAGACCCTGGAAGAACAACGATCTCAACGACGCATTCTCTGGACACAGACAGTACTCTATGGTTACCTACAGGGCCGCTTCATCAAAATGAAAAGATCTACTTATCAATACACTCGAGGTCACGGAGGGAAGTCAAGGTAGGATCGAGCTGCGAGGCAACGAAATTCCACCACGAATCTTCTTCAAGCTGGGATTAAGCAAAGAGGAAACCTTTTTCTAGGAAGGAAATCAGAGATGGCGGGCATTCCCTCGGGGGGAAAAAAGGGGAAGGTTACGGGGAACTGCGGAAGGCCTTCAGGGACATCCGAAAATGAAAGTGGGAAATACCGGGAGTGAACTCAAAAAAGATCTCTCAAAAAACACAACTAGAAGAGAGAAGGGGGGCTATCTCTGTAGAACGCGGCAAAGGTTGCTAAGCTCGCGGGGACAGAGGGGCCTGAAGAGGCACTCCGAGCAAACTGGTTGACTCGAACGCGCGAAAGCAAATCCAAGGAGAGATTCATGAAAAGAGCAGTTTTGACAGAGTGCTTCACCAAACGATCTTGTCAAGTGGGGGGAAAAAAACTAAGGCCAAAAAAGCGGGGCAAAGCGACGATCCGCCCCTAAATGGGCAAAGACAAGGATTGCGCGAGTATGCAGAAATAGAGACGGAAGAGGAAGCTGAGGAGGAACAAGACTGAATGTCTCGGATGGGAGGAGGCGAAAGGAGGTTACCGGGTGATTATGAGGGGGGAAAAGTCCTGAACTTCTTCTATAGATCCTAGCGACTGATCCGCGACGCAAGCTCCAGAGTTTGAAGCCGTGCGTGACGAGGAAATAAACGCCTTAATAAAAACCATAGGGCCGGTTCTCTCTTGGAGATCATCGGGAGGAGGGGGGGGGGAGTCGGAGGTTCAGCTGAAGACAGTAAGTACACTTTGCCAGGCGACCAGCCCGTTGTTTAGACAAGTCAGAAAGAAACCAATCACACACAAGGTCGCAAAACCCCGGGTCAGGAAAGCGCAAAAGAGGGAAGCTCGTCCCATCGTGCGCGGGGGATCAGTAAACAAAGGGCTGTGAAAGGGGGTGTCGGAAAAGAGAAAACCTTTAGCGATCTCAAGAAAAAGAAATGGAAGGAGTCTTCAACCAGAGCAAAACTCGAACAGGGGAGAACGCGAGCAGTGCCATGGATCTCCATAAGAAGCAAAACTAAGTGCGGGGGATGATTTGTCTTGCCTTCGGGTGCTGCGAAAACTCACATACAAGAGAAAAAGGATGCCGAGTCCTCGATGCGCGGGAGGAAAAAAAGGGGGGGAAGGGGGGTGTGGGGGAGCGCGCACTCTAAGGAACGGCTCCATTCGTAATTGTCTTCTCCAAAACAAGCGGCGTGGCTTTTTCCGAAAGCAAGGCGACATCGCAGAGGTTTCTTTCTTCTTTCTCTGGAGTGTCATCGGAATTCGTCTCGGAAACCTACAGCGGACCGATCTTCTCGTCGGCGGGAATGGCGGGCCTGGGAAAAAACCTCCAACCGGGAGACTAACAAACGGGGGCGGTCTGACCTTCGACGGGAGAACGCTGCAAAGGGGGCTGATCGAAGGAAAACCGGCCTATGGGTCCAGGATGGCCAAAGATGACCAGGGCAGGAGCAGCTCTCGTGAAGAGAGGCGGTTAAAAACGTTTTTAAATTAATAATCGGGAAACGGTAGCTCTCCTCTTACGGGCTAGGGGAAACCTGGCGGCCAAAAAATTATTGGTCTGTCCTAAGAGCGAAGGCTTTCCGCTTGTGGGGGGGGGAACGGGGAGTTCAAGGGGTCTCCTATACATGTAGACACCAAAGAGACGCTCGAAACTAAACTATCAGGCAAAAAGGGTTTCAACCTTCGGACTTGTGAGGAGACAGGAATTGTTGGAAGGGGGGGGAAAAGGAAAAAGATGCAACTTCCTCCAAGGGAAAAGGGGGGAGGGCGATAAAGAATATCAACAAACGAAAAGCTACCAATAATTAAGGTCGACCCTGTAAAAACAGACGAGAATTGGGAGGAGTTGAAAACCCACTAAGTCTCCGGGGGAAAAAGGGAAGACCTGGCTTCAGGGGCCAAAAAAGAATTCAAGGGAAACTTTGGAAATAGGACTGGGGAGGTAACACCGACATGAGCCAAGAGACGCGAAGGGTCGAAATACAACATAACATTCGCGGGGGAAAAAAGAGGAGTCTGCCTAACCAAGGACAAGGGGGACCAGAAAATTGCGAAACGTTTACATTTGAGTTCGAGGAAGTGATAACTCAAGTTACGATGAAGGCCTTCAGCCCGCGAGGGGAGAGTCAAAATCGGCATCCTCGTAACGCTCAACAGCAAGGAGATCATCTCAGCTAATGTTAGAAACCTGGGGGGGCCCTACCGGAGTTCTAAGTTAAAGACAAATCGAAAAACGCCCGCTTTCAAAAAGGCGCGGAAGAGCCGTTAGAAGTAAGTTGCACTTACGCCTAGGGGAAGGGAGGGAAACACTAGCGAGAACTCGGCCCGCAAAAAAAATGGGATATCTTGAAAAGAGCATCACAAGAGACCCGGCGCTTCACCACAGACCTGGGACATAAACGTCCGTCTACCAAAGGAAGTGGCGAAGAGAGATCAACCAAAACGGGAGGAAGATGACAGCAATGGTTGATGCGGAAGCTTTGGTGGGGGAAGGGGAAGTCGGTCTTAAAGGAGGGGGAAAACGAGAGAAATTTTTGCGGGCCGTCTAAGGGGGGGGGGAGGGGGCGGACCAAAAAGGAAGCGACGGGGTGCCTAAAGTACGCATCCTGGAAGCAAGTGAAGAGATACGGCTATCGAGTAAAAAGACTTGAAAGGCCCGTTTCGGGCAAGCATTGATAAAAGGGGGGACGAGAGATCAGTCGATGTGGAAAGAGGCGAGGATGAAAGTGCGGTGACAATCTTGAACTGGTGAGGCTGAAGCATTGAGGTAAGCAACTTTCTTACAACAGTCAAAAGAAAAGAAGGGTGACGTAAACCAAGAGAAGGCGCACAGGGGGAAGGGGATGACCAATAAAGACTCACAAGCGGGAAGGGGGGATGGTTCGAAGCCGGCGCTGGAACTTAGGAGTAAAACTCAAACATTTGGTTGTCCTTTGGGGGTTTGCTTTAAAATCAAGTTTGGGGTGGGGGTTCCCACC
>Ga0179591_1293672_pt1 | contig 15554 bp, 16 predicted proteins | sample CZOMad2_1_08_16f_FD_182891 | JGI IMG/M metagenome (GOLD analysis project Ga0179591, IMG submission 182891) | Vadose zone soil fungal communities from Angelo Coast Range Reserve, California, USA - CZOMad2_1_08_16fungal (PacBio error correction) | ecosystem: Environmental > Terrestrial > Soil >...
GGAGGGACGGAGCCCTGTTGGCTTGGGTTTGGGAGTTAGCTATCGTAAGTACTGGGGTTCAATCAAATCGCTTCGGCCGTTAAGAAAAATGACCAGTGGTGAAGGCTCATTAGTCCTTTGTGTAACGAGATTGTGAATGATCTTCAAAGCGGCGGAGTGGGGGATTCTGAGTCCGAGTAGAGATGAACTTCTCTCTGGCAAGGCCTGAAGAATGAGTTTCGAGGATGCCCAGCATCACGGTAGCCTGAAAACATCACTAATCAGGGGACACGTCAACGCTTGGGAAGGGGCAGATGACGGCGCAGAAGGATTTTGTTGACTTGGGAAGGGTAACGGTGTCTTAATGTAGGGTGTCTGCGTGAGTAAGTTGACTACATTCTCCCTCAACCTGACTTCCAACCAGGTGCTCCAAGGTTTCATGAGAATGAGAAAAAAAACGTATCTGTACGTTGGGTTTCATCGAAAGGAGGCGAAGGAGTCCGAGTCCTTCTGTTAGGACTGGGGTATCTTCACATCGGTTGGGGAAGGTATCGGGTATATGGGAAGTAGTTGGAGACCCCGAAGGCAGGGATCTTGAAACTTTTTTTAAGCCCTCTGAATAGAAAATGCCAGAAATCAAACCAATCGAAAGGGGACCGTCTTTTGGAAATTTGCAAGGGAAAGATTGGGGGAGGGGGGTTGTCAGGGGGATGACCATATGGGGTGGCTCCTATAGAAATCAAGGGGGTGAGGTCCCCAGCAAAGAAGGAACAGGACATGTCCGTCCGGGATCTTGACGTCAGGGGGCTGGCAGGGGAAGGGGGGGGGAGTCGGGCCTTACCGCCAGTCTGTGCTAAACAATCAAACCTGCGGCAATGGAAAATTGGGCGGTAGTTTGTGGCCGGAAAAAAGGGACACAACAGGTGCGAGAATGGCCTGGTCGAAAACATCCTGTCGGTCTAAAGCATATTTGGGGAAAGGGGTAGAGCACAATCGGGTCCGACGAGCGTGGGGGATGTATAAGTTATAAGAGTGAGAATGTTTCGGGTCATTTTTTGGAACGTTGGAAGGGGATTGAACGGCTAGGTTTTTGGAGAATACCTAAATAATACGGGGTGGCGGTACGAGTGTGGAACTTCGAAGACTAGCCAGATCGAGATTGTCGGGAGAAATGAAGACATCTCTTACAGCAGAGACGGAGGCATCTATGCGAATGGTGGGGAGGAAGACATGAGGAGAGCCGTTAGGAGGATACCAACAGGGGGGCATTCCGTTGTGGTCGGTGATTCCTAAGGTAGAGAATATATTTGTTTTTCCTCTATGGCCGGGGGAAAATGAGACGCGGGGCATCTATGCAAGGAGGAATCAAGGTATGAAATATTAAAACAAGAAAATGGGACCGGGAGGGCTTCTTAGACCGTGGGGGAAGCTTGACTCAATCTCAAAGCCTAAAAAGAAAACTTAAGAGGGACATAGAGAGAATTGCTGTCATCGACCATCCGGAGCCAGTGAGAGACGGTCCACTTTATGGATTTTTTCCATAAAACGGGAAATATCGGGGGACATCCTAGTCTCCGCAACGGGGGGGGCATCGTCTAAGAATCCAGATCAGCGAGAAAGGGGGACTCCGAAGGACATTGGAGAAGAGACGATGAATTCCTGTAAATTCATAGCAAAAAGTCTTACATACGGGCGGGAACTGGCGATCATTCTCTCAAGTCCAACAGAAACAGCTTTCAGCAGGCGGATTTCATAAGATCGAAAATAACAAATACAGGATATTGACAATACAGCAGATAGAATCAGTTCCAAAGCAAGTATGCAATCAGAGCGGGATAAGTGTAGCCACCAGATTCCGCACGAATGGGGGGCGAGAAAAGACAGGTGGCTAGACTACAGCGGAGGTGGTGAGAAGAAAGAGTATCGAAACCCTTAAGGCTAACGCCAAACACATATTCTCAATGCGTACATGCCAGCAGAAAGGTTGGAAAAAAAGGGGAAATGTCGAGAACCCGGTTCCGGCAACTAAGATGAAGGCAGAACAGGAAGAAGAAAAAGAGGAATGCAGAAATTAATTGCGCGGCCCAAATCTGGGGCCAGATCAAAGCACTCAAAACAATGGATCAAAACGACTCCAAGATGCCAAATGGCATATGAGTCAAGACATCTTTGTGCAATCACCGGCACCTAGCGCGAAGGGGCGTTAAGAACCATACTTTTTTGAAACCGCGACCACCGTTTCAGATTTCACGGGGCAGAAGCATTAATCTTGGCCGGTTAATCATGACAAAGTCAACCACTCGCTGAATCCCAGACCCCCCAAGGGGAATAGAAACCAGTGGAGTCCGGGTAGTAACGGCTCTGTTAAGGGGTTACATTGGAGAGCCTTCGCCTTAACGTCCCTATTCCACCAGAAAGTCCCAAAGAAGTGCCCCCTTGGGGGCCAACGCTGTCACTCTCTTTAGACTCATCCCTTACATAGCGCAGACGAGCACTAAGCAGAAAAAAAGTAGACAGCGAGTGTTTATGGGACAGGGCCCATGGTAGGCCTGGGTCCAGCGATAAGCTCCATCAGCGACGCTAAGATCCGACCGTCGAGGCGAACCCTCACAATCGTGCTGAACAAGGCAGGATGACCTCCACCGAATAGGGGGGGGATATGGAAGCAGAAATCTTGAAAACGGACAGTCGCGACTCCCATCCCAAGGGTGGGGACCTCGTACTTACTAAGAGGGAGGAAGTCAACAGATAGAAGGCTCAATGTGCAGCTGGAAAGAGAAATCCCTAACGTAGAAAAAGGCATCAGTTCCTTTAAAATAACCCAGCTTGTGAAGGATGAGAGGGGGGAAAGGTGTACTCTAAGAAAAAGGAACCACGAGTAAAATAAGGCTCGAATCACTCCCAAGGCGCAGGGGGGCGACTAACGGTATGATAACAAAAGAGATTGGGGCAACTCTACCTCACGCCGAGCAACGGATACTCACTACTTCGGGGAAGGGGATTTGGAAGAGTCGAGAATTGGGGCCAGTGCCTTTATAGGGAGAAATAAGGATTCAAACTGACTCAAATCCTCATGAGTCAACGATCAAGGACCCAGGCGAAAAAAACAATAATGCCTTCTGGAAAACAAGGTTGGGGCGTTCTGCGGTACAGTTTTTTTTACGTTTTAAACACTGAAACGACACGGAAAAGGACCGGGAACAAGATAGCCGTGACAACAAAGCTCACAGAACCCTTCAACAACACCCTCAAAGACGAATCATAGAGGGAAAGGAGTATGGGAAAGATGATGAAGGAATAGCAACCCACGGAACCAAGAGGTACCGCATACCGTTACTATGTCGAACCGGCTGGGACTGGAACATGAAGCGGGACTGGAGAGGGCGCAGGCTGCCCAAGAGTAGAGGGACCATCGTCTCGGGTAAGAAACTAAACCGCCATTTCACGGGGTCAAGGTGCATCGCAAAGGGACAAACGTGCTAACGTACGAGATGCAGGGGCAGCGCCGCCACATGTAGAGGGGCGATCAGAAGGTAACCACGGAGGATTGAAAAAAAGAGGGTCAGCATAAGGGTCTGAGTGACTGATTGAACGTAGGCCATTGCCTCCCTACGGGGACCGGGTTCAGAGAACTCGGGGGAAAACCACCGGGCGGGAAAAGTCTGGCCAAAAAACAAAGGAATCTTGGGTTGGGGAGGTTTTGGGCCTTGGTAACACCTTCAGCCCACGAGTTCACCACCTCGGTAAGGCTAAACCCGAACAACGGCTATGAGGAGGGGCAAGAGCGGCCCGAAAAAAGAGTTTGGAGAATGCTACATTGGGGGGGGGACATCCAACATCATGGGAGGTTAATAGACGACCGAGGGCCAAAAGCTAATCTTCGAACCAGGGATAGGAAAAGACGCGGTTGGCCGGCGTTGGACTAGTAATGGGGGAGACCCGAGACCTCTGTCGTATTCAGAGAGAGGGGATAAGGGTGTTTGCAACATGCACGAATAGAATCAGACATCATCAAAAAGATGGGGGGTGTAAAATTCCTCGGGGATGTTGGGTCGTTGGGATAAGAGGTGGACCCAAGGGGATTTAAAAATTCTGCTCAGGTACGGAGAAAAGTGGTCAAAAGCGCCGCGAAGCCATGGAACTAACGAGCAAACCTCGATTTAGGAGGACGGGAGGATAGACAGCCCGAAGATTCGTGTGCACCAGAAGAAGGGAGAGGGGAAAGTGGGGGGCCACAGGTGAAAGAAGGAAGTCGGACAAGAATGTCAGAAACAAAGGTAGTCAAACTAAGCCCGATGGAACAGCCTGCTATTAAGTAGGAGCTTGTCAGGGCCTGTTGGCGGAAGGCCGGGGGGTTCGGACAGAAATGGTCGAAGAACACAGGAAACGTGCTGAGGGCGCGGCAACTTGGAACATGTTTCGGAACAGAGGTCGCACGGAAAATCTTCAAAGGGCGTTTGAACCCTATACAGAAGGGGGGGAGGTTAGTCGTCCGAAATCATAAAACAACAAAACCTATTAATAAAATATATGATAAGTCTAGAGAAAAGAAACTCGGAAATGGTAACCGTCAGGTGAAGGAAAGAATACCGGTGAGGAGAAGGGAAAAGAAGAAATTTGTCCGAATTCTAAAATGGCTGCCAGGAACTGTTTTCCTCGTTGACAAAATATCCCGGGTGAATACCAAGAGTTTTCTACCAACAAAAAAAAGGCTCAACAGAAAAATGAGGACCACGGAGGGATATAGCGGCGTGGGAAAAAATCGGTCGCGGATTGACCTGGATAAAACTTGTTGAGACAATTATACTGGAGAAGCTACTGACCCCTGGGGGAAAAAAAGAAATTATATGGTGGCATCGCTATGCGTCAGACGTGCGGGGGCTTGTAAGGAAGGCCTGACATAAGTATTCAATAGGGGGGGACAGTTCTGGCTGGGAGGGAGCGGCGCTGAACTCCTCAAACATAGTGGCGGAAACCTGTCAGAAAGGGGTAAAATCAATTGGGGAAAAAACCGAGGAACAACATGAAGCCAAAAAAACATCCCAGAAGCAACAAAAAAATAAGGGATGTCGAAACGTCGTGACAGGCACAGGGCGTACCGAGATCATGATGAAAGATGACAGAGATAGAAAAAGACAACAGCCCGACTCCGCCCGGTCGTCGGGGCGAGGCAACGGAAGGGAACCTGGAGGTTTGGCATGAAGTGAATGTTTTGGAATGAGAAAAAGTAGCACGGCCGAAAAACCTCTGGGGCAGTCTAAACGACGCAGTCGCGCAGGCTAAGGGGGTAGCCGTAAGAGGTCCTGCGGCAGAACTCTTTTGGGAACTAAAAGTGGGCCAGATCAAAAGCAAACCACAAAAGAGTCCTGGGTGGGGGGAAACTCAGGTTTGGCCCAGGAAAGAATGCCAAGAAAAGGGACAGCAGAAGAAAGGATAAAGAGTCAGCCTCCGGAAGTTCAAAGAACCATCTTCGCATCTACACAAAGCGGTCAGGGACTTGGTTACTGAGAGAAGTGACGCGACATCTGGCGTCACGACAACACCACCCCCCAGAAAGGACTGTGTCGAAATGGGGGGGGAATTATGGGCCGGGCCCAAAGGCTGCAACGCAAAGGCCAGGGGGGGTGGGGGAGGCCCTAAGAACGATTGGCTGTTTGACTAGAAAAAACATTTACAGAACGCATCGGTACCAAGACCAGGGTCTTAAGTCTCCAATGAGGTCCAATCAGGGTAGATATTAACTTCTTCCAAAAAAGGGGGGGGTTTTGGTGACTATCATCGGAATGTCGGATCACTTCGGAAATCGTTCAAAAAGAAATTGTCATTAGGGGATGGGGGGGGGGTGGGAATAGGTCTTGTGATTTTGTGGTGGGGGTACGGCTTCTGAATAGAGGCTTCCTGAACGTAAGGGTGACTCGCCATCGAAAGGTCGGTAAAAAGAAAAAGAGAAAAGAAAATTTAACCAGTACAGGGGTACTAGTCACCAAAGGAAGGAACATTGAGGTTGTTTTGCGACGGAATGCGACGGAGATCAAAGATTCTGAGGGGCCATAAGGGATCTTAGGGAGAAGCATAGAAAACTTATTAGCCAGCTCTGCGGCAATAGGTAAAACGTTGAGTTCGGTCTTGACGGGGAAAAAAAAAGTAGCGGAGAAGCTTCGCCGAACGCTTACATTGTCGAAGGCAGAAGGGAAGTTGAAAAGCATGGGGGGTGGGGAAGGGAGCGAGGAAGGGGTTGATTTCCTAGGGGACATTGGGAGTAGAGAGTCACATTTAAGCAATTCTTCACAACGAAGGGGAGGAAAAAAAACATAACCTGAATCGGACGCGAGGGAGGCGGGTATTCGTCGAGACCCCTTGGAAACGTTAAGAGTGGAAGGGAGCTGGGACGGGTTTCATAGTTTGAGAAAAGACAATTTTCCTTAGGTAGGTCAGTCGACGACGCAAGAGAGCATGATTGTTGGTCCAGCCGCCTAGCCAAATATTGAGGGAAGGGACATAGAGGAAAGTGTTCCGAAGAATTTTTTCAGGGTCTGTGGCGACGTTCCTATGTGGGGTATGAGAAATGGTTGATTAATGGAATATTGCTCCTCAAAGGATATGGTCATCTCAATGGGTTCAATTCAGAGAAAACACATCCGAGTGCCCTAATAAAGGAAAGTCATTTAGGAGGTTTTTAGCTATATGTATACGATCTAGTGCATATTTTTGAGGATTTACAAATTCTGAGGGAATATTGAATCGTTAAAGCATTTATAAGTGAGATCGGGACAACATTCGGGATGGAAGACTTGCTGATATCCCGCTACTGGGGTAGGGTGCCTAAGCTCCTGCGTAAAGCGGACGATGGATGGGAAATTCGGTTACTTTGTAAGAAAACCCCTGCACGTTTGGATTCGCTGTACCGGAAGAGGTTTTATTAAGGCTAAATGCGAGGACGGTGGAGTTGGGAAGAAAAAAATCAGACAGCTCGAAAAAAGACTGAAGTGTGAATCTTTGGGAGCCGTGCCAGAATAGGGGGGCTTTTGCGGCAAATTGGGGGGCCGAGAGTCAAAATGTTCTGACACAAGTGAGCCTCCACCGAAGAAAAATTCAAAAGGATTTTAGTTGGTCTCTCTTCCCGTCACGGGAAGAGGTCCGAAAAACCGGTATTGATACTGAAAGCAAAGGGTCGGGCAAAAACGGAAGAATAGGGGAAGGTACGGCCTTGGAGATGAATTGGTGGGGGGCGGAAGTCCGCCCAACGTGAAACCTAGAAAATGGTCATGGGAAAAAAAAACGAAGAGGGAGGGGCTACTCAAATGGGGTGTTGACGAGAAAATGACGTTGAAACGTTTGGGGTAATAAAGAAAGGGTAAAATGCTCGTATTGTGGTGGGGGGAGGGCGGAACTGATAAAAGGAAAGCCTGCGGGTTGGGCGCCAACACGACAGACGACTGGAGGGTCCTGCTGTAAGTCGAAAATAGAAAGGGGGAAAGCAATATTCGGGGAGGGGCAAGGACGAGGCATCTTTTTTGACCATAGAACAGTGTCTCATAGTGGGAAGGGAGATGAGGTACATAAAGCTTCGAGGCGGGGGGGGGGGGGGGCACTTCGTTTGAGGCGGGAGGATCGATCGGGAAGAGGTTGAGATGGCGGATGACTGCGAGACAGCTAGCAAGTATGAAGACACGTGGTGCAGAAAGAAAGGAGGACGCGAGCAAAATGAATATTATGAAAGTAAAAAACATTCTTTCGGAGACGGAGACCGGTGCTAGGAAAAGCAAGACGCTCCACAAACGGATGGAGGGAGGGGAGGTCGATCACCACACCAACGCACGAAAAAATAAAAAGAGCCAAGGAAATGTTTCAAATAGTTCCTATGGATCGGCGGTCATCCTATTCAACACGCTGAACAAAGACTTTGTAGTGCATCAGGAAGAAATCCTATAAAGCGACCACCGACGAAAAGGGAAGCAATGGGTGAAGAAAAGAAATCCTTGACCCATAAGGAGCAGAGGCAGCGATGACAGAGTTAATGGTAACTCTTCATCGCCGTCCAAAAATAAGGAAATGGGACTATTCGGGAGGATATTACGAAATCATTAGGGGGGATGGTTAATAAAACTAAAAGGATCATCTCGTCTACCAACCAAAAAAAAGACCAGGAGGGACAGATAAGCAAACACGAGTCTCAAAGTTGCTCGCAAAAAATAGGGAGAGACCCTACAAGTTTGTCGAGAACACCATAGAGAAAGGGGGCGGGAGCAGTCACCACCATAGAAAAGCAAATAGAGGCCATATGCAGCAGGTGGAAAAACGAAATTGGAGGGGGAGGGGGGGGGAAAGACCAAAAAGGTGACGGAGAGAAGCTTACACATCCTTAAACAAGGACTAATAAGGGGGAGGCACACAATGATTTCGAGCAGCAACAAACTATTCTCCCCAAGAAAGTCAAGCCAAATTCGCAAATATGACCTGGAAGAAGGGTGTGCTAGACAGGAAAAAGAAAGGGGTCAGCTCACGAAAGACGGCGAGGGGGGGGTTACTTAAAAAACTGGGGAAAGGGAAAGCCAAGATATCACCTGGAAAGAAAAACATCTAGCTGTACTCATGTAGAAAATACCCACTCCGTAGGGGAAGAAGCGAATCCCGCCGAGGTATCTGACATGAGATGGATGTGGAGGACCGAAGAGGATTCAAGGAAAAAGGAATCCGAATGGGGTAAAAAAGAAAGAAAAAAGGAAAAGAGGGTCGCGTACGCGAGGACATTCCATTGTAGCCAGGAAGAAAAAACTCTAGTGGAAAAAGAGGAGGGGGGAGGTGACATGAACTCATTTCGGAAGGCATAGAAACCTTCCAAGAGGGGGGATCAAACAATAAATAAGGCGGCCGGAATCAGACCTCTCAGACGTTTTGAAAAAAAAAAACCAATAGGGGGGACGCTCCAACCAGGCAGAAGAGGAGGCGTAACTGATTGGTCATAGTACGGGCAGCCACGAACAGAGGGTCGGCAGGAACGAATCAAGCCTTGTTAAGGGTGGAAAAAGACCTCTTCAAAAAAGAAAAATTCGTAAAGTGAAAAGAAAGCGAAACCGGCTCTTAACAGATCCCAGGAAGGCGCCAAAAGTCAATTCTTCACGGGTGAGTAACGAAAACCTCTTGGGGAACAGGACGAGGAAATGTACAAAGAAGACAAAAAATAGGAAATCTGAAGAGATAATAACACTCAAAAAGAGGAAGGGAGAACGGGAAAGATCAACATCATTGAAAGCCTTCTGAGAGCATTAGAAACGCCCGCAAGGGAAAAAAGAACTTCAAAAAGAAAAAGAGCGGGGGAGGTCCTTATGGAATCGTCTGGTTTTGCGTTTATGGGGCTGCGAAGTCAAAGGGAAGAATACGCTCTTTCCGACTACTCACTGAGCCAGAAAAAGAGAACGCAAAAAAGAAGGACGGCGAGAGAACAAAAGAACGGCATACGGTTCTTAATACACTTGTTAATTGGTGTCAAGGAAAGACGAGGGCTAAACCGTAACTCACAGAGAAATCAGTGGAAGAAAACAATAACAACCATAACAGAAAAAAAGAAAGAAAATTCGGACTTACAGATCTTTTGCCTTTCACCGAGCAGGAAGGAGTTACAAACCACTCTACAAACTTGTGTAAAAAATACTAAGGAGAAAGTCATGGGAAAAGTCATTGTCTAGAAGGCATCGGGGGGACTGGGGATCGTTAAAAGCGAATCCTTCACCTTATAATTGAAGACAAGAAGAGGGCTCGGCTCCTCCAAGAGGATCACGGGTTCATGAGAGGGTTGCAAGGAAAAAGAAAGGAAAGGGTCGACAACTATCTATGAGTGCTAAACGGATGTAGAGCCTTTTAACGATTCTGACCAGAGGTAAGATTATGGGAGGACGGGGAGGAAGGAGTAGGAAACTAACCAAGCTTTAGGCCTCTACACCGACTGGCCCAGTTCAGAAGGAAAACACACCGAAATGGGGGGGGGGGCTGTTGGAGTTTGTGACAAAGAATAGTGAAAAAGTAGAAGGCACCGCAGAAGGTGAAAGATAGAACCGAGAAGGCGAGGAAAGAGTACCCCATACGGAAAAAACGGGGGGGGTGAGCAGTCTAAGGGAAAAGATAAACAGCGGGAGTAGAACGCCGACTGCCAACTAGGCTAGTCCCTCGGCTGTCACGCGCACGGAAACGGAGGGGGAGCGTTTTTCGTCCTCTTACAGTGAGAATCGGAAGAGTCCTTCTTCAGGAGAACGGTTCACGGAGAGGTGTGGGAACAAGAGACATGGAAAAGGAAACCCAGTCGCAACCTTTTTGAAAAAGGGCAAGTCGGGGGGGGGGGGGTCCAACAAAAAAAAAAAAAAAACAAAACCTTGCAGTGTGGGGCAGAGGGTGGCCAAACGTGAAGGTTACAAATTCTGCAGGAAGTTGAAGGTCAAGCACCCCGAGACCGAATGTAAAGACGAGAAAAAAGTTGACAGCAAACAGGGAAAAGTTGCAAGAACCCGCAGAGTAGCAATAGAAGAGGCACAGATAAATTTCATTTCGGGAAACGGGAAAGGGGAGAGCGCATACTCTTGGAAGAAAAAACTAGGGTCCTCAATCGAGCCATGGCCCAAAAAAAAAAGTGATAAAGTAGGGAACTTGAAGTCGAGGGGTGAGGAAAGGCTGTGGGTTTTCAAGTGCTTGGCGATAACAGGGAGAGTCACGGGGAAGAGCGGCAACAGTCCCCGAGATGGTGTCTTAACAGAGGAAAAAAGCAACACCGGAGCGGGAAGGGGGAACAGTTTGCAAGGGGGGAAAAAAAGGCGTACAGGAAGGGGGGCGCGTCCGTACGTCCTAAAAAAAAAAGGAGGGAGAAAGAGAGAAAGAAAGGCGACTAAAAGGGCCCCTCGTCAAGGTGAGGTGGCAGAAGACTGGACGATCTGTTTACGGAAAAAATGTCTACGACTGGCTGCCGCGAACCGGGGAAATAACCAGAGCTGGGGGATAGAAGGGGGGCGAACAAAAGGAAAGCAGCACAAAGATACTTTTGGTCGCGTGGCCATCGGGGCAAATGTGCAGGGGAAAGATGTCGGGGGAGAAAAACTTGGAGATCTCGGGATCAACCGGGGGGGGACAGGGAATCTCCTTTATCTGTGCCATCGGCTATCGCCTGCGTGAGGGAGGATTTGAACTCCTGCCCAAGGAAGGGGCCAAGGAGGGGTGGGGCCGTTCGTACCGGGAGGTCGCGCAAAAAACCTCATAGAAAAGGACAAAGAAAATCCCCTTTTTACCACCCCCTCTTATCCAAAAAACAGGAAAGCAACAAAGACCGATGAAGTTGGGAAAAAAAAAGTAACGACTGAGTCTCTTCGTGATCAGGAACCGATACCAAAGCCCCGCCTATTACTACCAAAGAAGGAAGGAGGGGGAAAGGTGAAGGAAGAAAGCCAGGACAGAAATCCTTCTTCGCGCATATCCGGGAAAGATCGAGAGGGGGGAAAGGGAATTCGATTATCTCAAGGGGTGAGGAACAAAAAAGTAAGGAAAGGAAACTCCAAAAAAAGGGGGTCCTAGGAAAGAGCGGAAGAGAATAAAAAATCCGCCCAGTCTCCGGGTTTCGCCTGACGCTGCTGCTTCAGAGGAAAAGGGGGGGGGACGGAAGCGTGGTCTACGGAACAACAGCAAAAACCAAGATAGCAGGGAGGGGGGCGCAGCATGCCCCCTAACCTGGGAAAAGGGAGGGGGGGTGTAGACAGATGCAAGAAAGGAGGGAAAAAAAAGCACCATCCTTTAGCCAGGCTAGCTGAAATACGGGGGTTTAACGGGAGAGAGGGGAGACATCTTTTGCGATGCGACTCAGAAGGGCGAGGAGGTTCGAAGTTGTCCTTATTTCAAACGCCGATGCAAAGAAAGCGGCGGGAAGGGAATACGAGGTAAGAAGAGCAGGGAGGAAAGAACAGAGCTACCGCTGCCTTGATGAAAAACGAAACATGAGTAAAAAGAAGGGAACATAAACACTTACCCACCAGAGTTGGAGCGGGGGGGAAAAATCATGCAAGGAAGAATCTGGGACTGAAAAAAAATATTGGAAGAGCAGTAATTGGCTTTTAGGATGAGGGGGTGGTTCTGTTGTTGGAGGGGTTTTTGTTGTCGGACTAATGATCGGGGGATCAGAAGCCCGAGGAGCGGGGAAAGCGAAAAACAATTCAGGTCACCTGCGCGAGGAAAGCCGGAGGATGTGGTTGCAAAGGTGGCGCAGTGAAAAGGGGAACGGAGAGAGAGCTTTTGAGGTCACGTGAGTCTGGTGGGCGCAGCCTGTCAAACGGGGCAAAAATTAGACGACGTCCATAATTACGAAAAGCACAGGGGAGGGGACTGACGTTTGAAAGAAGGTAGGTAGAGGCGAAGAGGTCGCAGGCGCTTCTCAACCAATGGGGAGGAAATACGGGAGGAGAAGAGAATTGGGGGATTGGGAGTCGAATATTTACGAAGTTCCGTCGGGAGTCTGGGGAAAAGGTCGGAGGTCGAAGGGAAAGAGAATACTTGCCCATCATGGGAGAGGAAGACCCCGGGGATTGTTTAGCCGCGGTCCGTGATTTGTGAGTTAAGAGACCATGGGACCCCAAGGAATTTGAATGAAAAACGCGTAAAGCGTCGGAAGGAGAGTTGTATCACGCAACAGGGGTGTTCTTATGGATTATCTAGAAGGAAAATTAGCAGTCTGCAATTCTTCCTTATGCCAAAAGGTAGGGACGGAGAAGCTGCAAGGTTGAAGTTGACAGGGCTTCGAGATTCCAGGATGGGGCGGAATGTACTTCAAAGAATGAATGAGGGACTTCCACGATAAAAGGAGATGAATCATTTGGGGGGAAAAGACCACTCAAGAGGGCCTCATAGGTTCGGAACTGTTTTGGGCATGGACTTCTCGCGAAAAAGTGGTGGAAGGGGGGGGAGGCTGGGAGGGTTAAAAAGTCTATGAGTCCCGTTGATCTTTTCCAAGGCAGGTATATAAGAGTAGAACATACGATAAAGAGGGGGTACGCGGGAAAAAATTTATAGGCCAGGATGCTGGGGAAAGGGTTGGTTGCCCAGGGAACAAGATGTAAAAACGATTGGATCGAGGGGTCATGAAAAGACTGGTATCTAAGAGGGGGCGGACTAGGTCACAGTAATCTGGGGGTGTAGAGGGAAGAACCAGGCCGCGAGCCGGAGGGTGCCGCCAGAGTCGCCAGGCCCAAAAAAGGAGGCAATCTTGTAAAGTTGGCACCGGAAAGAGCTTTGGCGCAAAAAGAGGGGGGGAGCTGGAGCATCAAGTGGGGTGCGCACCGCGACTCCATATAGGGGAAGGAACGTCTCGTCCAAAACGGGAGGCCGGACAGCTTTCCGGGAAACCGGGGGTGATGAACGTCAGCGTGAGAAAAAGTCCTCATTCCGTAACGGAGGAAAACTAAGAGTGTTTTTAAAAGAGGACAAAACCACGGAACGATGTTCTCGAACAAATAAAGAGGGGAAGGTCGAGTCAAAGCAAGAGTTGTGGCTTGGAGCACATGAGGGGCACGAACTAAGGTATACGTGCAGAGCGATGAATGAGGGGGTCGTTGGCGGCGATGGAGAGGAAGCCTAAGGGGTTGTGGTCATACAAGAAAAACGGTGGAGGGCTATCGGCCCACTAGCCAGCGCAGGAGAGATGGGGGCCTTCCGGCAGCTAGTTAAAAGCGAACTATGGCCCATCGGGACGGGAAGGGGAGGGCACAATATGAAGGGAACAGAGGTCGGGGAGAGAAATTCTTGTACGGGAGGGCAAGTCTGCTCGTTCGACTGAAAGAGGAAGTCTGCGAAGGCCGAATGACAAAAATGGATGAACCAGGGTCGGAAGGCTGATTCCGAGAATGGTATAATATTATTCCCACTAAGTGGAAACCTGCGGGGGACGTGTGGGGGCTATGACCGACTCTACAACACCCAATAAATGAGGAGAGAAAAACGGTTAAGAGAAAAAAGACTAAAGAATAAACTGAAATGGTGGGCTAAGGGGGAAACCAGACAGGGTCAGCCAGAGGAGACAAGGATCATATTGGGGTAATCTCACGCATAAGATAAGAAAAACAACCTCGAGGAAAAGTGACATTGTTACTAAGAAGGCACCTTGGAAAGGAAGTAATTGAAATAAAAGAGCGAAGGACGCTTCGGCGAACTCGCTGTCAGAGGCATGCCCCGAGAGTTGCAAAGGCCTGGAGAGGGGCGGAAAGATCGGAAAGAAAACGTCTTTCAGGTGTTCTCCAAAAAAAAGAAGGCAGGGGAGAGACGCAGTAGACATCAAAAATTCCGGCAGCGACTAGGAGAAAAAGGTAGAAGCCCAAGCAAAAAGGGAGCAACGAATCCCGCGGGGGAAGTATTGCGAGAAAAAAAAGGGTTGTTGGAGGCCAGGTTGGCAAGAAAATTGGCGGAGGCCTGAAAAAAAAAAATCTGAAGGGGCGGTTACCCAAGAGGAATACGTATAACCGAAATGGGGGCAGGAAGAAAAAAAGGGAGGAAGCACGATGACGAGCGCCGGAATTCCAATACGATAAGGAATGCGGGGCAGCACATTGGGACCTTCCCAAGCGGAGAGCAAAAACCTCCATATCAACCAAAGGCTTAAAAAACCTCATAGTGTGGCGAGAAGGGCAATCAATCGGAAAGCAACGGAACGAGCGCGAAGGTACGTATATATTAAAATACTACTTGTGACCGGCGACCGCCACCTAGGATCAACAGTCCGAAGAGGCTACAGGGAGGGCCGGGGAATCAGGGACTCACTATAGAGATGGTAGATCTCACCCTCAATCGTAACACCGGAGAGTCTTTCGGTCGATGTGGAGACCGGAAGGAACTAAGAAAAGCCATCCTAGGTTAACAAAAGAACAACATAATTTTGTCCGGAAGAAAAAGGCCAGGGAAATACGAAGAGTCGACGAGGAAGGGACAAGATGTTGTGATGTGCCTTCAAAGAAGGTGCGAGTGAAGCTCCGGTCCAGCGTTCTCAAGCGTCCCAACAAACGAGGGAAAAGGGGTACCGAATCCGAAGACGTTGTAATAGCCAGCCATCTGGGGAACGGGCCAAACAGAAAAATCTGAGGGAAAGCCTAGTCATGGACGGAAAGCGAGAAGGAGGGGAAAACTCCCGCAAGAAAAAGGGGGGGAAAGGGTTAGCACACTCTAAGCCTATCTTTGAAAACCTATTACATGTGAAAGAGAGAAGAGAAATGGGGGCGTTTTTGTTTTTTTTCACATCCCAAAAAAGCTCTTCGGGAAAAAAAAAGGGTAGGAGTTGCTTCAGAAAAACTGGGGAAATACTCGCGTGAAAGGGTAATCCACGAAGAAAAAGAACACGCGAAATCGGAGAGAGAGTCTCCCCCATTCCGCAACCCGACCGAAAAGGAGGGGATACCTCATGGGAGAAATCGGGCAAGCTAAAAAGAAAAGAACCGAAGGAAAAAGTCAGCAAGCCCCTCCATTCGTTCTTCATTATGGAGAGGGGGAAAGATGTTGGAGGAAAGATTAGGCAGCCCCAAAGTTTACGCCGAAATCAAAGGAAGACGAAGAGCAGAGAAAGC
>Ga0179591_1148470_pt1 | contig 15550 bp, 21 predicted proteins | sample CZOMad2_1_08_16f_FD_182891 | JGI IMG/M metagenome (GOLD analysis project Ga0179591, IMG submission 182891) | Vadose zone soil fungal communities from Angelo Coast Range Reserve, California, USA - CZOMad2_1_08_16fungal (PacBio error correction) | ecosystem: Environmental > Terrestrial > Soil >...
GCGCCATCGTGGGTCAGACAATGTGCCGCACAAGGGGAAAGGACAAGATGAACGTCAATGTCGACATACATATAACCCGGGGGGGAAGGACGCAATGGGGCAACAAAAAAAAAATCAGGGCAGCGCGTGTGTACAGTGGGACCGGCGGGGTAATTAAATGGAGGAAAGAAGTCGTAGAGAGTGAAACGGAATATGTGCGTGGGTGGGTTGGCGGTCTCCAGGGGAGAATTTCGGGGGAATGAACCTTCACACCGGCCCGTCGGACTAAGGTGTGTAATCGAGGAAAAATTTCCAATCGATGTGAGGATGAACGTCTCGTCCGACTGGAGCCCCTAGACCCCCAAAAACGGAGGAGGAGATGAATATCCTCTGCTCGTCCGAAGAAAACAGGTCAGGATGCCACTCGAGTCTGTGTGGCGTCTGCCCCAGGGTGCTTTTCATTCTTCCTCACCTTATCCTTTAGACTTCCAACCCAAAGAGGGCCAGGCCATGTATTCGGTAAACCCTTATTAGGGGGAAGCGACAGGAACCGAACTCCTTGAACCTGGAAAAAAGGACCGTCGAAGGCTGGCTGGCGTCAAAATTGAGTCCTATGTTAAGAAAGGAGAGGGGGCTCAGATAGGAAACGCGTATGGCAAAAAACAGGGGGGGGAAATGGGGGGGAAACAAGAAGGTGTGCTAAAGAAAAAGGCTGCAGCAAAAAAAAAAAAACTGTGAGGGAGGCAATTCAGCATTCGAGAGGGGGAGGGGGCTTGGGCGCGGATCCCAAAAAGGGGCTATTGAGTCCACACAAACAGATCGAGGGGAACGATGAAAATTCGCCTGCTCACCCACGGGCGGATTCCGCCGAAGGGCCGCCGGCAGGGTATAAAGGGTAGGGAACTGACAAAAAAAAAATTGAAGATCCAAATCCCCGTGGAGAAGAATCGCACGACGACAAGAGGGCCTCGGGAGACGAAAAAGAACGTGCTCAGAGGAAATGTGGGGGTGGCCTACAAACAAACCGGGGGCTTGGAAAGGCTCTAGGGGGGTCGGAGACCGGGGCAGGGGGAAAGGGGGAATAAGTGCTAAAGTCCGGAGGAGTGCAAGGCAATGTGAAAAAAAAGGAACTACACCGAGCGCTTCAGGACAGAAACGGAGGTAGACGAAACAAAAGGAGGGACCTGGGTCTCCGCACACAGGAGCTGCAAAGGAACGCTACCAACCACAAAAGCGGCCTTATGTGTAAGCACCCGAAATCAAAGCAGGCCGCGAATGGACAACTCTACGGGCCTTTTCATGACAAACGGAAGGGAGTCTTCGACTCATCCAGGGATTGTAGGAAAAAAAGCCCGTCATCAAGGAGAAGCCGCTCTCATAGACAAAAAGAGATCCCCAAAAGATGAGAAAATCCACGAGGAGATCCATGAGGAAAAAATTGACCCATGGGGTCATAAGGCGAGGGTACAAAAGAGACGTCAAGCAAAAGACGAGAAAGCAACTTGGAAGGTAAAGTCTTCATGTTGCTGTGGTTGTGGGGTCCTCACTCAAAAACCTAAGTACGTCCGGTGTCATGGGGAGGAGAAAAAGCGGGGTAATGAACCGGCGGATAAGAAAACACAAAAGAAGGCCGAAAGAACAGGAAGAGAATCTGAGTTGCGCCTTAAATTCTTACATCGGGACGTACGAGTGCCAAGGCCTAGAAACATGGGTAATAAGGTCTCGTGAGAAAAAATGAGGGGGGGTCGTAGTATTCCTTGAAGCTTTCTCCCGGGGCAGGGTGGTAAACATGCCTGAGGGACGGAGGCTGGAAAAAAGAAAAGGGACAATCCTCTCCATAAAGGGAAAAAAAGGTAAGCTGATTAAAGTAAACTTCTCATTAACACGAAAAGAAACTGAGGAGGGGCGGGGTGATTAGCCTCCATATTGTTTAGGCGGAAGAGGGGCAGGGTTCGTCAAAGTAAGAAGTCAGCGTCCCAGGCTTGCTGGAGGAAAAACCGGTGGGGGGTCAACACGACGGGGAAAAAGGGGAGTCAGGAGGTTCAAATTCCGCTACGGAGCAAGGAAAACGCATTACAACAGTCATGGCGAGAACCATAATAGGTGCGGTTTTCGGTAGAGTCAGATCTACAAACACAACCAACGGAGGATGGGGATCCCACGCTCGAGCCCACGACGAACAAAATGGTAAGTGTCGCGCTGTCTCCGTGTACACGGGGGGGGGGGCGGCGGCATTAGCTAAAATGCTCCAAAGCCGATCCGAAGAAACGGGTGGCCGTCGATGGTGAACAACACTGGCCAGTGCAAGCAATAAGTTCTCGGGAGCCTTAAGAAAAGACCTCCTTGCAGACACACGATGGGAGGAGAGACCTCAATTAGGGCCAGGATGGGGGGAGGTCGCTGGCAGAAGCGCAGGAACCTAGGCAGGATACACAGCGTGACCGGGAGAAAAGGAGTGAGGTATCCTTCCACCCCTATTTGATCTCGGAGAGGCCGCGATCAAGGTGATCGAAACGATCAAAGTGCAACGGTCCGAAAGCTGAAACTACATAAGCTCGGTTCTGGTCTCAAAAAAATGATCGAAAGGGGGCTGACCGTGCAACGGCGGAAGGAAGGGCGCGACCTGAAAGGAAAAAGAAGAGTCCGTGAAGACTTAAACGGTGGGGATTACGGCCGACTTGGACATCAAAAAGAGGTTTCGCAGTATCGGCACGGGCTAAAAAATAGGTCGATACACGCCATTAAACTACGGGGGGGACGGAATCTCCAAGGAGACCATGCGGCTGGTCGTTGGAAGAGGGGAGGTTGGAGCAATGTCATGGCAAGGGTGGGGCAGGACAACGGGGGGTACAGACGGCGGAGTAGGGAAATGCCACAGTTTTGAGGTCTTGCCCTGGAGCCGGCGCGAGGGACCGGCGTTGCGCCAAGCACCGCGTAACTTGAGATTCCAGTGCACGGGAGAGGGCTTTGAACTGGGGCAAGAGGGGTCTAGGCGGTAAGTAGCTAAGAGGGTAGGGGGAATGCGGAGGGACACATAAAATGTCCTTAAAGTTTGTTGGGGGGGGGTAGTCCGGGGGGGGGGCGAGAGTGCGAGGTCGCCTGGCGCGGGGTGGATGGGCGATGCCGAATCTGAGGAGATCGGGAGTGGGGTTCACCACTAGCCGGGGGCAGGGATCGTCTCCACACCATCCGGTCAAGGGTCTACACACCGTTCCCATCCGAAAGCCGTCCGAGGATGATCGCCTAACGTGGGCCGGCTCCCCCCTTCAATCACCACCGAACACACCTTGTGCTAATGGTCGGCATAGTGTCCCTCCTTTTGAATGGTTGCTGCGGAGTGCTGAACTCCGTTCTGGCTTCCACAGGGTTCGGGGGTGGTAGATGACGCAGGAATGTTTCGCGTTATCGTGCTACCTTGGGGGGTTGGGGGACGCCAGAAGGGGCAAGAGTGCGGTGAGGGAGGGGTAGCGGAGAGGAAGAGGCGGGGGGGGTCCTGCGGGGTCGGGGGGAGCTGCCGGGGTGGGTGAGGGGGGTGTTCGGTCCGGATTAGTCCGCATCGAGGCCTTTGGCAGGGTGCAGAAGGGGGGGGAGGAGCTCTACAGCAGGGGGGGGCCTGAGGGGGCCGGGGGGGGGGGGGGAAGACCTCTTGTTTTGAGAGTGGGAAGGGTCGAAGAGCTGAATAGAAAGTTCGTTTTTGTTCTCGGAGGGTGGGGCTCAGCATCGGAGGGAGGACCCCAACGTCAGGGATAGTCTGACTCGGGAGTAGTCTCCTTCCCTGGGCCGGGGGGGGGAATGGGCCAGGTCAAACGTGGTAGGGCCGATCAGGGGGGGATTCAATCCTCGGAGTTGGGTAACGACATGTCCCGGGGGGGGGGAGTGCAGGAAAGAACAAAGGCCAGGGAGGGGTGAGATGATGGAGGGGGAAGGGTGTCTGGTGGGAGAGGCATCGAGGGAAAGGTTATCCCGGAGAGTGGCAGGGGGGGCCGGAGGAGGGGTGGAGGGTTTGGCGCATTGTGGGGATAACGGTTACAGGGTGGGTTGGAGGGGTGAATCGTACCGGGTTTGGAGAGGTGTGCGGAGACGTCTAGGGACGGGTCAATGAAACAACGGGGTGTGGTTGGTGTGCCAGGAAGCTCTGGGAAGGGCAGAGCCAGAGACTGGGAGATTGGTGGGGGCGGGAGGGTGCCTTGGAGGGGAGGGGTGGCGGGGCCGGTGGAGAAAGGATGCGCGGGGGTGCTGTGGGTGGTGGAGGGGGGTCGTTGCAGGGGTGTGTCGGCTGGAGAAGGAGAGGGAGTTGTGGCGTGGTGGGCGAGGGGTGGTTTGGGCGGGGAAGAAGGTCACTAAGAAGGGAATCTTGTCTAGATCCCTCCGTCCGCGGGTACCCGTGGGGATGGAATGTTGAGGTTGGATGTTGCGAGTTCATAGAGAGTGGCCAAAGGTTCTTTCTATCCTATCCCAGTTGTCAAATCAACAAGGTTGGGGGCTGAAAGGCCATCTATACGGTGTCGCTGGCAGAGAGCTTGGGCGCAGCAGTGGGTGGAAGTCTCGCCCGGGGAGTAGATTGCGCGGTGGCGGCAGGGGGGTTGGGGGGCGTATTCTCTGTAGAATCGAAGACGGGTGGGCGCCGGACGTCGTCGCGTACGTCAAGGCCCGGCGGAGTGGCACAAAATAGAGAACCATATATGGGCTCGGGGTGAGTGACTGGTTGGGTTGTTTTTTCGTTGTGCTACTTGGGTGTAGTTCGAGCTATTCCTACCCAGGAAGGAGCCAGATGCGGGCTCTTTATGGTGCTCGGTACGTTCCTTGTTCGTTTACAGGTTCCCTTTGAGTGTGGGAAAAAAGAATGGTTCAGGGGCACCTGTTCCAGAGTCCACTTTTCTTGACAGCTGGTTTGAACCTATGATGCGTAGGGCTCCCGTGTATCAGAGTTTCTGGGAGTTAGTGCTGACCCGTTGAAGCGGATTGCGGGAGGGCGGTTTCCCCGGGATGCAGTCACACGGGCTCCTAGACACAGATCGCGGGAATGGCGCCCCGGGGTGATTATGGTTCTAACTTGCACTGCGAGTGCATACGTCCGTGCTGTGCGCGGATCAGGTGAGCTGGGAAGGGAGGGGGGTAGGGTGGGTGACTATAGTGGGGGGGCGGGATCAGATCGAATGGGGGGTCAGAGGATGGTAGTCTGAGGCCAGGTCTGGTTGGGTGGGGTACGGGTACGACCTTATGCGAGGCTGGGGTCGCCCTATTGGTGTTTGCGGGCAAAATATGCGCAGGCGTCAAAATACTTTAGGTGGGTGCATGGATAAAGAAAGGGAGGAGGCTGTGGTGGGGGCAAATCTACCCAATCAGCAGGACACTGCGAAAAAAGCAAACCAACAAAGTAGAATATTGCCTAGCATCGTCTCGAGGGTTGACGGAACATAGAGTAAGACTGGATGCCTCCAATACAGAAAACCTTTTCCCAAAAAGGGGGTTCGAACGTAGTACTAAACAAGAACATCGAGGAGCGAAACGCGAACGGGGGAGTAATGTCCGAACCTAAGACTAGCCATTCTTGAAACGTAGGTACGGAAACAAGTCCTCTCGAGAAGTTCTTGTTTTCAATGGGTTCCGGGGAACGTAGTGGGAAGGAGATCGGTAAGTCCACTCGGGTCACCGTGTGGTGAACGACTGAAATCGGCTGAGCGGGGCAAGGGGACCAGGGGACGAACGAGAGAGACGACATAGGATCTTCCAAGGGGAGAAAGAGGCAAAGGCGACCGTGAGCAACCGCACCAAGCGGGGGCGAACAACTCGAACATCTGACCAAAAAAAAAACCATAAAAGACGTAGGGGAAAAAAGAAGCCGGAAACCGTCACAGTCAACCGGCGGGAGGACAAAGCCCTTAATTTCCTTGTTCAGGAAAAGGGCAGAGGCCATCTGCCTCTAACCACTATCCGGGTTGGAAAAACTGACAAAAAATCTTCGGCCCGGTAAGTAAATAGAAAAAAAATAGATTCCAGCAAACAGAGAAACCACATCGAGGCTAAATTAAGGCAAAGGGTACCCATTGTGAAAGTGTGAGCCAAACCGACCAACAACCGCAGTAAAAAGGGGGCGGGGGGGAGGGACGGAGACTAATTTCGGGGGGCAGAGCCGAAGTATTCCGGAATAAGAAAAAAATCGGGTGATAATTCCACCGGGAACCTAGAAACAAATTAAGGGGTGATAAAGTATCTATCGTTGGTGAGGAATGGCCCGTGTCGTACATACAGGAAGTATGAAAAACAACTGCTCACCAGCAAAAAAAAATTAGGACATTTCAACCGACCAAAAAAACAGTGTTTTGCTAAAAGGGCCGATGGAAATGACGGGGGGCGGCCGACTTGATAAGACAACCGACTAACCAGTTCACCCGGGGGAGCACGTTAAATGGATCACTCAGTCACGGTGTGCAACGGAACAATCTCGGTGACAAAGGGGATCGGGAAGCATGCGCTGATTCAACCATTATGGAAAATAACGTGGGAAAGCGCGGCCGGGTTGTGTGAAGCTTCCTCCCTTGTGTTACTGCCGGGGATGCGTGACGTGTTAGGATGAAGAGATCTCCGCGAATTCTTGGGGGGCATGCCAACGGAAGGTTGTTGGTCAAACAAGAATTACAAAATGAGGAGGCGGGTCAGCTTAACGTGACTTACCGAGGGGGGGGAGAAACAACAACATGGGACGTGGGCAGGAAGAAAGTGAGAAACTAAAAGATTGGGGCGGCGGTTGATTATGTAGATAGCGCTCAAAAAGGAAAAACAAACGGGGTAGGTAGTAGGGAAAATATAAAGGCTACTGCAAAGCATCAGAACTGACCAGAGGTATGGGGTTCATAAAAGTGAAGTTACATTAGTACGTTCCAGGTAAGAGGGATTCTTTTCCTGACAAGAAGAAAACTGGTTTCAGCACATGTGAAACCTCCATGTGCGGGGAAACAGATCCGTAAGGGAGGGAGTCTTAAGAACGACACAATAAGTCGGGAAACAGAGGGGGAGAAAGTCAAAAACAACGTTGCTGAAAAACGTATTAGGTTACTACCAAAAAAATAAACTAGCAGTTCGTCATCAGAATCATGTTCCGTAAAAGGAGCCTGGTTACCTCAAGGGGGTTTAGCGCTCAGGAAGCATTCGTGGCGTAAGATCACCTAACGTCCGGGGGGGAGGAGGCTCGGCGGTGCTCATAAGGCTGACGGTCAAGGAATACACCCTGTACGCGTGCATTAGAAGAATTTGCTTAGAGGGGACTGCAAACTGACTTCTGTACAGGGAAGGGAAAAAAGAGAGGCAGTGCCTGAGGACTGGGGGGAGACAGCGGCGGGGCCACTGATACCCAGAAGAGACGGAACAGGCAGTCGGCCAACAAAACCAGGGACGAGGAGCTCCGCTCCAGCGGCCATTTGCGGGTGGAAGGACATGTCATCGAGTGGGGAAAAAGTGCAGAGGGGAAAAATTGGGAACGGGAGAAGGATCGCGGGCTGGGCAAAATGGGTCACTGGGAGAGGGGGGAGGGAAAGGATTCTTCATCTTCGAGTGCCGGCGTTGAGGACCCGTCCATAGGAGTAGAGATGGAACTAGACGCTGTGCGACGGAAAATAACTTCGATTCTGTAGGAGGACGCGCCAAGTGTTTGGGGCCTTACATGCTTCCAACCGTCAGATTTCGGGGGCGTATCCTTAGGGGGGGGTTGTTTTTTTCGGGAGATGGGCAGTGGTCTCGTAAGGGTTGTTGCTGGGGTCGGTCACTTAGGGAGGTTCATCATGGTCAGTTTGCAATCGTTGTGAGCTCGAAAAACGACCTCGGAGGGGCGGGAAATAAGGAGGGACTCGAGGAGTCATGGGTGGTTGCCCAGGCTGCCTTAGGTACTCGAACCTCGGGACTGATGTTGCCAGTGGCTTAGACGGAAAAAAGGACGCCAGCGTTTCCCACTGGCGCTATGCTTAAAAAAGACCACGATATATCTTCAACCCGTGCCACTCTAGACCAAAAAACACAAGGATTTAAGCTTCTTTTTCTGGACGAGCAATCCTGTTCGCGTAACGGCCAAATTAGAATTCTACAAAGAGAGGGGGGGAGATCCAATGTTGCTCAAGGGGACGGGAAAACGAGGAGCGGGGGAAAGTCTGGCGGACGCCGACCTCTGCAGTGCGAGACTAGGGTAGGGAATCGTTTTGTTTGGGTGGGACTAAACGCGCCTAGTGTTGTGGGGGCGAAGGGACCACCCTGAACCCATGCATGAGAGCTTCTGGAACATAAAAGGCTGTATTCGACGCTATTGGAAACTAAAATCGGTGTCGACCACATGGTCTAAAAGGGGTGTGCTTCAGGAAGAGCGATACGAGGAGGTGGCGTAATAGCCGCAAAAAAGGTGCGATCAGGGGGGAGCTGGATTGTCGAAGTTGCACTTCGGACTAGGATGACAACACTAAGAGGAAGGTAGCGAGAGGAAAAATAAGAAAGCAGGGGGGGGTTGGGACTTTCAGCAGATAAGGTCTTATGCTAAACGGACTACTCCAGCGGGGGGGGGGGGGGGGGGGTGGGGAGGGGGGGGGCGGGGGGTCACTGATATGATCGCTCTTTGGAGTTATGACTATGCCGTCCCCTCTCTCTAAACAACACGAGAAAGTTGACAATATATATCACTTGATTGGGGGTGTTTTGGGTCGAAAAAGAAAGAGAACATCCTGCCTCTGCCCCTAACGATTCGGCTTTACGTCGATACTGCCTCTTACCCGATAGGAATAAAGAATATGGCTCCCCAAGCCCACGTCTGTCCGGTTGGGGGGAGTTAGCCGACCTAGAGGGGGACAGACATGAAACGGCCCTCGAAAGAAGAGAAGGAGGTATCGTCGAAAACACAACACATTGCGTAAGAGGAGAAAGAAATGCCGAGAAATTATCGTGAGGGGATTAAAACGGTGGGCGCAAGAGGGGTGAAACGTTGGAGGGGGGAACCGCAGAGGGAAGACCGAGGGGTGAAATCGCAAAGAAAAGGAGGGGATGGTTGGACCAAAACAAAGAAATAGCGCGGGACGTAAAACCGCGTACCGAGGCATTACAAAAAAGGAGCGCAAGGGAACAAGACGATAGTATTGCGATACTTACCCGGGAAGAAGGGGCGGAAAAGGGGGGATCGAAAAGGGGCTCGGTCAAACCGCAGGTGGGTATCAGGCGCTAGGAAGAACCGAATTTCACTCGTAATCAAGCAAAAAGAAGGGCTCTACACCGGGACGGGGGTTTGGATGGGGGGTACCGGCAACAACGTTGTGCATAGGTCGGTTTCGTACCGTCTTTCCGGGGGGTTATCGAGTGGGGTTCCCATGGGGCGGTCGATTTGGGAATCGAGCACAAGCGCCTGGGAGCAATCCGTAATTGCCTGCCGAGAGACCGTTTCTAGAGTACAAACGAGCAGGCACTTAAGCAACAAAGGGAGAGAGCCTAGTGACAACAGATAAACAAACCAAAAACAACGTCATGGAGAATGATAGCGCTGAACCTCACAGTATCACGTCCAGGACGGCCTTCAGTCTAAAAAAAAAAAAAAAAGGAGGCGCGCCATCTCCTCACACTTAGGAAGGGAGTGGAGAAAACCGCCAGGCATGCTTCAATTAGAACGAAGGAGTACCAGAGGGTCCTCGTATAAAGACGTAACCGGAGATCCAGCTATTTATAAGAAATTTTTTACTAGTGAGCAACTGCCATGGGAGAACAGACTACCGTAGCATCAACTTGGAATGGATTGCGGTTATTTCCGGGCTACGTGAGTTTGTTGTTTGACCTACTCAAGGGGCTCAATTATTCGTTTTAAAGGGAGGCGAACAGATTGGCCGTCCGCATCCAGACGGAATGGTAAAAAACATAAAAACGCGAGTCTCTGGTTTAATTGATTAAAGCATGAAGAGTCCAACAGGATACAGCAGCATCTGGGGTCTATCAAATTTGGAAGTCTTGAGGAAACGGTCCGATAGTGAGTAGGTAAGAGTGCGGGGGCCCGTGGGACGTTGAATGAAGCGCGCGACTCCTTGCGGAAGGAAAACGCGAAAATAAGGGAAATCCTATCTCCGTGGGCAAAATGTAGTCTAGTTGGCCATATCTCTCGCTTGGAAAAGTCAAAATACGACCATAAAGTGCAGATGCCGGTTTTGGAAAAGCTCCATGGGGTGGAAACGACGGGGCGGAGGGGACTGATAGGCGACAGAGGCTCCTTCTTGGGTCTGGCGACAACGGTAACCGGGGGAGAGGCGGTGCCACCACCGTTCTTCTCGCCACGAAAAGCATACCATGAACGAACCCCGACAGGGACACAATTAAAGGTCGAGAAAAAAACAGAAAGTGTGCAGATCTGGCGGATCTAGAGATAAAAAAAAAAAACGGATGTGGAGAGATCACAAAGACCGCGCACTATTTGATGGGGTACTCCCGAATGGGGGACGGAAGGATGGGGGGTGGTCTTCGAGTCATGATTCTCTTGTTCCCAACGCCGAAGAAGGGGTGACGTAAAGTTGGAAAAACAACTCAATTGGTTATCCACAAAAGTCTCGGAAGATGAAAGCACACGCCCCAGGGTCCGCAGTGGAAACCCTATTGGGCGAAACAAACCGGAGAGCTTGCTGGCGCTGGGATCAGAGCAGGAGCGAATTTGAATAAGCTACAGGGGAAAAATGAGAGATCGGTATTCGGTCCCGTTATGCGCGTACAAGGGTCACAGGCGTGAGTCAGTATCAGTCAAACAAAGGTCGCCAAGCTACCGGAGAAATAGGGACAAAGGTTCTGGAGCAGAATAAGGGCTCGACGGGATGTGAAGAGGGCAAAATATCGGAGGCCTGAAGGGGGGAAGCAAGTAAAATGCCCAGAAATTCGGGTCCGAATTACCGGGGGGGGGGGATTTAGGGCTGAGAAAAAATGTGAGACTCGAGAAACACAGGAAGACTCGCTCTAAACAACAATAAGCGACATGCCGCAATACAAGGAAGAAAGGGAAGAGAAAGGGTAGTGGGCAAGAGGGACTTTTTGGCGAGATCGTATAGGACAATGAAACTGTTTTAAGGCCGAAAAGGTGAGTGCCAGTTATCAGCGGTGATCGCGAAATTAGGAGATTCTCCGAGAGCAAGCGTGCGGCGGAGCACCCTTCCTAACTGAGATTCATAGGACGCTACGTGGGTCGTAATTAAAAGGAATAAGAAGCGGGGGAATCAGCAACAGGAGGTTGAAAACGGAAAAAACATCAAAGTCATTGCGTTGTGGTGGATGTCTGAGGTTTCCTCAGTTGGGGGAGACATAAGGGAGCATAGGTGGGGGGGACGACGAGGGGGGGGGGGGGGGGGGGGAGGGGTGCAAGCCACTAAGATGACTTGCTTGGGGGCGGGGGAATGGGCATTACCTCGGAGGAGCTCGGGGGGCAATAGTACCAAAACCGCGGTCGAAACCGAACCCGAGAAGAGAGACAAATAACGTTTTTGGCAGGATCGCAAAAAAAGGAAAAACGTGAGATTAGTGGGGGGAATGGAAAGGCCCGCCGGGAAGGGAGTACGGCGAGCGATTCTCCCCAAAGAAGCGGGGAAAGAGGTGCGGCTGAGTGACGAAAGGAGGACCAGTCTGTGTCGGGACCAAAGAGGGTGCTAGGGAGAGACTATCGAGAAAAAGAAAAGAGGAGGGGGGGGGGGGGGGACGAAAGAAGAAGGATGTGGGCGAAAAAGTTCCAACCGCCCCCTCTCTGAATGCGCGAAAGGCACGAACTAACACTGGGAAAGGAAGACTGAGCTGGGCAGAAACCTTTTTAGGCCCAAAAAAAGGGGGCCACCCCTGTGAATTCAAAATACAGGTTCAAGGATAGAAAAAAGGTCGTTAAATCCTTAACAGGTGCAAACAGAGACGCTTTTTTCTGGAGTTTCCAATGCGGGTCGGAAAAGGCTCTCTCAAAGAAGAAGGAGAGAGAAATCCAAATTGGCAGAGGGGTGGGTGGTTGGCCTTCTAAAATTATATGAGGTAATAACTAACGCAACTCCAGAAAGGCAAATAGAGGGGGAAGTCTGCAGGTGGGCGGTAATTACGTCTGGCCAGATAGATCGAGACACTGAAAAAACAAAAACACTTGTTCCGAAAAATATCTAGCAGTGACTTCAGAATGCATAAAAGCAATCTGCCAAAACAGACTGGAGGTATAGACCTATGGCTTGTTGTGCCGGGGTTCTCTTAGATGAAAATGAGAGGAAAAAAACAATATAAACGGCCGATTGCTAGTCATACCCCCCGTGGAGCTGAACGGAACTAACCCGTAAGTTCCCAGGCTAAAAGACCGGCCTCGCGGGGCGGCAAATTGCAGTCGGGCAGTTACGGAAAGGTCTCGTCGAATTCGTCCCTCTTAACGGGAGACCTGGTAGAGCACTAGGGGTGGGAGACAGATCGCTTCACCTGTGAGGGAGCATGGACAGCGAATGCAGAGCGAGGGATGGGGTTGCCCTTCAGCAAAAAAATCGAGCTTTCGCCACACACGGGGAAAGATGACGAGAAAGGAGAGAAGGCCATGAGACATTCCAAAAAAAACTGTGCCGCCAAGTTCGTTCAAGATCAAGATCACCATCCCAACGAAACGGAGGGATTCTGCCTAGAAACTAAAACGGGAGGCCACATAAATTCGGGAGAAGCCCGAACGTGAAAAGTTGTTGCGAGTAACAACAAAGTGGCAGGAAATAGTAGGGTCGGTATCGAGTGGGTCGGGCCTGGTGGGGGTAGACACTTGCACACTATGGCTGTGGGGCGGGGGGGCAATGAAGCCCTGGACCGAACACTCCACTCAAGGTCAGAGATCGGTAATAAAACCACGACATTCTACGGAGCTCATCAAACAACTGCACCAACTAACAAGAGAACACAAAAAAAAACCAGGATACGTAAGGGAAGGAAAACTAAATAAATCTTACTCGAATTCAATATCCTAGCCTGTGGGCAGGAGAAACTTCGCTCACTAGGGGCCCTCTCCAAGAGCCGGGCGTGAAACCGCAGAAACTTACTGAGATGCAAGTCAATTATACAGAGGATACCCGCTGAGAAATTAGTAATCACCCGGCAGGGCAATAAAGGGGAAAAAAGTGAGGTTGTTTCGTCCAAGCCAAATCCCGACGACAAATAAAACACTTTTAACAGGGGGATTAGGACCTATTAAGGTTGAGGGGTGTTGGTAAGAACGCGGGCACGTATAACCCGGGTTCCGGTGGTCATATCTTAAGCCCCATAGTTGTAACTCAAGGTCGACGAAATCAAAAGACTACTAGACAGGAACGCTGGATAGAATGCGTTGACGGTACTAAATTGACTAAGGGACTAGTTGAACTGAAATACGCGGAAGCACACGTGCGAGCAGGTCAAGGAGATTTCTTCGCCTGAAAGAAAAATATATTTATGCCTGGCACGTTTAAAAAGGGGGCAAAAAATCAACGCAGGCTTACTATGCCGCTAAAACTGGCCTAATATATCTCCTTGTCGGCAACCATTATATGTATGCGGGGTTCGTACTCTCCTCGGCAGGGATGGGAACCATCTCCAGCCAGATCAGGGCAAGTAAACTGGAAGGTGGGGGGGTTTGGGGAAGCAGGGACGGCTGCGCAAGCTGGGGGTACTGCCTCTTCTGGGGGTCTGTTTTAGGAGCAGGGGACTTAGCGTTCTCAGTTGAGGTTGGGAAAAATCTCGGGGACACGAAAGGGAGGAGGGCCGTTGTCAACCACCATTGATCACGAACCACCAGCATTGAAGTCAAGAACAAGTAGAAACCGCAAAAGGTTTCTTTGTGATTGGCACGGGTAGTATGCACAACAAAACATTATTATGATTAATCGAGAGAATGAATACTCAACTACATCCTAGCACTTCTGGTTGGCAGTAGGTGTCGCCGTGTAAAAACGGGGTGTCCAACTATCCGTAGAAGTCTGTTCCAAAAAAACGGAGGGGTAAGACAGGGGTAAAACCTCAATTGGTTGGACAGCGCAGGAAGCCTTAAGAAGACCAGACCCGCTGCCTGAATATGGAGTTATCAAACTTCAGGATCACGTTTGTGTACTTGGGAGCATGGGCAGAGATGTACGAAGAAGATTACGGGAATCGCTAAATTGTTAAGGTCGCCACTGGAAGAGCTTATTCTGGTAAGCCTGGCCTCTGAGATCAAGGGGCTTGCGAGCAGTCACTGCATGCCCGCCGCTTCCCCTTGGGCGAAAAGGGAGGCTCAAAGACCCCTGGCGACCCGGATTATGGGGGAGTCGCAAAGGTGGAACTCGGCGGCCTGCGCGGTCAATGTCTAGAAGATCGTCTGTAAGGGTCAGTAATCTTGTGGGATTCTTCGGCGTTGCCAGCCAGTGGAAACTCGTAGAAAAAGGGGACTACTTCTACGCACAACGCAAAGAAACTACGACTTCATCTAAATCTCAAGGGGGGATGGCTAGTCTTGAATCGGCGGCGTCAGAGACAAATGGGGCTCAAAGGGGGGGCTTATCGCGCCGGCTGGTGATGAAAAAAGGGCTAAAGCGGGGATCGCGTGTCAGTCCTCGTCGAAAGGGGGAAGCAGATTTGGGCAGACAACCCGGCCCTCCGGGAGAGAAAATGTCCCTGACGAAAGGTGACAGGAATACCGTCGCAGTCAATTCTGCAAAGAGGGGGATTGCATGGAATTGTCCCATCGGCCGGATACGCCTTGGGGGGGGTTGGGGTCGGGCTGGTCGAGCTGGGGGGGGCATGATGAGTAGCACCTTCGAGGGGGGAGCCCGCCTTAATAGGATAAACTAAGTAGGGATCTAGCGTTTGCTGTCGCTGTCAGTGAATGTAAAAAACTCTAGCAATCGCCAATAAGGTGGTACGGTGAAGGTTGGAACCAAGGAGGGGAAACGGGGGGGGGGAGGGGGGGGCCCAGCCTTTTCTGACGGCCGCCGAAAGACCCTAGCGGCAAAATTGGTGGTCTCCACGAGAGCAACAAAAACAATGGGTATCTGTCTGCGTGGGCGAAAGCCGAAGGTCGACGGAGCTAGCGAACGCTACGCGGCGCCTTGTGAGATCCCAGGGGGGCTCGTGTGAGAGAAACGGTGACGCACATCGGGCGGAGCGGCGACAGACACGCGAAAGGGCGTCACAAAAAAATCTACGAATGCAAGAGGGGGGGGGGGGAAGGGGACCGAGTGTGACTAAGGTCAAACAATCCCTTAGGGCTCTGCAATGCTGACAAAGGGCCGACAAAAATGCGGAATTCGAACGCTGAAGCATGTGACTGACACGGATTGGTGCCGGCACCCTTGCCATTCACGAGGCGAATAAAGTCTGGGGCAGAGATGACGGGCAGGCCTGAACGCAATGGGTGCCCAAAGCTCCAAACGGGCTGAGGACTGGGAGGGGCAGGTTCCATTGCGGTGTTGTTCATGGGCGCTCCAAGAATAAGGTCAGGAAAGCACGTCCAGCATAGTTTGTTTTTTGACCTTCTCAAAGGGGGAGACTTCGTAGGGGGCTAACGTCACGGAAAGGAGAGCGCCTAAAGAAGATGGGATGGCAGAGGGATAAAACTGTCGACGGATTCAAT
>Ga0179591_1369731_pt1 | contig 15550 bp, 22 predicted proteins | sample CZOMad2_1_08_16f_FD_182891 | JGI IMG/M metagenome (GOLD analysis project Ga0179591, IMG submission 182891) | Vadose zone soil fungal communities from Angelo Coast Range Reserve, California, USA - CZOMad2_1_08_16fungal (PacBio error correction) | ecosystem: Environmental > Terrestrial > Soil >...
ATGGACGGCTTTGAAGGGGGCTTTCCGGATTGCAGGGAGTGGTCCCGGAGAGGGATGTGATGTAGGTGAGCGGGTTGGGGTAAACACTTGGGAGAACGCCGAAAAAAAAAGCCTCGAGAAAGGATAAAACTTTAAATTCGTGATGACCATTCGTCCTAAAGGAATCGGCCGATGGGTTGTTTAATGATCATATGAGGGAAGGGGTAAGAAATCATTTCCAACGTGAGGACGGGGCGAAAAGGCGAGCAATTGACGAGTTACAACTGAGGAATGACACGGGGGCTAAAAGGTAAAAAAAATGAGAAGGGTAGTCTACTCTTAACTGACAGGGACAAGCTCGAACCCAACTAATGGACAGATTGGGGAAATGGGCAAAAGAAGAAGGGCTTTAAACAAAGGAGCTTTTCGGAGGGCAGCGCACAGAGGGGTTGACAGTGGCTTTTTCACGATACAAGTGTCTCCGGTCCGCGGATAGGGAAGGGTTTTGCCGTAAAAAACGCAAAAAGGGGAAAGAGGCCACCCACGGTCTTTTGTACATCTGTACATTCCCGCACTCGTTTAATAGGGGTACGAAAAAGAAGAAATTTTTGGCTCTTTCACTGGGGGGGAGGGGACCAATTGGCTGTGGTTCACGACTAACAAAATTAGGGGGTCGTGCTCAAGACCAAGGTGTGTACACTAAAAAATAGTACTGGCACCGTGCATCGATGGCACCGGAAAATGGAGGCAGGAAGAATGAAAAAGACTCGACTTGTTTTGTAGGGAGAGGGCGAGCAAAGCATGAAGTGGATGCAAAAATGTGGGGAAACAGAGTCTACTGAAAAACTCTTTCACCTGGATAGTGGGGAGATGATTCGTTTGGCCTCGAGAAACTCGGGGGGGGGAGGGAGCCAAGAAAAATTGTGTTTCAGGGCCCAGAGAGAGCCACGATGTTAGGGTACACCATCGCAGGTGGGTGGTAAAAAGGGGTTGAATGACACTTGCGAGGAAATACGCAGAGTTATAATCATTTAAGATTTAATACAGTGGGGATTACCGATAAAAAAAAAAAAGGGTGTTCTTGCTTTGGGTGCCCGACATGTTGAAATGGGGGGTTACCTGAACGCCGCCGGTGACTTCAAATGGGAAGGAGAAGGGGCGGCAACGTAACAGAAAACGCGGGAATACATCGTTCCAAAAGAGTGGAAGGGAAAAAAAGACCTTCGGAAGCAAACGGAAGAAAACAAGCATGCACATCAGTCAAAAAGGGAAAAGGAACTTGAAGAGGGGTGTGCGCCCTCTGATATGTACGGATTCCGAATTGGCGAAAAAGAGGACAAGGAAATTAAGAGGGGCCCCGCCGAAATTCAGAAAATTGGGGAAAGGAAGGCAAAACAAAAGTCAATGTTTAACTCAACCGGGGGAAAGATCTGAGTCATTGAAAATGTAACAATTGAATTACTGAATATCGTGAAAATTTTGTTCAGGAGAGGAAAAGCGCACGAAATTAGGACAGCTAACTGCAGAGAAAAGCACTGCTTGTTGAAGATGCATAAACACCGGGAAGTCTCACAGTTCCACGGGGGAAGTGTCCAGGAGGGGTGTGAAGACTCGCATGTGGAGCTCAAGACGATCCGCCGCTAAGCAAAGAAGCTCCGAAGTTGTGTGAAACGTTAATCGCCCCAGTGGGGAAAAATTAGTAAAGCAACTCCAAGGTTTGAAAACCAAAAGTTGGGGGTGGGTATTTTCCATACAACAAACGACGATGAAAAGCACGACAGACAGAGAAGCGCCGGGCATCCCCGTAACCCGTTTGGGTCGGAAAGGCCGGAAAACAGTTGTGGAACGTTCAGCAGGAAGGGGCTGATCGCGGTTACACACAAGGAGGAAGAAGCTGACCATCGACTCAGAAGGTGAGGGGAGTTTTCGAGTCGATCGGGGGGGGAAGAAGGTTTCGGAAGGAAGACATGGGGGGGGCTCAGGATCAGTGGGGGGGGAAGTAGTTGGCTTGCGCACGGCCCGCGAAAAAAAAAAGAGGGACTCAATCGCCGGCCGAATATGGTCCTGAACGCGGATAAGCGGAAAACTGGCAACGCGTCAAAGATCTCGAAGAATCGGATTGCTTCCCAGGGGGAAAAAATGCCAGGAAGGGGCGGGGAGGGAGGGAAGCGACAGCGTGGGTTGAGTGGAGAGTCACGGGAAGATGGTGCACGTCGGGGGGGGGGGCGGAGGGACTAAAAAAAATCGGGGTTGAGAATCGGGAGAAAGCAGGGGCGACACTGACCGAGGGTGACAGGCAGGCTAAAAAAAAGAAGGAGGACTGCGCATCGGAGACCTTTTAGACTTCTAACTTCACGAGGAAGGGAGGGCCCACGCGGGTTGGGACATGGTGATGGGGAAAATGGGCTGGGAAGCTTCCCGCTGAAAAAACCAGAGGCCACCGCACGGGCCAAGACGTTGAAAAGCCAAGCAGAAGAGTTGCGACGAATGGTAGCTACTGGTAAAGCGGCTGGTCTCACAGACAGGGGAATGGAAAAAAATGATCAGCATGCCGGGGAAGAGGCAGATGTTTCGTATCTCACCGCACCAAAAAGAAGAAAAAAAACCACCCCCCCCAATCGCGTAATTGACCGGTCTGCTGGCGAGAGGGGGGGGGGATTACATAGATCTTAGGGTCTTAGCAGCAAAAAAAGCGATGGGGCTGAGGCATGGGATGGCGAATTTTTCATTCCTTACGACGGGAGGAGCAGGACGACTGAAGGGAAATGGTGACCCAAAGTGAAGGAGAAGCTGGTTGGGGACAGCGGGCTTGGATTCAAACAGGCGGAGATTGGCGGGGGGCTTATGATAAACGAAGAGAGGAGTCAGGGTCGCCTAGGCTCGGATCTGAAGGCCAAGGGGGGAAGCTCCCACCAACTTAACCGGGGTTTGTCCACGGAAGAAAGATAAGAGAAGGAAGTAGTTTGCCGCTGTAATACGGATTGAAGGGGGGCTACCACAATGGTTATTGGTTTCCAGGGGCAGTCCGCATATAGAACATGTCAGAGAGCCGTATACCCGAAAGACGCGGAAAAAAACAACTTTCTGATACTAAATTCGAGGGAGTAGGGGATCACTCCTCGGAAAAAATCATGTGTGATTGAGAAAAGATGCGGGGGGCCTAAGGCCGGCGGGACCGGGCTTGTGCCATTATCCAAAAGTCAAAAAAGGACAACAGTGAATCGTGGGGGGTAAAAAACCAGTTTGCAATCCCAACAGACGCAAAAGAGGGGCGGGGAAAAAGTCAAGCAAAGGTCCATTCGGAGAGTCATTAATTGTGCATTCGGGTCCGCAAACGTAATCTCGGGAAAAAGCCACGGGGGAGGCAAGGTTCAAGCGAAATGCAGCCACTGGGTGCTGGTTTACTGGACCACACCAAAAAAAAAAAACGTCAAAGGAGTCCGAGAATAGGTCCTCAAGTCATAAATCAGCCGGGGAGGAGCCGTTTTACAACCACGTTTGCGGCAAAACTCGGCGCCAGTAACCCTGCAAGGGAACCTCAATAAATGTTGGAGCGGTGGCCGCGTGCGGGGACTCCTGGAAATCATCGACCAAAAGAAGGAAGGGGGGGGCAACGGAAAAAGGATGCAAGTATTGATACATGAATTCAAAAAGGGGTAACCGAATTTATCCGAAGAGCCAAAGCGAGCCAAACTCGAACAAAAAAAGGGGGAGGAAGAGAGATATTTTCTGAGATGACGAACTTTTGGAAGGGGGAGGAGAAAAGAAATCTTGGTCCCGGGATTAAAAAGAAAGGGGGGGGAATCTACTATGATAATTAAAAAATCGGAACACCAAGGAAACTGGGGTGGTTTTTTTGCAAATTACAGTCCGCTTACCAAAAAAAACAGAGAAAAAAAAAAAACTTCTAGGAGAAAAAGGGGGTTGGAGGGGAGGTTGCGGCCCTATGAATGGAACTGAAACATACGCTGGGTAAGATACGGCGGAACTTCTGGAAGAGACTCAAAAGCTCAGCAGTGCGGGGTGGGGGAAAGGGGGCTGGCGCTAAGCAAGCCAATTGCGGAAATCAGCATGGCCGACCAGTAAAAAATTTACCGCCAGGACGAATCACCGGGGTTGGAGACCCCCGGGAAAAAAAAGAAAAAAAAAAGAAAAGTTCAATTTGAACTGGAAACAAAAAAAGCTGGGGAGCAGAAACGGGGGAAGTTGAAACTGGGATTCATAAGGGGAAACGGAGAGGGGGAAAAGGACACTTGGGGGGAAAGTTATGGGGGAAAGTCTTGAAACAAAGAAATGGCTTGCAGCGAGGAAGAAGAAAACCTTAGGAGAAATGGAGGAGATGTTCTACGAAAAACCTTCTTAACTATAATAATGAGGAGAGCAAAAGCGTCGAGAGGCAAAGAAAATGAAAAGGAAGGGAGAGAGGAACGGGAAGGGAAGGTCGCAATTTGACCCCTAAAAAGAAAAATTTTTTATGGTATGGGCTCCGCGACCGCGCAAAAAGGGAATAAATGGGAGATCGCTCGTAAGATCGAAACTCCAACGGGGGGAGAAAAATGGGGGGAGATTAAAACATCTGGGTACAGTAAATGAAAGAACGAAGCTCGCAGGATGACGGAACGAGACGAACGGCATCTAAATATCGTCCTCAACTAGGGAGAAGGGCTAGGAGGTGGAAGGTTCGATAACAGGGGAACCAGCGGCCAACCGTCCATGGAGGGAAAAAAATAGAAGAAGGGGGAGGGGACTTCTCGTTCTGGGGTTAAAAGAAAGTAAACCAAAAAAGGAAAAAAGAAGACAAATAAGAGGGGTGAGGGAAAAAAAGAACACGGAACGAAGAGAGGACCTCCACTAACCAGGAAAAGGGAGTTTACACCAGGGGGAACTTACACGTTTGCTAACTCAATAAACCGCAGGAGCATGGGCCGAAAAGGACTAGGCATCGGAAAAAAAGGGACAGAAAGGAAAAAGGGAGAAAAAGAAGTTCAGTCAAAACCCTATTTCTATCACGCTGGGGTCGGGTGATTGGAAAAGGAAAAGGAAAGAACCAGCTATTCCGCCATTGTGCGAAAAAACCGCAAAAAAAAAAATCTTGGAAAGAAGGCCTGGGACAGAGAAAAGAAAAAAAAGTAGAAAGACAAATCCAAGGAAGCGCAAGGCGTATACTTTCTTCTCCGGGCTCGAAAGGGAAAAGTGTCACGTGAGGCTAGAACTCCTAAGAAATCCAAAAAAAGGTCGCAGGGGGGGGGCGAATCAACAGCCAAATAAACTCGGGGGAAGTAAGGACTAAAACACCACAAGGAGGTTTGAAGAAAGGGGGGGGGGGGGGGGGTGGGGGAAGACCTCACTGCCTCAACAACTTCATCAAGAAAGAGTGAAAGTTGAAAAGCCTTTACAATGGGACAGCGCTGCATCGACTTCACTAGGAACGGGGAGATCCGAACCCTAAGAGAGAAAGGCCTCGGTAAGCATCACCGCTTAAAAGAGAGTCACAATGGTGTACGCCGGTGAGAACCGGGATCAAGCGGGCACCCATTTTCGAAGCACGCCGAAAACGTGGAAAGGGGAAAGAAATGCCTGCAGCAGGGGGGGGACCTTTCAGGGATACTCCAAGAAATTAACTAAAATTAATTGAAAAGGAATTCCGAAAAGGCACGGGGAAGGAAGGAGATTCTCCGCAATTGGTTTGCTCATGAAGGGAGGGGGGGGGTGGCGGAGGAGGAAATGGGGGCAATAAAAAACCTCCGGGAAGGGGGGGTTCAAAATCTTTTAGTGCTTAAAGTCACCGAAGCCCCGAAATTCAACGGGGGAAAAAAGAAAAAAAAGCAAAGGAGCAACATGGTGCGAGGGGAGCTCGCGGGGAACTATTTATGAGCGAGGGAGAGTCAAGCCAATTGTCAAAAGAAGTGGAAACAAAAAAACACGGTGGGGGAGTGGGCACAAAAGACCCCCTGTAGAGCGGTGCGCTCGCTGCGTCGACGGTGCTTCCAATCTACGGCAGGCGATGTGCAAGTAAAGCATCTGACCACTTTCAAGCATAATGAGGGGGGGGAGGAAAAAGTCCGGGGGCGAATATCTTGGATGGGGGGTTGACTCCTTCCCACAGGTTGGGGATGGGGGGATGAAACATAAGGCAGGCGGAGGGCACTCTCCATGCCTTTTGAGGGAGAGAAAGGCAGATACGGTAAAATTCAAAGGGAACAAAGAAGAAACCTTTCACTAAGATTGGACAAAAAGACGGGAAGGAGGCCTGATGTGGAGATAAGGAGATACTTGCAGAAATATGTAAATAAGATTGACAAAAACATTTTAGGAAAAAAAAGCATCGCTTTTCTGTTAGTGCCAGCTAGATGTTGAAGGGGCTAAGTACACAAGAGGGACAAGCAGGGGAAACCTGGCGAAAGCCTCTTGGGGATGAGTAATCCGGCCAAGAGCCGGAAGGGGCGCGGAGTGAATATAAAAGTATGGGATCTACATGAGGACAAAAAAAAAAGGGCGAGAGTTTGTCCAATCAACACATTTAACCCCCAGTGACGGCTGAAAAAAATTTCCCATGCCCAGTCATGTTAAATCAAACAAAGGGAAGAGAGGGAATAAAATAGATCGCCCAAAAAACGGTAGCAGGTTTTCTCCCAAAAAAAGCTGGTGGGAGGGGGAATATCCGGCGGGGGTCTCGGAAAAATATTAACAAGACCGGTCAACATCGGAAAGGCGGAGCCAAATACTACTTTTAATACGGGCAATGGGAAGGAAAAGACGATGAGGGGTTCAACCATTCGTTGAGACCACCTCAACTTTTTTTGGTACGCTTTGGAGAAAAAAAAGCAGGAAGGAACAGCCCACAAGCAAAAGATGCAGAACATGTCCGGAGAAGCCCTCAAGAGAAGGAGACGCGGAACTGACCCTAGTAGGGTAAAGGGGGGTTGAAAGCTGGGAAACAATCGCTTCGAAAAAATGAAAGAGGCACACAACTGAAATTACGACGGAAAATGTAACATTTTAGGGGGACAACTAGGTGGGAGATGAGGGTCAATTCCCAAGGCAAAAAAAGGGGCTGGGGGATTATATTAAGGGATAAAGGTTCAGGGTCTAGGGGTGGAAACGACTTTGTCCCTGCTCATGTGGCCAAATGGCAGGGAAAAAAAAGTAGGCCCTTACAAGTGAGGGGAAGTCAAAAAACATGAGGAAGGAGGAAGAGAAGTCAACCAGGTACATACAAAAAAGCCAAAATTCTAACGAAAAAAAAACAAAACGTTGAAAACAACAGCAGCTTCTAGGCCAAAGCGGCCAGTAAAGTGGCCAGCGAGGGAGAGAAGGTATCAAGCGGAATTTTTCGCGACAGGGCAGGCGAACGGGTCCAACCAAGAAAGGACGGGAAACAATCCACCTCTCGACCAATACGCGCCTCATATTCACCGCGAAAATGGGGGCCCTTAACGCTCAAACAACAACAAAACGGGAAGAAGAGGAACATGGGAAGAAGGCAAAGAGGGGAGAATGTGAACGGCCTTCTTGCTGCGTCCCGGGCTGGAAAGGGTGGGACAGGGCGGTGTGCACAGCATCCAGAAAAGGAAATCGGACTAGAAAAGCGAAAAAGAAATTCTGTTCTGCAAAAAAAGGACTATCCCGTACCCAGAAAGAAAAGTGGTAAGGAAATCAGAGAGCTTGGAGTGAGGGAGATCAGGGAATGAACCATTTCGAATACAGGAGGGGAGGCGTCGATAAAGGAAGGAGAGATGACGGATATGACGAAGAAATGACTATGAAGAAAAGAAGATTTATTTGAAAAATAAAAGGAAAAAGATGAAAAATGTAAAAACATACTAGACAAAATGCCCAGGGGGGGACCTATCTAAAGAGAGTACTTTTCCAAAAGGGGAGGATTGGTCAAAACCCGAGCTCCCCCTTTTACAATTGAGGGGGTTGTCAAAAGCCGAAAGGGATAAGGTGACGCGAGTACTCAGGGGGTGCAGGAGCAAACCGGGCACTCTTCCCAGAAAAAAAAAAAAATTTGACGGGGGCGAGTTTTTAAAAGGCTAATTCCGACTTCCTCATGTCCGTTAAGACGGAAGGGGGAAAGAAGGAAATCTTGTTTGTCCGTATTGTACGTTGGTGTGGGAAAGCTTGGGGAGAAAAACTGAACAAGAGGGATGTGGGAGCATAAAGTGGGGGGGTCCCGGACGGGGAAGAAAAACAATGGCTATGTCAGGATTATGCAAGTTTTTTAAGGGGGAAAGAAACATTCGCGTGGGGGGGTTCGGGAAAAGGGGGGGGATCCAACTCCATCATGGCAAAAGAAGGGGGAAAACACGATGAAGAAAAAATGTCTTTCTATGATTCAGAGTGTTACGGGTTTTGGTTCTTATACATTTCCCTAGGGAGGAATGGGAAAAAAAACTGTTGTGAAGGCCAGAACCGAACCTGGAGAAACCGGATAAAATCTCACATTTGGTGGTGGGGTACAGGGGCGACTTCCAAGGGAGTACATACTACAGAGTAAAAGAATCGGAAAGAATAGAGCTTGATGCTACTTTCCGATCAACCCCACCAATTCCCTCTTTCTCATTATTTAAGGAAACTCATTTGGCCTGTGGGCAAGGACCACTTAGGCGACGTGGAGAAATATGGATTCCGAGTAGGGAAGGTCGACGGAATTACATAAAAAATCTAATCGGGCGACATCGTGGGCAAAGAAAAAAGGCGTATATCGTAGCGTACAGAGAAAAAAAGGCAGCTGGGATTCTTCACGTCGGGTGTAAGAACAACTTTACGGTGGGCGCAACATGAGGAAGTCCGGTTGCAAGAAGAGGAAGAAAGAAAAAAGGAGGGGACGGGGCAATTGAAACCTCCCAATGGAGCATTAGGTGTGTAAGACTGGGGAAGTCCCCAAAAGTAGGGGGGGGGGAATGTCTGATAAACAGAACTTTGGACAGCGGCTATTAAGAAAAAAAGCACTTGCCGGAAGTCTGTCGAGTCGCAGGAAATGGCAAAGTCAGGACCAATCAAGATTGCTAGGGCAACACGGACTAAAGGAAGATGACATTTCCTCGAAAGGTGAGGGGCGACACAAAGGGGGATTGAGCCATGGGGAATTTTCCGCTTGGGGGACTATGGGCGAAGGACGATATCTACCCGATCCGCCCTCTGAGGCGAAAACGAAGGCGACGTGGGGAGGGTCCACTCAGCGATCTCTTGGAAGAATCCAGAAAACGATTTGGGAAAAACCCGAAAAGGGGGGGGTTGTTGAGGGCAACGAAGCAGAACTCAACAAACGAAATTAAAGACCCTCGGGAAAGATAAGCAATCCAGAAGAAGTTGAGGTTCGGATGACGTTCCTTAAACCTTTTGCCTTCTCGTCAAGCCGGGGGGTAGGGGAAAGAAATCGGGGGGGGATACAACATAGAGCGGATTGGCATAGCCGTCCCCCTATGGTGGAAAGATTCGAACGATAGGGGCAAGGGAGCTTCGAGGGGGTCTTCTGGAAGAAATTTATCTTGGGCCATCGGGTGGGGCAAAATGCAAATGGGCCATTTCGCAAAAAAAAACCGGAAGATTTTACGTTTTGGACTAACGGAAGGACCGGGATTGATAACACGAGGGCACGGATCCGCCCTCGCCCGGATGGGACAAGGGGAAATTCGGCCTATCTTTAAAGAGGGGGGGGGAGGGAGACGGGGGGGCGGGACGGGGGTTGGAGCTCCAAAAAAAATCATGGAGGGGGGGGTCGTGGAGATGGAAACCACGAAATCTTCCTTGGGGGGAAGATTGGGAGTCAGATGGATTACCGGGGTCGTGAAAAGAGCGTTTTGATCTGGCTACGGCCGATTGCTTCGCTGCAAAAGAAAACGGAGCGGACCGAACACGCTGGAGAAAATGAGACATAGGTTCTTTCTCTTGGAGGACCGAAGTCACGGCGGGGACGGTCTTGCCGGGTTTGCTGGGGGCTTCTGACTTCTCTGGGGGAGGGGGGTGAGGAAAGGAAAAAAATAAAAAGGAGAAAAAGGTTGTCATTCTACTGATGCAGCGGTACGTTGATAGTCAGGGGAGCAAAAAAGGGTTCAAGAAGAATTGGAAGGATGTGCTCACCATTCTGGTACGGGGGGAAAAGAAAAGAAGTCCGGTGACAAAAGGGGCAGGAACCCAGTCACGACTTTAGAACCTACTACTGGTCTGGGGAAAGGGAGTAGTTGCTGGACAGTATCCTAGCTAAAAGAAATCAAACGAGTATGGGTATGAGAAGGTGTGCATGGGAGTAAAAATTTGCCGGCAGTCAAAAAAGCGGGAGGGGAGCAGAGTTTTGAATTCCCAGAAAGGAATCGGGGGTGGGAAAGCTGTATTGGAGAGGGGCAAGACCCCCGGAGATGCCAATATTGGTCGAGGTGGAACTTCTTAAGCGACAGGCGGAGGGAAAACGTTGGAAGGCTCTCTCCGAGTACGGAAAAAATGTCAGCGCAACCATGGCACTGGTTTCTTCGGTGGTCAAATCACAGGAATCATAGAAGATTTTTGAAAAAGGAACTAGAGGAGAGATTGACAGTCAGAAAAAAATTTTATCTCCACTATGGGTAGATAATGTAAGACGCAAGGATCGCAAAGGGCTTCTTTCGCCGAGAAAGAAAACCTGGGGGAGGAGGTTTTATTCGGGAGCAGAGGGTGAAAAGAAATCGAAACTCTTCTCACATAAGTGGAGGTCCGGCACATCTTCGAAATAAAATAAGCGGGAAAGAAGGGCTGCAAGGAGTGAATAAAAAACGGAACTCTTTTATCATATTAGACCGGACAAAGGTGGGGAAGCAAACTGAGAATGGAAAACTTTTTCGGTGGAGCATTCACAGGAAAGGAGGAGGGGCTGCGAGTATTTTAATGCGGGGAAAAAAAACAAAAAACCGAAGAAGGTGAAGCCGAATTGGGGGGGAGAGGGGAAAAATGGTAACTAGGGTGTGTTTCCACTTAGCGGGCGGCAGGCGAGAAAGACCCACAAAGGGGAAACAGGCATTGATCCAGGCCTCAGCCGCAGCCGGTGAAGGGGGGCCGTTCACCAACTCCAGTAAGAAAGAAATGGGAAGGGAAACCTCTTCAGCCAAACCCTCCGGAAAGAAGGAAAGGGAAAAAATTTTGGTGGGGGTCAAGTGAGTGGAAAAAATGGCGGAAGAAGGGAATCTCTATTGACCCAACCAAAAGAAAAGGGTTCTAAAGATGAAAGGGAAAGCATAGGAGACAACTTTTAGTCTAAATCAAGGGAAAGCTAGTTTAAGCAGGAGAAGACAAAAAAAAACCATCGAGCATCAAAAAAAAATGAGGGAAAAGCGGATTTCAAAAATCAAAAAGATGTGGCTACTTGTTCGGAGGGGAGGGAAGAAAAAATAGTTCTCCGAGTTGAACACTAAAGTCATCCATAAGGAAAAGGGGGAAGAGGACAGAACAAAGGCGGAGAGGTTGGGTATAGGCGTTCTCTGCGCATAATCATCGAACCGCCCGCCGACAAAAAGTCTAGGGAATAACGTTCTTGTCCTAAGGCTGGGGCGAAGGGAGGAAGGGATTCATCCTGGGGAAGGAGGGGTACGGGAAAAAAAAAGGTAAACTGAAGAGTCAAGGAAGGAAGTTGGGTGGGGGGGTAAGGACAGAACAATTCCAGATTTTGCGGCAAAGGGGCAAGCGGGGGGAAAAAAACTTAAAATACTCAGGCGAAAAAGATCACCGGGTTTTGCACCTCCCGCATTAAAAGAAGGAAAAGAAATAAGAAAGAAGGGGAGCTTAATTCTACACGCGGAAGATGAGAAAGGGAGAATCGGGGTTGTGTCAAGAAGTGACTAAGGGCATTCCCGACTAAGCGGGGGGACAGTTGGTGGAGTTTGGCACTAATCTGTACAAAAAAGAGAAACCTGGGAAAAGGTCTCAGTGAAACAGAACACCTTGGTTAAAAAAATTACGGAAGGAGAAAAAGGAAGAAAATGTCTATCTAAATAATCAAGCTGGGGGGGGGGAAGAGCGAGGAAGAGACCTATAATGGGAAAGCAAATTGATAGGAAGATGCTCGGGGAAAACCTACATAAAACAATTGGGGGAGATCAATCTCCCGCTATAAAGGAGTCAAAATACTCTATATCACTAGTCATGGTCGAAGCAGAGGACAATTAAACCACGTCTCAAGGGGGGGCGCGGAAAACATGGTGCCACGAACGAAAAAAAGGAGTCTGAAGAAGTCGATCAAAAGGTAGAAAAGACAAAATCGAAGGCAAAAGTCATTTCTCGTCTATTATTTTTTGGAAAGGGAGGCAAAACGTCAATTGATAATAATGTGTAATGAAACATGGAAAAGAGGGAGAGTCAGAAGTCGAGGGAGGGGGAACTTCAACATCATTACTCCATGGGAATAAAAAAGACAGCGATCAAAGAGATAGAGTGGAGGATATGCACATGCGTAGAGGAAACGCCAGAAGGAGCCAATACCCTGCGTAGCACTTTAAAGGGGTGTCCGCGCAGCGGCGGGTGAACAGAATCGCAAACACTCCGGGAAAAAATGCCGTTACCTTACGGACGTAACTACCGTCTAAAAACCACAAGGATTCAAAGGGGGGAGGACCATTAGAATGAATCTCCCAAAGCGCGTCAACCGGGTCAAAAGGGGCTCTCAAGCTCGTTGCAACCCGCCTCAAAAACTGGTAACGAAGCGCAAAAACTCCAACGAATAAAGTCAACGCCTCCCCAAAATTAAACAGCCGTGGAAAGACCGAACGACGTAACATCGATTCGAAGACGGAGAAATATTAAATACAACCCTAGACCTGTACTCCCCGGATCTTCCTCAGCGTAACTCGGGAAAGAATTCTAATTTGCTCGGGGACGGAGCAGATTCCACAACCAAGAGGGAACGGATGGGAGAAAATACCGAGTTGGTCCAGACGGACGGTCTCCCCAGAAACCAGCCTTAGTAGTTGACGCGCAAGACACGCGAACTTCCGCCAACGGGCGGTGTTGCATTCCCGAAGATTAAGTCTGTGAAAAAAAAAAAATTGCAAAATCCAGGTAAGAGGTCATATAGAGAGGGATAGCGGGGATACATTCACACATTTAAGGGAAGGAGAAAAGAAGAAAAAAAGGTCGAGGAAGGGAAGGTTTCGTGCTAAAGGAAGGGAAATTCTCGTCGACAGTAGATCACATTGTCTAAGAAGGTAAAAAAAGGGGGGGGAACGAGTAAAAACCAGGTCCTCTCACGCCGGAAGGGAGGAATGTTATCTTCGTCAATCCGGTGTTGGGACAAAACGGCAATAGATCTCCGACGGACAACGGAAACAATGGGTAAGGAATTCCGAATAAGAATCAGAACAACCAAAAGAAAGGGGACAGGGGAGCAACACTCGTGTCGTTTTCATGGTGAAGTTGGGTTGGGGAGATAAGGAAACGACCACAAAAATTTCCTAGGGGGTGGGGGCAAAAAGGGAGGGGAAAGGGGGGGGGATGGAAATATTCCTAAGAAACCAAGCTTCAACGGTGAACCATCAAAAACCCGCAAACTTGACTAAGAGAAGGAGAATTCTATGCGCTCTAGTCCACTCAATGTCAAATCGGGAGGGAAAATAAAATGCTCATTAAGGGGAATCTGGCAAAGAAGGTCCGAATGCGTCTAAGCAAGGAAACGTTTACTGCGACTTAAGGAAAAGGTGAAGAGGAAACTGAAGCGGGACCACTTACGACGGAGAATACGAAACTGTTAAAAGTGTTAGGGGGGAAACCGAATAAAACAGGTTTGTTTTGGAGGCCTTTCCCAAAAGGGGGGGGTGGGAGGTCAAAGTTAACAAGAGGGAACTGGGTTAGGAGGTAAAAAAGACAATTCAATTTCCTGGAAGAGTAGGGAAAGGAGGATCCGTAAAGAACCGGGCGCATCACCCAGGCTGGTAAACGCTTGGGGGGGGGGAAATACGGGTACTGGGTTGGGACCTCGGAAACGCATTGGAAGCGGTGGGTAGGTTCTTCCTCATTGGTTACCATAATGTGAGAAGACGAAAGGGTTCTCAAACTGCGTGAAGCTTCACTATGGGTCAACGGGTCACAAGAGAGGTGTATGGGAGCCTCCTTCTCGCGAAGAAAATAGTTGATCCAAGTATGGGGGGACCTCCACTCGGATTCCAGGGAAACCACCATCCTCCAATGGGGTGGGGGGGTGAGTTAGGAATGGAAAATAGATAAGAAAGAGGGGTCGCTGAGTATCGACCTCACTTATGAATCGAACGGAAAGGAGCAGCAACCCAATAAAGGGGGATCCTAGGAGAACCGAGGTTCCTGGTATGTTACGAAAAGGGTGCTTAAAGGAGAAGGGGGAAGGGGGGCGAACATCTCTACGTACCCTACAATAGGATGGTTCGAACCAGGTTTCAAAAAAAAAAAACCATGGCTTCTATAGGAAGTGGGAAACTTTTGTGAGAAAATATCTAATTAACCGAATGGGTTTTGGGTCAGGCGCTAACGGCATAACCCTGGGGCCAAACCATCTCATGGACGGGGGTAAAACATTAGTGTAAACCCCGAAGAATTTAGTGAAACAAGGAAAAAGGGGTTTTGTTTCATTTGACGGGGAATCAACAAAGGGGCATAAAAAAAGGGGAACAAAAAATCGGTAAAAGATAAAGAATGGATACAATCTGCAACCAAGAAAGAATTCAAGCGGAAGGAAAAGGAAAAACATCAAAAGGACCAGGGGGAATCGTAAAAGGGAGGGGAGGGCTAAAAAAAAGTGGAATTCCATCGCTGTCCTGAACGGAAAGAGGGCCTCCAAGAAATGTGGAATGGGGGACAACGGGCTCTTGCGCAAAAAAAAAAGATTGGCCATTCTGGGATTGAACTTATGACATGAGGAGTGTCTTCATGGGTTTTCCTGCATAATAAGGAACAACTTAATCACTTTTATCGGGCAACAGGCGGAAGGTCTCATTCTTCTCGTTAAAGGAGGAAATGCGAGGACGTCCATTCCTGACGAAGGGAACGAAGGGGGGGCCGGCAGGGGGGAAGCCCCGGAAAGAAAAACGATCTCGAATCCCAATTCCCTTAAGCGCCGAAAGGGGTGAAGGGAGAGGGAATGGAAAAACTTTCGCTTGGCAGGCCAGAGGAATAATGTGAAGGGCCAAAAAGAACGAACGAAAAAACAAAATCTCTTTAAGGAAGAGGCACAGCCCGGCAAAAAAAAAAAAAGGAAAGAGGCGTCCCCCTTCCCTATCCCTCAAGGAGGAGGAAGAAAGAGATCATCAGGGCTATGAAAGTTGGGGCGTCTGGCCGAGGAGGGGGCGGTGGTCCGGATTATTTGATTTCTAGGGGTGACACGGCAATCGGAAAATACCCTGCATTGCAGAAAACACACATGAAGGTCCTGTTACTCAGAACTCGAGAAAGTAAAAGGAAAAGGGCAAATTGGGAAGCGGGGTTCGAAACCGATCTGGAAGGGCGGGGGGAAGAAATCGGGGAAACACCTTCGTAAAAGGCTTCAGATAGATAGGAATTACTATGAGTACTAATGACGAATGACGAAGAGAATGAAAATGGAATTTTCAATGGACTGCTGAAATGAAGAAATAACAAA
>Ga0179591_1231423_pt1 | contig 15549 bp, 12 predicted proteins | sample CZOMad2_1_08_16f_FD_182891 | JGI IMG/M metagenome (GOLD analysis project Ga0179591, IMG submission 182891) | Vadose zone soil fungal communities from Angelo Coast Range Reserve, California, USA - CZOMad2_1_08_16fungal (PacBio error correction) | ecosystem: Environmental > Terrestrial > Soil >...
CGGGGCAGGAGAAGACTTTTTTTCGCAACTTTCTCGGAAGGAACTCAGGGGGCAATAGCAAGCAAAATGTGGAGGTAGGCAGGGGGGAGGTGAAGACCGGAAAAATCAAACCAGGGGGTCTCTTTTGGGGTCTTCTGGCGCCGGTTGAATATGGACCCTTCTCGGATGCCGGGCTCAATGGAACTGGCGGATTGAACAAAAAAGGCAAACCCGAGGGAGGGTACGGTGGGTGTAAAAAAAGTTGGCTGAAACACCTAAAAGGCAGAGGGTTAAAGACGCCTCGGGCAAAGTAAGATGCTGAAACGGGGAAGTACGGTGAGTCCAGCAAAGTTCACAACGGGGACGTAACCATGGTGTGTACGGGTCCTATTGTTGGAGGGAAAAAGAAATCATCAACAATTTACGGGATCTCAGGGGCAAGAATAGTCCGAGGAAAAACAACTCAAGTATCAACCCCGGAATGAGGCAGAAGTCGTATTGGGTTGCAACTGGGGGGTAAAGGTGTGGTGGGGGGTTTCTTAAGGGAGAGCATTCAATGACCGGAGAAAAAAGGTGACAGGGGGTGGTCAGGGGAGAGAGACACGTAGGGCATGTTAAAAAAGAACAGGTTCCGGCCTTAAACTACTGACAAAGTGGGGATCCTGGTTGGAATGAAATTGGTGTGGGGGGGGTGTTGAGGTCAGTGGTGAGGGGGACTAACTAAAAAACTGGTGTGCCACGCTAAACCCTATCCAAGGAAGGCTTGAACTGACCGTACCTAAGGGGGGGGAAACAGCGAAAGAAGGGCGTAGGAAATTACTTAACAATTAAAGCCGTGCTTTTTCGGAAACACAGGAACTAGTGGAAAACGGAACAACATGAAGAAACTCGATTGTGAGGGGAAGGGAAAAACGGCCCGGAGGGTGGCAGTGTGAAAAGCTCCCGTGTGGTTGGTTGAAGAGATCGAAAAACTTCAAGAAACTGACGACAACTGAAAAGGATGGACGCCGGTAACGAGGGAATTAGGGAGTGCCGATCTAAGACCCACCGTTGCTGCCAACAAAAAATTGCTTAGACCGCCTGGTGAGGACCAAGGAGAAATTACCCTCAAGCGAAAGCGGACGGACTTTTTTTACCGACTGTTAGTCCGCTTGTCTTTTTACACATATGACCCGGTCGGAGGGAATTGAGCTGAAAGGGCCCGTCGAAGGTTTGGATGATCCTCGCTGCTGCAGATGCCTGAACGAAAAAGTTCTTCGTGCTTATGTTTTAAAGGGGAGCGGGGAAGTAGCAAAAGGGAAAACGCTGCTATATCCGACAGGCGTGGTGAAGGAAAAAACAAACGCTGGACGTGACTCGAAACTTTGGCTCAGGAAGATAAAGCATCGACGCGGACGAGAGAGACAGTGGGAGAAATGCAACTATTATTGGGAAAGCAGGGGTGATGCTAATTGCTTATGCGCACTTCGAAAGGTGGAGTGTAAAGACTACCCCCATATGAGGGTCTAATCACTTGGGAGGGGGGAAAAACAACGAAAAAAAAAAAAAAAAAAAATCTTCTAGGAGAGAGGGGAGTAAGTGTAAAAAAACATCACAAAAATACGGGGTCCGCTTTTTTGTTGCGGTTTGTTGTCAAGTGAAACTGAAGACCTTTCGCAATCTAAGGGCAGGGGCCTCTGCGAAAGAAGGAGGAAGAAGACGGGGCCAAGGGCAGAGATCCGGAAACAAGGGAAAAACGAGGACCACGATTTCGATACAAACCCTGGGGGGACGAGTGAACTTTTATTTGGGGGACAGATGTCAGAATAAAAATAAGAGAACCAGGAAGGGGGAAAGAATGGACACGGGGGCGAGACGACCGCGCGCGTCGAGCCATCCCCTCTTTTGGGCCATTGGTGGAACATAAACTAATTTTACGCAAAGGAAAAGGGGACAATTTAAACCCCGGTGGAAATACGCGGGACAAGCGGCACCTCAAGTATCTCTGAAAAAAACACAACAAGTAGGGGGGGAGGATATAGGACCGGGGTACTTGTACCTGTGGAGGAAATGGAAGGGAAATGGGAAAAAGAAGGGAAAATGGTCAAATGGGAAAGTGTGAGGAAGCGACTTAAAAGAAGCGAGTGCTCGCCCTATATTCTTCGCCACCTATAAAGAAAGGAGGGTGGGGAGAAAAACGGCCTTGAAGATCCTTTGGAAAAAAGGAAAGAAATCCAAGGGGCGAAAGAAGGAAGGAGGTGGTACGTTAAGCAAAAGATTCGGGTTTGCGGACTTAAACGCCTTGGGGGAAATCACTCATTAGTAACTACTAGGGAGAGGCCGGGACAAGACACTGGAGGGGAGGAATAAGGCGGAACACATGGGACGTAACATAAGGACGTCCGTATTTGCTGCGCCCAAGAGGACCGAGCCGAACTAAAATTGGCCCATAAGGAGGGGGGAACCAGAAACGTGAAACCCTGGGGCGGAGGTGACGAGTCAAAAAAAGAGAGCCGAACACCACGGCCTCCCGCCAATATAGTCTCACTCGCCAGAGAGCGAGGAACTGAAACGAGAGTATGCGATTGAAACGATAAATAGAAAAGGGGGGGAGGTGTGTAAAGGAGGTCACGGGAGAGATCATAGTTTAAGGGAAGATCCGAAAAACAGACGGAGGGCTGGTGCAGGCAATTCCCATTATATCCAAAAGAGGAAAAGGTAAAAAGGGGGACCTGAAGACGAATACGGGAAAAAAAGTTCTCAACTTCTTTAAAGTCAGCACGCCACATCATGTACTGCGGGGGCCTCACGTTAATAAATCAATAATGAGTCGGCCCAGCTCAGAACGCATCATTTGCGTCATCAACCGGGGGTCAGTCATATGCTGAGCAAAACTAGTTAAAAGGGGGGGGAAATAAGGAAACGTTCATAGAAAAAGTGTCAAGTTCGTAACAACAACCCCAGCGGGATCGAAGTTCGGAAAAGAAAGAGACATGGGGATGGTAGGAATTAACCAATCTATGGAGTAGGGGGTGAGTGGATTGGCAAGCTAAACCGAGAGGAAGAGGGGTACAGCACGGCTTGACTGTAGCACGGCAGAAGCCTTAGCTATCAGCATTTAGTAAAGTAGGGTGTGGAGAAAGTGGATCGGGGTATAGGGGGGCCCACAACGCGGAGGGTGAACCACCTAACGGCATCCACACAAATTCTTCCAGGAACCACGCCAGGGCGAAAAGGTGTTGGGTTGGACGGCCTACATGAGGCAAAAGCCAACAGGAGGAAGAATCGCTCCAAATTGGGCCAAAAAAGACGATCGCCGTCATTGCCTGATAAAGAAAAGACAAACCCAAAAAGGCTAAAAAAAATGAAGGCTAATCTGCGAATCAGGGGGGGGTGAACAGCAGGAGGTGGCAGAGCAGCCAAGATCCCTGGGGGAGAGGACACTAACAACATAGGAAGAAAAACCCCCCAGTAGCCGCCGGCAAAAATGGGAGGTGCTGAAGGAAAAGGGGGAAGCAAGTAAGCAGCAAGGAAGGTTTTGGATGTCAGCGCCATTGCTGTAACGTCGGGGTACAGACATCTAAAGTGTGGGGCAACAGTGTTTGAAAGAAGGAGACCGAAGTCCCATCCAAAACGCCATCTAGGCCAATAGAACCAAGGCTCCAGACACCCAGCAGGGGGACTTTCGCTAAAACAATAAGACCATCCCAGACATTGGGGCTAATCGGCAACACTCAGGATTGTCAGTCCGCCGAACACAGAGTTTTGGGGCTTGAAAATGTTTTACAAGGGTGGGGGAACACGAAGGGGAAAGACACCGGTAACCAAAAGGCGAGTGACAGGAGGGAGAAAGAAGGGGTGGGAACCACTAAAGTTGTAACCCCCCCACAAGGCGGCTGCGGAAACAACAAATACCCTCACAAGTGTCAGAAGATAAGGGCCTAAACAAGGCGGAAATTGGGGGGGAAAAGAAATTGACTAACTGTGGCCGTCGATAGTCGGGAGAGACACAATGTTTCCAAAGGTATGGTATAGGGGAGTTACCGGTTCGCAGGGAAGGTTGAAACATTCACTGAAAAAATACAACCTTAAACCACAAAACCGAGAGGGGACGAGCCATGCGGCACGAGGGCAAACAGGAAATGCTGTTGGAAAAAGGAAGGAAAATTACAGGCTTCACAGTATTTTGGGAGCTCATGTAAAATTGGGATGGGCAGCCGGAAACAATGGACGCGCGTATGCGTTTTAAAAGGGGGGGGGGGAGAGGAAATCTGGGCCAATAAAAAAATCTTCCAAAAGAAATTCGCCGCTCCACCCAGCGACCCCGAACTGGGGAAGGGGTGGATGGAACTAATCACAACAACATAGTATGAAAAGGAGATGGTGAAAAAATGCCAAAGCCGCAAAAAATCGAGAGGGGACCTGAGGTAAATTGCGCGAGGTGTCGCCTGAGGCCTGGGGAGGGGGCAAGCTCTAAATGGAAAACTCTTACGCATTTTCAGAAAAGTCCAAGGGGGGGGAACAATAGCTAAGTGCCACCCACAAGCCGGAGCCAGTCCAAGGGGGAAGGCCAACAGCAGGTGCCTCTTCGCTCGGCGCCGCGTTACGGAGGCTCCGCGATCGGGGTGGGTGTCATACGGGGGGGTGTGCGGCAGAAAAACATGACCGCGAACAGGCAAGACACTAAAAAATGCAGAAGGCCATTGGGGGGAAGCCAGTCGAGAACTGAAATTAGTGTTTCGCCTCGAAAGGGGATGTTTATATCCAAAACTGCTTCACAGCAAGTGTCCATGGGAGGTGGGGGATGCGGCGCCGGGGAGATCGGTGGTTTAGTGTCATTCGAAAGGTCCCCTGAGCTGAAGCGGGAAAGGTGGGGAAAACGTGCGGGGAATGAAGCTTTTTAGGAGAGGCAAGGGGGGGAGAACGGTCAACCCGTGTTTCTCGAGACACTCCTTAGGGTGAAAAGACAATCCGCCAAGATGGGGGATGGCGGATGGGTGGCGACCGACCATCAAAAAGGGGGGAGTGTGAGGGCGAGATAACACTTCACTGGTGGCTCCGAAGAACTTTCCAATTAGTCAGGGTGCAAAAAAGAGAGGAGGACATACAAACCCGGGAGGGGAGAAAGGGAAAAATAATGCAAACCATCTCAGGTTCGCTTAAATCACGCCTGCTACGCACTGTGCGAAGGGGGCCGCGATCGCGGAAACGGGGGGTTGGAAATGGGGACCGTTGGTGGGTGGATGTCAAAAAAGAATTCCAAACATCGGGTCAAATGGCTATATGCTCTTCAACAAACTTAATTCTGACAATGGACTGCAAAAAAGCGAAGTGGGACGACGGGGAAGGGGTGGGTGGGGTTGTCTCTTTGAGCTCTAAATGCCGTTCGGGTGGAAAGTGAAGACTGTACTTTTGGCAAGAAAGGTAGGCCGGTTTCACACCTAACTTGAAAAGGCGGTGAATGGGGATTAGGTTGTGTCGGGGTTATGTGGCAAATCAAAAAAAAAGTGAAAAAGTAAAATATGCACTTATACACTCTGGACTGACCCCGCAGAAACGAGAAAAGTCTGGCGCTGAAATCAAGCAACAAATGAAAGCGCCGTGCCCTAAATACCGCGAGACAAGAGCGTAAATCACCACCTTACGAAAAGGAAAACGAGAAGAGAAACATTTCCCGGAAATTGGCAGGGGAAAGCGTACCCTGTGGGGGGGGGTTGTATCGATCCCGAACAAAAGTACTGGGCTTCCTGAAGTCTCAAGTAACGGTCAACGATGTATGATTATGTACGATCTACAAGAACGAGTTGCTGCGCAATGAACGTCCTGCTGAAACAGTTGACTGGTTTACGCCAAGCTAACACGGCGCCAGGCACCCGAACGAGGCAAGCGACTGGAGGCGAGGGTGTGGTTACCCCGATGCCTTTATGGTTGACAGACAGCCAGGGGGTGTCGCGGATCAAGTCGAGTGGGGGAAGAGAATGATTCAAATGAACGAAACCTTCTGAGGGGGGGGGGCGGGGGATGGTGATTTGGAGGGAGGAAGCAGCCCGCGACTATTACAGAAAATTTGTCCGAACCAGAACAACTTCTGGGGGGGCCTGAATCAGCCGAGAGGGACATGCAGCCCCTCGAAGTCACTCGGGCGAGTTATTAACCTTATTTGGTCTAGAAAAATTATAGCGATTCTCAGGGGTAGCAACGAAACAGTGAAGGTAGGGGGGCGAAGACTGTAAAATGGGCACATCCAACTCGTTCCACAAGTACTTGGGCCCCAAACAAATACGGAACGAAGCTGGGGGGGGGGGGCTGGTGGTTTTTGCAAACGGGGAAACTTTTCGTAAAAGGGCCAATGAAAGTTGATAACGGCCTCAAACGGCCTCAGTCGGAGTAGACTGCCAAAAGAGAAAACCGAACAGAAGGAGTTCGAGGCCCGAACAGAAAAAAGGATTCATGGGGGGGGGAGCAGGGATCTGTTAGCCAAGGATTGGTTCCAGCTGGAAAAAATAAACGCCGTAAATAATGAAAAGGAGGGCGATCAGAATTAGAATGACCACCCATTTCCATCTTTGGTTGAAAACTTTGGACTATTGTACAAAGTTCCCTTCAAATTAAGAACAGGGCACGGGAAGTCGTGGGACAACCTCGGAGGGATCTCTCAACAAAAAGAGAAAAGAAGAGAGATAAAACGATGTCACGCTTGCTAAAAGAAAAAAGAGGGTGAAGGTAAATGGGTGGACAGTTCAAAAGGAAATAGGGGGGGAAAAACGCGAGCGATTGCTCGCACTAGTTACTGGTCAAACCCCAACATGAGAGGAAGATTTGACAAATTCCCTGCACAACTTTGAGAACCAGAAATAATGCAGTCATGGAGACCTGTAGGTTCATCGGGGGGCTCGAAACTCAGTCTTGGTTGTCAAGCAAACAGCCCTTGGGGGTGAAAACAATTATTCAAACTGTGTAGAGCTAAAAACGAGTGAAGAAATGGATTCCAAAAAACAAACGGAACCAAACAACAGAGAGACGACTCCGCGGGGGGAACCAAGGACGGAAAACCCGAATAGTTGGAGGTGCCCAAGCATTATGAACTACCATCCGACGGGTAACTTCGTAAGGGAAAGGAAGAAAAAGATAAGAGCTAAACCCATGGGGGGAGCATCACCCGGCTCCGCCAAATAGATCCAGTCAATACTCGCAGAGAAGAGAGGGTGATGATGATGCCGAAGGGCTAAAGCAAGGAGAAAAATGGGTGGGTTTTTTCGAACGTAAAAAAATAGCAAACGGGCCATAAACTCACAAACACGAAGAGGAGGGATGGAAATCGACAGCGGAAAACCACGCATCATCAAGCCGACATCCGGACGTCTGTCACCACATCACTCAACAGTTAAAAAAAAAGGCGCAAAAAAAAAAACTGAGCGGCGGGTAGCCGGGGGATCTTTCGAAAGGGTGGGGGAAGTAAAAGGCCCCACTCAGAACGATTTGGCGGCATCGGGGGGGGGGTCCCGTAAATATCTAAATAAGCCTTGCCGGCGAAATACGGCGGCAGATACAGGGGGGGGGGGGAAATTTTTTTATACAAACACAACCACGGGAGCGTTCTGCCAAGGAAACATCCGGCCAGGGATTGTCAAAATACATAGAGTTGGGCGTAATGTTGGGTGGGGGAGGGCGCGGAGATCGCCGGGTTTCAAGCAAGCAAGGGAGAGGAACGGGGGGGGGCGAGCGCAGATAGGGGCCGCGGGCCGCGCGTAAGGTACACGTTGCATGACTATCTGTCGGGGGGGCGGGCGAAAAACAAAAGAGCACAACAACACAAGGGGCATAAGGATACAAACAAATGCGATTTGTCAACGCGACCATGGTTAGCAAAAGCCCCATGCTTGGAATGGGGGAATCAAAATCCCAAAACGTCGTGAGTTAAAGGAACACGAACCACACAAGGCTCACCAAAAAGGGTAGATTCTTGATCCATTTGAACCAGTAAGGAGGGTCAATAACAGAGAGGGGGATGTCATTAGGGGCCGAAAACCATGGACCGCTACAACCCAAGGGAATTCATAAGAATTGTGTTAGGGGGGGGGGGGGGGGGGGGAGGGGGACTGATTACTTAACCTTACGAGTTACTCATCTTCCTGATGATCGAACCTCTTATTACACATCTCTCTTTGGAATCAACTTTGTTACAGCACAGAAGGAAGTTATTAAGTACAGAGTCACAGGTCACAAAACCAAAAAATGGCAGAAAAACGATCACCAAGAAATCAAAAGGTAGGTAAACGGAGTCGGGAACGAAAAAAAGTCGCAAAGGACCAAACATCGTTGGTGGACACGCACCTAGGAGTTTCGTCAGCTAACGCGTGGCAGTTTCAAGAAAAACACATAATTCAGTCAGCAAAGGGGGAAGACTCGGGAACGCACGACTGAAACTCAAAAAAAAAGATAAATGAGGGGAGCAAGCCTGAAAAAAAAAGTCTCCAGGCGTGGAGACAGAGAAAAAGGAGAATAAGAGAAGGGTTTCAAATAGGTCATCATTTGGGCCCGTATAGGTCTCGCCCACTTAAAAACGAAAGCTGTGGTAGGGCGAAAGGAAGAAGCTGCAAAACACTAACACCCGTCGCAAAACAAAAACCCGAAAGGGGGCAGCGAAGCAAACAGGCTGCCGACATGCTGAACAGTTGGCCCCCTTTCAATTTCCCCTGAATGGCGGCACAGGATTTTGGGGGGGAATCAGGGTCAAAAGGGGAGGTCAGCAATGAAGGATAGAGGTTAATAGGGAGGGAGACTTCGGTCACCTAAGCATTACATCCACACAGAGCCGCCTCAAGTACACAAGCAGCGAGCCCCAGCATCGGTTGTGACGATTCAATTGGATCAAATACGATGGATGGGAATCGTGGGGGCTCAAGAAAGAATAAACAAAGCTGATAAAGGGGGAGGTGTAAAGGTCGTGAGTCTCGCCAGCCTGTCCTCTCGGGGCCGCGAGCCGTAATTAAAATCCAAATGCACCCATCAATGGAACCATGAAATGATTGACAACGGGCCATGTCCAGGAGGAGGGGAAAAAGAGGCGACAGCCGTACGCGGCTCGCGGCGATCTTGTGGGGGTCCGAGCTGTGCGGGAGGGCAAAAAGAAAACGCGAACGCAAAAATGCAGCGAAGTGGGACACAATCATAACGACGGGAACAAAGAATGACCAACTTGAGCCCTTCTGTGATTTAAAAATCTGCGGCAAAGACACGTCGTATTGGGCGGGGGGGTGGGAGGTGCACAGCGCGAGCTCGGTTGCAAGTAGGGCGCCTGTGTCAATCTGATCCAAACACGCTTGGGGTGTGGTGCACATTGTGGACTGGAAGAAGGGGGGTGAGCAGGCACTTCGATCAAGCCAACGCGTTCTACTTGACACTCCGGGTTTGCCCTGTCGCTGCAACCGCAGATGGTGGCTGAGGTGGTAGCGCAAAAGAAACCAGGGGTGGATGTGGTGGTAGGGGTCAGCTGTCTCCGGGGTTTCAGGTGCAGGCCCTGCTGGGCCGGGCAAGGCGAGTTCCATTCTTCTTTGCAAACCCAGTATGTGTACACCAGGCTGTACGGCCTGCGAAACTCAAAAGCTAGGGGGGGGGAGCGACATCAATCAGAAGTTGGCTACGGAAGTCCGCATTAAAAAATGTGGGCAAAACGGACTGCGTGTTGTGAAAAGGTCCGGGGGTGGTGGTCGGGCAAGGGAACGGGACAACCATTGAGGGGGACTGGCTCTCAACACGAAGATCACCAAACGGGATCCGAAGAAATTGTTTATCACCGTTGTGTGGGATTTCCTTCGATTTAGCAAAATTAACAGGCGATCCTGGGATTTGGGGGGCAGGGGGAATCGAATAGCATGGGGCAATTTTGGGGGCCTAACATGGACGACTGGTGAAAAAATACAGGCGGGACACTGAAGCTTGATCAGGGGTAAGTGGGGTTGTTGAGAGGTTTCTGTGGCGGATCAAACGCTACCAAAAGATCATAGCAAGTCAATTATATAAAGGACAGACGGCGTAATAACCCGAGCTTGGCCCTTATCCGTTCTAATGAACGTGCTTTGCGTAACAACTACCGCTAGGGCGGGAGCCAAACGAGAAGACAAACTCACAAACGAATGATTGGTGGAATGAAGATCAAACAACCCTGAAAGGGATTGGTAGGAATAGACTATCAAAAAGCGTGGTTGGGGGTGAATCAAAACCGGCCATAAACTGAAAATGCCGTAGCCCGTCAACCCGGAGAAAGACCGATCAAAACACAAAGGTAGGAGTCACACTCGTCGGGATGGCAGAGGTGCCTGGTAAGACAAAACGAAAAAGTCGACCAAGCCAGAAGGAGGGTGATGAAAACCTGTTTTGGAAAAGAGTTACGGTGTAGGGACCCAGATGTCGGTTCATGCTGGGATAAAAACCTTGCGGATCCTGCAGGAAGAGAAACACCGCCATGGTGCCGTATCGGATTGTGATTGCACGTTCCGCAAGTCACCGCTGCCTAATACGCAGGCGTTTGAAAAAAACAAAAATGCAGAAAAACGCTCAGAAGGGGGAAAATGGGGAATCACCTCACCGCGTCCTCAACTGATAGTTTAGAATGTGGGGGAGCTAATTGGTGCTCTCTGAAAGACTCCGGAGGCATACGTCACCAGGGGTGACCAAAACATTTGTCGTCTCACTGATGGGGGAAAAACATCAAAAAAAACCGTATTGGGAATCCCCATATACGGACATTTGGGGGGGTGGGGGGGTGGGGACAAAAGGGGACTTTCGCAATTATCAAGTGGCTCGGACACCTCAGGTAACGCCGCACACAAAACTGGAAAAAGGAAAAGACCGAAGTAAAAAAAAGGAGTCGAGTCTGAACAGCAGGGATTCGACAGACTGAAAAGTTCTTAGTGGGAACAAAGGTACTGGACTTTGGAGTCGCCTCTGGAAGACAGAGTAAGGGGGGGGAATTTCAACGTAGGCAGAACTCCAATGAAGCCACCATACCCTTAAAATCTTTGGAGCCAGTTTATGATACCTAATTTCCTCCCCGGGTGACTAATGGCCTCAGTTCGCGGCACAAGCTTGACATCATCATCTTCAACGTAGATGAAGAAGACGAGGGGTAACGAGGTAAACGAGAGTTGGAATTGCTTTCAATATAAAATGGTTCGTATACCTTGAAAAATAGATGATATACAAAGCAGAAGGAGAACCAAGAAGGGGGGAAAAGTAACAAGTGTCCCCGAGCTAAAATAAGGAGGGTGTGGGGGTATCAAATCAGGTCTGGCCCGTCCTCCTTGACCAATTAAAGACTCCCAGTATGTCGTAGCGTGAAAAACGACTCCTGCTTTTTTCAGGAAGGCTGCCCTGGGGGAAAAGCGCCTCCCCATAAGGCGTTTCGCATTGCCGGACCAGGAAACTGATGAAAGGTCACCAAGGGCCGTTTACATGTCAACCACAAACAAAACGGGGCCCAATTGTGCGATTTGGAAACAGGAAGGACCTAAACGGCTAATGTTGGGCTGCTCACAGTGATGAAATAAGTCTAAAAAAACAGGAGTCGGCAAGACTTTAAAAAGAAGACTAGCAATGGGGCATCACCACGAGAGAAACATAGAGGAAATCTCCATAATCGCGGACGAGGGACGGAAGTATGCCGTAGAGCCAGGAGCCATAAGGTTAGTGGGGTTGAACGTCAAATTGAGGGTGGGGAAAATTTCATAAGGACTTGTCCTGAACGAACCCAAAGAAAAAAACCGACATAAAACAGGACTGCGCCAGCAAGTCCGAAACGACATCCGGGAATATTGTCTTGCCAGACAAGCAGGCGGGGGGAAACAACGCCACGCTTGACGCGGTTCGCCGGCTCTGAAAATTTTGCGGAAAAACCAAAACCAGGGAGAGAAGAAGGAAGGTTGGCAAGCAAAGCCGTGGTTCTTGCTAGAATCCGAAGAATCCGAGTGAAAGAGAAATTAGGGGGTACTGGAGAAAAAAAAGGGAGAGAATCGAGAGGGGGGGTGGGGGGTGCATAAAGTTCACAAAAGAGGGAGGTTTCTGCCAAAAAACCTGACGGCCAGGGTATGAGCGGAAAAGAAGATTCGTAATGTGGGGAAAAGGCTGTGGCGTAGGACTCGCCGGGGAAGTGCAGAGAAACAAGGAAGTGTAATTGAGACGGGGGGCGCGGGCTGCCGCTCGTAACATCGGTGTGAAAGTGACATGGTTAGCTGGGCACCAGATATCAAAAAACAGGAAAAACAAAAATAAAAAAGGGAAGCAAAGGACCACACAAAATGTTGACGGGTAACCATTGGGGCACCCATAGTAAAGCTCATTAAAGAAAAGCGGAAAAAGCGGCGAACTATAAGAGAAACAATCAACCACAATCTCAAAAGTATCAAGGGGGGGGATCAGCATTGGGTTGAACAGCATGGTTAAAGAGAATGACCCAGGAAAATTGATGGCATCTTGTGGAAAATAAAGTAACATACAAACCGAACTGCACATACTTAAAAATGGGGCAGACCAATCGCGAAAACGCGAAAGAAGAGAGTAAAAAAGAGTTTTTGGTGCGGACCGCGCAGGCCTTAGGTTAGCATCTCCATGTGGGACGCACAAGTTTTTGCAAAATAAGAATGAAACGAAAAACAGTGAGAACGATAAAAGAAATCGAAGGGAGAGAAGAAAAAGCGCCAGACACCAACCACGATCCCAAGTTGAGTGGATCGGGGCGAAACACCCTAACACTGGACAGGCACCATCTTGGACAGACGGAGCTGATGTCACGCCTACACAGCGGGTACGGGTTTAGCTGGAAACCAGCGCAGGACATCACAAACAGGCGAGTTCATGCAAGGGGACAGTCCGACAAAAAACAATCAACCCCCCCGCTAGAGGCGGCTCAAGCCCGTCAAAGCGCCAGGTCAGGGGAGCAAGAGCTAAAATCAGTGGGGTCCATTCAGACCTTTGACGGAGATTCTGTATCGCCCACGCATGGGCAAAAGTTCATGTTATAGGGGCACGTTGCGCTTGAATTCAACCAGGCTGCCAGCACACTAACAAAATCAGTACCCCCCACAACCCGAGTCCGAGGCAAGCTGACGAGACAAGGTTGCACTGTTTTAGGACAGGGCAAATTGTGGGGGGGAAAAGAGCAGCAGTGTGGGCAGCCTGACCGGTATAAGGGTAAACGTTACTGCGAGACGAAACGGCCTACAGTGCACCAGAGATCGCGGGAGAGACCAATCAGCGAAAAAACTAGGGTTGAGGAGAGGGGGATTTGGGGTGAGAACCATCGCACAACGGAGGGGCTCAGAAAAAGAAGATGCGGGGCGCTGCTTTGCTGGGCGCGGCGCGACTTGTCTAAGTGCTGTTCCTGCTGGGCGGGCCGCGTCGGACGCAAGAACAAAAGGGGGGCCGGAAAGTGAAATGACCTCCACGGGGAAATGATCTCAGATTTCCAAAACAATAAAGACAGGGAAATCAAGGGGGCAACAAACACTTCCGCTGGTCGAGGCAGCGCGTGAAGCTGGCTGCGCGGTCGTGTTGGTAACCGGACGGAAAAAAAGGTTGGTTATGTGCGGAAAGCAGGGAAAACAAATAAGAACCGGCAAAAAGACGAAAATAGTGCCCCCAAGTGGGGACAGATCTATACGGGCAAGGGATGAAGTAGGGGCCTCAACGCTACCTTCAGGTCAATTAAAGGGCTAAGAAAAGGCCCCCCTAAGGCTGGGTGGTGCGGCACGGGCCTTGGCTCGGGGGGGGTTATGGCAAGTCGGTCCGCTGCCCAAACGCAAATTGAAGGCGGAATTTGGGGGCAAAGGTGATCATTCAAGTGATGAGACATCGGTCAAAATGGGCGGCGGATGAAAAAAGTGTTGCCAAGACTCCGAAAGGGGGTGGTCGTCATGGTGGGTGTGAACGAAAGCTAAAAAAGGGGGGGGGTACGTGGGGGTACTTTGTGTGGCCCTGCGCCTGCAAACTGTGGCAGGAAGCAGGGATTAAGGGCTTGCAAACACATTCTTATTTAGGGCCCAACAGGAGAGGAACTGGTAACCTGAAGGCAAGGGGGAAATGGGGTTAACCAATCACGTTGTCGCTTCAACGGCTGCGCAAACTCAATGTACGGTTAATTAACCAATTCCGTGGCAATGATCATGGGGGGGGGGGGGTAGCTGGAAGGGGGCTGCGGCCAGAACCATTGGGCTCTCTGGCTATATGCTAATGCAAATCCTTAACTAAAACAAGACGGAAAGGAGAAACGGGGCGGTGGGGTCGGAAACCATGTGGTGTGGGGAGTTTTCTCTTTAGTCATCCAAGTAGGGATACTCGCGAGGGGTGAACAAGGACAGGATGATTTGGCCCTTAAAAAAGCAACCTGTTGCACACTAATGGAAAAACGCGTTGGAGACCCGGGTAATGGTGGTTGGTTCGCGTGTCGTGGGCTAAACGCCAAATGCCACAGCTACACAGAGAAAACGATTAACAAAGGTGGCCGAGGGTCATCCCAGCGCCCAAGGAGGCGAAAAGGAAGGGTGAGGACCGTGGCTTGTCAACTAACCGCGATCAAACCTAGCCGCAGAACCTCAACACTGAAAAATTATACGACCGAAAAAAGACAGGAAAAAGGGGGTTCGGTGGCAAACGCGATCCCAAGGTGTGTGTGTTGGTTGGATGTCGAACCACGGCACCATAAAACTGCTCTGCCGGAACCAGTACGGGAGACGGCAGTGCATAGGGGATGCCGAGCACAAAGTATGAAAGGCAATGCTTGCGAAATGCAGAGGGGGGACGTGTTTAAGCCCCGACGGGCGCCACGCGAGCGACCAAAAAGGAGCAGCTTGCAGTGGTGGAGTTTACAAGAGGGAAAGGGAAACAGAGGAACTTGTCGGCGATTGAAAAGCATGCCGTACGCGTGGGTCTCTGCTAAGGCCGGCAGTCGAATTCGCATGGGAGGGGGGAGTCAGGCCGGAAGAGTCAGACGATTTAAAAAACCGGTACCAACAGACTGGCTGACTGCTCGAACCTAGAATGGAGAAATAGGAAAAGACCAAACAAAGGTCCCCTCTCTAATTGCGAGTTATGCCAAAGTAACAGGTAGGGCCGGGGGGGATGACGTGCGCTCTCTCCTTTTGTAAAGGGTCTGTCAAGACCCCAGGTGGACCTGAAAACATCCGTGAGGGGCACATCAAAAGGGAGTCGGCAATCATCGGGACGTAATGTGGGACGGAATAAAGAACAACGGGGACTTAAGAGGGGGGACGGGGGGGTTTGAAAGGATGGGAGACAGTCGGCGACTTAGAAAGGGCTAGGGACAGGCCTACACGACGGAAGTCGCAAATAGGGAAGGGCCAAAGAAAGAAGCGTCAGAGTAAAGAATCGGATGGCGACAGACGGGGGGGGAAAAATTCTTTGGGGTGGTAATGGGTGCAAGGGAAGATTGAAAAAAAATCGAACACCGGCTACCGGGAAGAATCACGGACGCGCTGCGCGCCGTCATCCAGCCCTAAATCTGTTTTGGGAAAAAAGAAAAAATTTAGGTCAACTGGAATTTCCCATCAAAGGGGGGGAGCGAAAGCGGAACAACAA
>Ga0179591_1287982_pt1 | contig 15548 bp, 19 predicted proteins | sample CZOMad2_1_08_16f_FD_182891 | JGI IMG/M metagenome (GOLD analysis project Ga0179591, IMG submission 182891) | Vadose zone soil fungal communities from Angelo Coast Range Reserve, California, USA - CZOMad2_1_08_16fungal (PacBio error correction) | ecosystem: Environmental > Terrestrial > Soil >...
AAAAAAAAAAAAAAATCAAAAAATATCGCCCGAAGGAAAGGAAAAAAAAATCCGGGGGAGAACGACTCCTCATGTGGCACGGGGGGTTGGGCAACCATGTTTTTTTTTGACGGGCAGGAAAAAAAAAGTCGGTCGGAACCAAGGGGAAAGAACCTAATGGAAACAGATGCAGTCGACCGAAGGGAATACCTTGGGGTCCGCTTAAGAGGGGCCGGACGGGTGTTTGGGGGGGGGGGGAAATGGGGTTGGGGCGGAGGGCAGCGAAGCTTGTGTGGCTGGGGCGAGGACAAAAAAACAATCCCTCACTACGGGGGAACTGATCCTTAGAATTGAGAAAGGGTACTAAACCCAACCGGCGGACTGGGGTACTGCTCCCAAAGAAGAAACTATCAACCGGCACAGGGAAAAAAAAAAAAGACACGAGGGTCGCCCGTATATTCGAGTGCAAAACCAGCAGTTCGAAATACCGGGAACGATGCCAGCCGCAGAGACGTCTGGACTGATCAAAAAGCCTAAAAACAGGAACAAAGACACATCAAACCGGTCAAAGGAGTAACTTAAAAATTGGGGAAAAACAAAAAAAGAACTACGGCCCTCCGGGGTCCGGGAGAACAAACCTGTCCAAGGAAAGGACCTCAGTTTGCAATCCCTTGTGAGAGAAAGAAAAGAACCGGGGGTGAAAAGTCCGCGGTGGGACTATGTCTCTACACGCTCCAAAACTGAGCCTGAGGGGCCAAGAATCTCATGGGCTGCCAGGAAAAAGGCTTGCTGAAAAAGAAAGGCAGACACCGGGCAGGTGCAAATTAACTCTCGAAGTGGACAAGGGGGGGGGGGGTCACCTAACCGGCCGGGGGGAAAAAAAAAAAAAACTGCAAATGACCCGATCGGGAGGGAAGGGCACTTTGTCCCTAACAAAGAACAAGTTACAGGGGGGGGGAAAAGCTGGGGGGAAAAAAGAAAAATATAAGCCGTCCCGTGGAACAGGGAGAGGGAACAGGGGGAAAGAAATGAGACGATCGGTCGCTCCCTACAACGACTCAAAAACCTAGTCTCCAAAGAATACACAAAAAGGGGGGCTTCCGCAGAATCGTCTTACTAAAAAAAAAGAAAGGGGAAACAATCTCCTAAATCTAGGATCAGCAGTTTTTGTTGGGGGGAAAAAAAAACCCATCAGGGAGAAAAAAACAACCGTCCCTATCCCATCGGAGGAGGGGGCGGCAGAAAGAAACGAGCAAAAAAAGGGTCACAAGAGGGGGTAAATCGAATCGCATCGGGAGGCAGACGAAACAAGCCCCCGGGTTCGTAAGAGGGAGGGAACAAAGAAAGAGGACCGAGCTATCCCGAAGTCGTAAAAGGGGGAGCCGAGTAAAACAGAATCCCTCTTGGCTACCAACTCCGAAAGGGGGAGGGGGAGGCCTTGAATTGGGCCTCGCGGCTTAAAAAAAAAAAAAGGGAATGAAAAACCTCTGCAAGAAAAACAAGAAACCGAGGAACGAATCAGTCCGATCAGGTCCAAACAGCACGATCCGGAAAGGGACGGGCCGGTATTGCCTTTCACAAAGAGAGGAAAGGGGGGGCCGGGGGAAAAAGAGACGTCCTCCATCCCACTCAAGGCAGCGGGAAAAAGCACTAAGCTGGAAAATAAAGAGAAAAAAAAAGACCGCGGGGCTGACCGCAGGCAAGGGTAAAAAGATAAACACCAAATCCTTAAAACGGACGACCACTCGCCCTGCATCAGGGACCAAGGCAACGCCCCGACCATGGACGCTGGAGGGGTCATGGGGGGGAAGGACAAGGGGAAAAAACTCGCCGTAATTTGGTGGACTGAGGATGGGGGAAAAGAACCGGCGAAACCAACAAGACAGCCGCCAGGGGGGAGCAAGACTCGAAAACGAAAAACACGACCAAAAGGGGTTTGTAAAAACCCGTTAAAAAAACCGAAAGGACAGAGCAAGACAGGGAGGCTCAACACAAAAAAAACAGGAAAAAAAAAATCTGGAACCAGGACACGCGGCCAAGCCGACTAAACCACAACTCCTCATGGGGGGGGAGGGGGTTGGCCCCGATTTGTCCGTTCTAAAGAGGAGGGAAGCATCCAAAAAAAAAAAAAAAAAACAAAGCCCGGCAAGAGGCACTTTACCCAGAAGAAAAAGACGAAAAAAGATGAAAATGGGGACATCCCGGAATCCTCCTCACAGGGGGCAAAATTGGAAAAGGGGGCACTCTCCCAAAAAAAAAAAGCCGTGGACAACGAAAAAAAAAAACTCCAGGAAAGAAAGAGGGGGGCCGTGCCCTCAAGTATGTCAGCTAAGAAAGAGAAATGACCTTGGGGAAAAAAAAAAAAAAAAAAAAGTCGCCACCACATCGGAGGAACCACTTGGGGGGACAAAAAAGAAACGGGGTCGGAAGGGAGGTATAAGCAGAGGGCCTGAGCCATGGAAAACGGTGAGGGAAGGACTTTCCGAAAAAAACCAAAAGTTCGCCAAAGGATATTATGTCCGTCTCGGCACGGCGAAAAGCGATTTTTTAAGGGGGGGGGAAAACCAATCGCGATCGAAAGCCAAAGCTCGGCTAAAACAGTGTGGAAAGCCAAGTCAGTGGAAATGGATCAATCGCAGGCGACCCATCATCCCGTCTAGACGAGGGGGTCGGTAACGATAGCGAAAAAACGGACCCAAGCAGGCCCCGAGATGGAAAGCGAAAAGTTACGACCGAGGAGGTCGTCCACAAACAAGGGGCGAACGAGGTCGGACATCGGAGCCCCCTCGCCTATCGGGAGAAGGAAAAAAACGCAGATACCAAAAGAAAAAAAAAAATGCAAGAACGAAGGGGAAGGAAGCCCTCGAAAAGGAAAAGTTCGGCGCAACCTACGCCAACGCCTCGAGTCGACTCGATAGCCGCGGGGCCGGGGGGGTCGTCGAATCAAAAAAAAAAGCACAAAAAGAAGGTCCACGGGGAAGCTGGGGGGGGAAAAAGACGGCCCTAGGCCCGCTGAAAAGTCTAACGGGCGTGTGTGCTGAGCACCGTGGGAAAGCGGGAAAAAAAAGTAAGAATCCTCTAAAAAAAAGGAGCGGGCAACCAAACTCCCCATCGAAGAGAGAAAAGAACTGTCTCTAGAAAAAAAGACGAAGAATTTGGGACATAACGGCAAAACAAGGATGAGTAAAAAATAGTACCAAGAGGGGGCGATAATACCAAGGTCGAGGGGGGAAAGGGAGAAAGACGATGGGAAGGGTTCAAGAGGCCCGGCGTGGACGAGGAAGGGTGGATATGCAAAGTCCCGCGAGACCTAGGGTAAACACTTCCTCCGCCTCCGATATACTCGCAAAGCCGGAAGAGAAAACCCCGGGACGAAGAGGCACATGGCTAACAAAATGGGGGGGGACCGCTCCGAATAGGTTCTCTGAAAACTTAGGGAAAACCCCAGCTTCCTATGAGCTCGGAGGGGTTAATATGCGCCTAGGAGAACCCGGGGAGCTCAGAAGGTCCAACGAAACTAACAGACCTGAATTTAAAAAAAAAGATCGAGAAAGTCGTTCAAACGAACTGGGATACCGGCTTCTTCTAATAGGCGAAGGGGGGGGGGGGGGAAAACGAAAAGGCGACCCTAGGGTAGATGACGAAGTATGTTTTCCTGTGGGGGGGGGGAACTGTAAACGCTTCCATGAGAGACGAGCCTTGTCCAATGCGCCGAGCTGATCCGCCGAAGGGGAAAAATCTGGGTTCCAAAGTTATGAGTCAAAGCCCGGAGAGCCGTGCTCCAATGGTCCAGGAAAGAAAAAGCTGGCAATAGGAAGATCGGGATGACGGGGGGACAAGAAGACGTAAAGGGATGCGATAATCAACATTATATCATTGCGACCGGACGCCCTTGGCCCTAGAGAAAGCAGGGGGAAAACGCCAACCAGGGACGGCTGAGAGGAAGACGATCTCGATGACAAAAACGCGCCAAAGGGGGAAGGGATACCGATCTTCCAGTCCGAAAGGGGCGGAATCAAGGCTTCACGAGTACACGTTACAGGATTAGAGGAGAATGAGGAGCGAAAACCCAATCGCCAGGGCACAGAGGCTTGGTCGGCGTTGCAAACACGGCGAAAAAATGGCCTCACGGGACCAAGAAACGGGTCCAGAAATTACCGCGGCCAACGAGGCTCTGTGCACTAGGGGGAGGGGAATCGGAAAAGCGCCTTCTGAGACGGGAAGGATTATAACGTGCACCAAGGGACCATTTGTCTGGGGGTCCGGCGAAAAAGAGGGATGCCACTGTAAGAGAGGAAGGGCGAGGCCAACACCCGTGGGAAAAAACAGACGACCATGAATGGTGGAAAAACCCCTATAAAAGGGTACGGGTCGGCTCAGTTTTCAGATCCAGGGCCAAAAAGAAAAAGGAGACGATTCCCAGCTCAGAGTAAGTGTGAGAACAAATCGGGAAGGGAAAGCGAGGGAAGAAACAACAGCGTCTCTGGGAGGAAAAAAGAGTGTTCAGAGATGGAAAAACCTGGAAGAAGGCGGATTTACACAAAACTCAAGAAAGAACAAACAAGAAGTACAGCCCCGTGAACCTGCCCTTCGCAGGGAAAGACACGGGGAGTGACTGGCTTCAGGGGGAGACGGTCCAGGACGTAGAAGCATGCATGATTTAACCTGAAGATCTTTCTAGCTAGCGGGGGCGGGGAAGAGGGATAACTGAAAATGGAGAAAAGACAGTAGGGGAAAATCTAACACCCGACTTCACGAAGAAAGCAAACATCCAAATACCGTAACGACGGTAAAGAAGATCTTTTAAGACCCTCTGAAGAAAAAAAAAAATCGGAAAATCGGCTCGTGCACTCTCCTTCCACGAATGGTATTCAAGGGAGAAAGAACTGCCTACAAGGCCGGGGGGACCCGAAAGGACTCACATCCAGGGAGGGAATGTATTGTCAAAGGCCCAAAGGAGACGCAGGCACGCTTCTCCTAAACCCACCATCAGGGGGAAGACTTGTGAAAAAGGTCTCGGGAAAAAGACTAAAACAAAAATTGAATTCCAGACCCAAGGGAACTTGGAAGCGATACCAAAATCACGGGCGAGGACGACAGGTTTGTACGCTAAAATCTTGCCTGCACAAAAAAAAAAAACACTAGAAGGAGGGCGAGGACCTGTGGCAAGAAAGAGTTTTTCCAAAGACCCCACCGGGGGCGGTCGAGAAGCGGGGGGGGGGAAAGGGGAAAGGGCCACACCTGAAAATAAGGAACGAGAACGGGTTTGTCGGCGTTTCGCTCGGGGAGTGAAATGATGACTCCCAAAAATCGTTCCACTAGCAAAGGGGGGTACTACTTCCAGAAACCCTGAACGGAAGCGGAGGGGAGTCGGGCACCCAGATCCGAAAGAAAGGTCAAGGCAAAATTGACAGTTGAAACGTCCCAGGTCAACAGAACGTCAATCCGGCCAAAAAGGCCGGTGTAGGACAAAAAAAGAAAAACCGAAAAGGTGAGGAAAGGGGAAAAAAGTGTGGTTCGGGCAACTTCGGGTTCTGAGGGAAAAAAAAGCGCTTTGTCAACACTCGAATTGACCTCGTAAGCCGGGGGAGGAGGACAACTCCCAATCCCCTGAAGGAAAAACCGTGTAGGGATGCAAGAAAGGCAAAAAATTGGGAATACGCCTAGAAAACGGTCAAAAAACGTAAAGGCTGGCGAAATGAATTCAGGCAAGGAAACCAGGAACGCTTTCTTTACGGGCAACGACTTAGTGGCGACGAAAAGACTGCGGGACGGGGTCAAATGTCGTTCCAAGCCGGCTCGGCTGAGCATAGAGGGCCCGAGGTCATCTAACTGCGCGGTCGGAGGATCCCAAAAACACCTAAGGGTCTCGTACAAAAAAACGTTCCGCTTAAACACGGCAGGCTGTCGTTGTTCGGAAGGACAAAAAATGGGACCGCAAGGGGTGGGGGTACATTCCATCCTACAGTAGCTCTCAAGATTAAGATGGTACCCGGGGAACGAAAGACCAAGATCTCACACAAAGGGGGAAGTAAGAAACTCACTGAGGACGGGGAAGACGCTGAGAAACCCCATGAGAACCCTGTCGGAAAGAAAGAGTATTTCGGGTTCCCCACTACTTTAGGAAAACTTAAAGACGGGAGGCTCAAAACCTTCACCACCCAAAAGGCTTTCAAACCGCGGGGGCCTGCCAGAAGGGTAGAAAAATCGTTCCCTGCGCAAAGGAGACTGAAGGATTTTTCAAACTCTCTCAAAAAAAAAAAAAGAACAAGGATGAGGAAGAGAAGAAAGAGGGGGGAAATCCCTCCAAGACCAAAATCGAGCACCGAGAAAGGCCACGCTGCCTGAAAGTGAAAACCTCGAGTTAGCACGGGGGTGGGGTTGGCTGGGCGCCGTGCTTAGTCAGCAAGGGGGAGAGTCCGGTGGGCCAAACCGAAAAGACACAGGGAAGGTATGGAAAGCTCCAAACTGGGCCTCGAAAGCGCGGGGAGGGGAAGAAGGAGCTTTTTATTCGACCTGGTCAGGGAGGACGCTACGTTGCGGGACGAGGGCACCAAAACAACAAGCGCAGTGTTTCGAGACTTTACCGAAAAAAAGGGACTTTCCACTAACCCCACAAGAGGAGGGGGGACTGCTCAGAAAGAAGACCAAGCACGGCCGTCCAAAAACAAGAATGTCTGCGAACAGTCGGGGGGGGTCGCAGAAAAAACAAGTTCGATTGACCCTCGGAACTCCAGAAGGCCAAAAGAAAGGAGAGGGTCGGCGGCAAAAAAGCAACGAACCGGGGAACCATCAGCAACCAAAGCACGAAGAGTCAGGAGGGGGGGGGAAGGACCGAAAGGAAAGGAGCCTGGAAGCTCACAAGGAAAAAGGGGGGGCCTTTTTTCAAGGGAGAGAAAGCCGGGTGCTCGAAGAAATAAAACCGGGGGGGGAGGTCACGCTGAGAGCAAAGGTACGGGAAAAAAAAGAGGAAGCCGCTTGGGTGGACCTCGCATAAACCCGGGGAAAGGGGATGAACAAACCTCGAACTGAAGAGGGCTTTGGGGAAAACTCAACAGGAAGGGGGGTCAAACAAAACCTGGATCGTTGACCGTACTTTCGGGGACCGCAACGGGGGGGACATGCTCGTGGGAGCCTGGTTGACGGAAGAGAAGAGCTTCCTAGGGGAAAGATCGGACCGAACCAAGGGGAAATCTCAGGGCGGGGCCGCAAGCCACGAAAAAAGCTCAACACAACGAAGAAAAGACCCTTTTCTACGTCGCGGGAGGGAAGTAAACTGTCAGAACTGCGCAGAAATAAAGTCCGAATCAGGACCGTAATTTACAAACCCCACGAGGGGAGCACACGTCCCAAACTCAAATCAGGAGCGTGGGGGGGAAGGGTCAGAAAGGGAAAGAAATAGTCAAAAGAACAAAGGATCGCCGTCAGGGGGCCTCTCGGAACACGTAAGGGGGGTCGGCAACAGGGGCAGGAAGGGGGAAGCCCCTTCCTTAAAAATAGAAGACGTCTTCCCTCCCTAAAGTGTAGGCGCAAGGAACTAACGGACCCCGAATAGGAACGCGAGAGACTACCTTGCTGGAGTCCCTATGGCCGAATGCTCGGACGGGGGAGGGAAACATGGAGCAAGAAGCGGGGGGAGGCAAGGGCGCCGGCAGAGGAAGAGAGGATAAAAGCTCAAGCGAAAAACTTCCACGCCTGGCCGAGCGAAACCAAGTTTGGGCAGGGGGGGGCCTAGTCCTCGGAAAACAAGGTATCGAGAGCTCTCTCAGGAAGGCAAAACAAAAGGCAAGACCGAAGGAAAACTAAGCGGCGGAACTGAGGAGAAATTTAAAAACTTCCTAAGGCAACAAAAAACAAGAGATCCCGGGCTTACCTCTCCGGAAGGTCCAGGAAGGGGAGGGAAAGGCGGTCGTGTGGAAGGAAAACGCCGTACATGTTTTGGTTACGAAAAAAGGGGGGAAGGAAGAAGGAAAACCTTAGAAGACACCACTAAGGTTTAAGTCAAAAACAGTGGGAAGCACCGGATGTGTGGTCGCAAAAGGAGAAAGGGAAGATCTGAAGAGCGACGGGAAGGAGGGCAACACCTGGGGGGAAAGGACAAGCGGAGGGGAAGAGTAGCCGACCAAAGTGGGGGAGTTTGCCCAGTGGTTTGGAAATACGCGAGAAAGTGACCTTCAGAAAAAGGCGAAGCAAAGGGGAAAAAAAAACCAACGAACACCGCGTAAGGGGAATTTGAACATAACACGAGCGAAGCGTAGAAAGAAGTCTACCCGGAGAACACACCAAACCGGGCAAGGGGGAGGTTATGTGGGGGACACCTGGGGGGGGAACCTGAAGAACCATACACCGTTCATCGAACCACGAAAAAACCAACAAGTCCACCCGCAGAAAGTTTTTGGGGGGGCACCCTAAATAGAGTACATCAACCTGGGAATTGGCCGCGACTGCAAGGAAAACAATACAGAACGGAAACCACCGGGGTCAATAGCGAAGGACATTAAGGGGCGCGGGAAAAGAAGGCGAGAAGTTAGCGCGGTTTGGGCACTCCATGCGAGGAAGAGTCAAGGTCACGGTTGCACCAGGAATTTGTTAACACAACACCCTTAAGGGATCCGCAACCAGTTGACCGAGGGGTCGGAGGGGGTAACTTCAATCAGGGAGAAAAGAGACCAAGCCTGTGGTAAAGACATGGAGACAGAATCGGGGGCGACAGAAAATTCCCGGAGGGAAAAGAAATCTCGGCCCGGGGAGGCGATCGCAGAGAGAGGGGACAAAAATGCGACCGGGGTCGAAATGGAAGGAAGGAAAAAAAATGCCGGAAAACGACTGGAAAAGGAAGACGGGCACTACACATCCGTTTCTCCAAGGGTCGAAAGAGCTATCTCGGAAGAGACGGCAGTAATCCCGTCACGACGAAACCTTGGAAAAAATCGGTCGACTAGGAAGCCGAACCCGGAGGTCTCGATCTGGGAACAGGCAGTATAAAAAGGGGAGCAGAGGAGAAGCTGGGCCGTCAAGGCCTAAAGGATCAGAGAAAAAAAGGGGCCGTTCGGTATCGGGCCCGGCTCCGAGAGCGGTTACTGCAAAGAGGGATCAGGGCAGAGCGTAGGAGGGTTGGGAAAACTCGGGGAAACCCCAGGCACAAAACTATGAGACAACCTCAACGACTAAAAGGGGCCTCCAGCACATCCACCGCTCTATCCCCCATCAAAAGGAGGAAAGTAGCTGATTCAAAAGGGGGAAAAATGTGTGGATCTCTCCTCAACAACGGAGTAAGGAAAGAGACACAGGAAACGTCACAAAAAAAGAAAAAATCAGAGGAGCAAGCGTGTCCAAAAATTGGGGACGATCGTGGGCGAGTGAGGGAGGAAACCCTTTTTGTGGAGGAGGGAAGAGGCGGTCAACGGAGGGACTCGCGAACATGTGACATGAACCCGCATGAAGCCTGAAAGAACGTGGTCGCAAGAGCTGATATCAAACCGGGTCCGACCTTCAGACCCCTTACCGGTCAACAGGGGAATAAAGGAAACCCGAAACGGGTCTTGAGAATACAAAGGGGGGTTTTCTGGAGGCGTACTCAATAAAAAGGAAGACTCCTCGGGAAAACGCACAAAAGGGCTTCAAGGGGGCAGAATCTGGAACTTTGACTAAACTACAGCGCCAGAGTTCTAGCTAAAATGGGCTAAAGAAGGGGAGACCCGATAGCAAGGTGACGATTCTCCTACACTCAACAAGGGGGTCCGTACACGTTCGTCCTCCCGGGAAGGAAGGAAAACCTTGCTTCCAGGCGGACTATCGCCTCGAAAACAGAAGGATGGAGGTTGTCAGAAAGGTACTTTCCCAGCCTAACGAAAAAGGGGGACAGTCACTCCATGAAAGTATCAGAACTTGGCACAAGGAATCGAAAAAGAATCAAATGAAAATAGTCTCTTTCACATGCCGAAAGGGAAAAAAATAAGGGGGATCTTTGGGAGGGACACTGGGGGGGGTAACGACGGAAAGCCAGTACACCACCGAACCCGCTCGAAGAACTTATACCACGGGGGGGACAAAACCGGCCTACTATCGGGGAACATTTTCAAGGGGGGAAACGGGGAGAAATTTTTCTGAAAAAACAAGGTCCAGGATGTTGAGCCGGGGAACAGAAGAGAGGGGGGGAAGTTGCAAAAAAAAGAAAACCACGCTGAGACTCAGAGAGGGTACATTGAAAAAGGGAAGTCTGTGTCATGTTGTCAATGACACGGGAGGAGAAAAATTAATCCGGCGACGGACAGGAAAAAAAAAAATTGAAACGACGGGAAGTACTTACGAGGGGAGGTCCCTTGGGAAAACGCCCATTCGAAAGGGAAAAGGTTAAAATCAAGATTGGTTGTATGGGCCGGTGGGGGCCTGCGCTCGGTATGACAAAGGGGAAGCGGAGGCTTCTAGTAAACCAGCCGGGGAAAAGAGGCCATTCTTCTAAAGGGGGAATCCCTAAAGAGCAGAGGGAGGCTCAACGGGGATTTTTCCAGAGTTCCTAGCCAACTGAAGCCATTCACAGGAATGGGGGCTAACCCTGGAATGGGTGAAAACAGGAACAAACGGACCATTTCGCAGTTCAAGGAGTCTTACGGGGACTGGCGTGTTCATCGGAACAACAACAAGGTAAAGGAAGTGTAATTCTGCTTGTCCCACAAGAAGGGGGACACGAAAAACGCCGGACGACAGCGGACAGGGAACCTGGTGAAGCCTGAGGGAGGCCCTTGGCGTATGTTTCCCGTCCATGACGTCCTGGAAGGGGTCCTCCTGGGGAAGGCGTTACCGACCTGGGGGTCAGGAAAAGTGAAGTAAACGGGCGGTAAGGAAACGGGGGATCGAGATGAATGTAATCGCTAAAAAACAAAAAAAACCCAAGGGGGGGTACGCCCGCTCATCGGAAAAGGAAAAAGATCCCACTGGAGAAGATATGGGTGGAAAGGGACGGGATCAAGACGGGAGATCCATTTCCGGCGGGAAGGAATAAAGGGTATCCCCAAGAATTTGAAGAAGACGGCAAAGGCCAAAAACGAACCAACAAGGTTTATACTTTCTATTCCAATGCAGCACCTAGGAGGGGAATCAAGAGTGAGAAAAAAACCCCACTCCGAGGGTATTATAAGTGTCTTTACGCAGAAGGGGAAAGAATCTGCACCAAACGGCCGTGGCCAATAAATGACACAACGCGCTATAAACAGAACCGCTGTAAGCGGATCTCTCGAGGTGGGTCTAAACGATCCAATGGTCTGTACTTGTGGGGGGGGGGGGGGTGGGACCTAATTGGGAGTGGGTGTTTCAAAGACCAAAAATCTGACAGTGCTGAGGGAAAACAATGGTTTTCCTGACGACGAAATCTCCGGAAGTTTTTTGGGGGCCCGTGGAAAGCTCCGTGGGAATAAATGGGTAGGAGGCAAACGTCGAAGAAAATGTTCGAAGGGGGGGGATTCCCACTGTAACGGCCGCGAATGGAGAGAGGAAAACTCCCCCAAAGGAAGGGGAGTCATGTGACCGGCGTGACAGTGCAAAAACGGAAACATCTACGACTGGTTAACAGAGAGGGCGTGGAAAGAACTTCAACAAGGGTGTCTTTAACCACTAACGCCAGGAGAGAGTTGTTCATGCACACCTGCGGGTAGGCGCCGCAAGCACTTAAAAAGCGAACTGCAGAAAAAGACAACAAGGGAGCGCACAACCCTAGGGGAACAACCCGGTCAGTCAACTTTCCGAGCAAAAGGGGAGGACCCAGTAAAAACGGGGGCCGAAAAGACCGGTCGAAAGCGGGGGTCCTTGACCGAGAACGAATGGGGAGTCGGGGGAGGTCAGGGGGGACAAAAATGGACGAAGTCGGGGCGACGAAAGGCCGGAGGGGGGGGGAAGGTCACGGGGTCGCCAAAAAAAAAAGAGGCCAGCCGCCATACCGTTCAGAAGGGGGCGTGCTGGAGGGGGAAGGACGAGGAAGAGGCCATAGAATTCAGAGGTGGACCAAGAGGAAAAGAACCACGGTCGAAAAAGAGGCCAGGATAACCTGCCGCTGTACGGTCGGGGGGTATAGAATGAAAAAGAACAAGAACTGTTGGGAGACGAAAAAGGAAAAGGCAATCTTAGCACCCCAGAACGGAATGGGTACAGGTGCCAAAGCGAAGAAGAAAAGGTCAGCACTAGTCCCGAAAACCGAGAACAAGGACCCCGTTACCAAAAAGGGGAAAGTAACGGCACGGAGGCAAAGTCGGTCGACATCATTTACGCCGCAGAGAGGGGGGGGAAGCCACAGAAGGGAAGACCTGGATGACTCCAGCCTTAGGGTCCCTGACACCGAACAACCTTCTCAAAACCTAGTGATAAGGGAAGATAAAGGAAACACGTGCGCAAGGTCCTCACAAGGGGGGGTGAAGCTGTGCATGCTAGAGCAATCAAGGGCAACGATTGGATGGGAATTAAAAAGGAAAATAGAGATCGAGACTCGCAACTCCAACCATAGAAGACGCCTGGCGCAGGAAAGGCAGGGAAAGCAGGTCACTAAAAAGGGGAAAGGGGGTTTTAGGGCACCTCCGGAGGGGGAAGGGCCCCAAAAAAACAAAAAACCACCCGTAAAAATAAAACGGGGCCGTGGCCCCTCAGAAACAGGGGGGAAGAAAAGTGAATCGACGACTAGACGGGGTCATCGGGGACGGGGCAAATTACGTGGACTCGTAGCGTGGAAAATGATTCCGGTCTGGGCCGGGATATGGGGGAAAAAACAATGGGCAGCCGACGTGTCTAACGCCCCTTAGATGGATATCGGAAAACCACCAAACGTGCGTTGAGGAAGTCAGAATGCCCAAAAAGAATGGCAGTTCCGAGCAAGGGACAAAGTAGACAGCGGAATTGAATTTGAAAGCCAACTCGGGGGAAAGGGGCTCGGCATCGATTGGGAGCCGACCGAAGAAGAGTCTTTCAGGGGGAGGCCCAAAAAAGAGGCCCTACTATAACAGAACCAACGCGCCACGAATCGGTAACAGAGAACAGAACCAACTAAGGCTCGGGGGGATCTTATCATATGGGGTCACCGACAATTACAACCGAAGGGGAACGGTAGATCTCCAGGGGTGATACGAAAAGAAGACGAAACGGGTTTTGGGGGGGGTGGGAACAGACATGAGGTCTCGAAAACAAATCTGGGAAAAGAGGAAAAAGGAAATTAAGCTTTTGGACGAGGGGGCAGACCCTTGGAAGGTCACAAGAAACAAGCGTTTAGATTTTTTTGGACCTACGGGTCACCACACCGACCCGGAGAAACCCGGATGACTGGAGGGAACTGGTCACTTGTCAACCTGAAGGGGAAGTGGGTAGAGGGTGGATATCTGGGAAGGGACCTGGTCCTCGAACAAGGGAAAAAGACATACTGGGACTAAGAAAGGCGGTAAAAAAAGAACCGAGCGCCAAGAAAAGACACCAAAAAAGGGGGGGGACAACACACTCGATGGACTTTCAGGAAGACGGTCCCAACGGAAGAGCTCAAAGAAAGACTGTGTGGGTCTTTGGAAAACCGCCATCAAGAAAAGTCAAAGACCTAACGCAGGAGCGGTCAGGGGTCCAAGCCGGATCCCGGGCAAAAACAAAGACGACTCAACGGGGAGGTAGTCCAAAGAATGACGGAAAACGGAGGTGGGTCGCCGCCCGGGAGGGGAAGCTGCGTCTAAAAACCTCTGAGAACACCGGAAAGCATTAAGGGGCAACGAGCGGACCGGCGGAAAAAATCGCCAAGCCGGGCGGGAGAAAACTTGAACGCCTGCGAAAAGGTCGCGGGGGGAACAGGAGACCCGATTCGTCCAGCCACAAAGGCAGAGGATAGACTAGCACTCATCAACGATTCACTTTTCTGAAAACACTATCGGGGGACCATTAAGGGACCGTTCAATTTGGGGGTAGAGCAAACGAGTTAAAAGCGGTAAAAAAGATACGTGGATCTCGAGCAAAGGGAAATGGACAGGCCGACTTTTTGAAACAGTCAAAGCTGTAAAAAAACTAAGAATGGACCGCGTCGACGGTGTATGAAAAAAAAGGTAAGGCAACGCGAAACCCAGGGGGGGAAAAAGGTAGAGTCCCAAGCAACCAAGGTAATTGTAAGGGGGCATGTCGGCCTTGTCGTTGGAATGAAGCACGGAATACCAGTTACATGTTTAGAAAGAAAAGTAACAAAAAACCGGGAGCTCCACAAAACAACACAAGTTATGCCATCAAAAGGTGAGTAACCCGATGGTGCGCCCTCAAAAGGACAAAGAGGATAGCTAAAGTCGCTCTTCCCTTCTAAACAGAACCGGAGACCTAAAGATCGGACCCGATAAAACCTTGACGTTGTCCATGTTGGCAATACGCGAGAAAGTCAAGAAGGTGCAGCAGAAGAGGCCAGACAAAAAAAAAACAAAAAAAACGCACCACGGGGCCTTTTAAATATAAGCGCGGGAAAAAAGGGGGTCCGGGATAACGACCAGGGCCAGCCCCGGGAAAGTAGCAGAATCACCTGGGACGAGGGACCTTGGTCTGTTAAGGGTGGGTGAAAGTGTAACCACCAAGAAGAGTGAAAAAGAAAAGACAGACAAAACGACCTAAAATGCAAGGTGTAAGAATTGTCGTGTGCCTCGAATAGACGTCTTGAAACAGCTGGGGAATTGACATGGTCCGAGGGGACTTAGGTCCCCGAAGCATCGGAACAACTTTTCATGTCTTAGGCAGGGGGGCGGGTCCAGCCACCAAAAAAAGGAACTACTCATCCTCCAGAAATAGCCAGGTGCGTGTCATACCCACCCGCGTCTTCAAAGGGGAGGTTCCAGCGGGCCAAACTGTCGGAAGCCAAAATAATATAAGTAGTAAAACAGGATATCGACTATACACTTTGAAAGGGGGAAAGTGGTTTCGTTTAACTCATCGCGATCACAGGGAGAGAAGAGAAAGCGACGACATGGGCAAGACAGGGAAGACAGGTCAACAACGGTCTCCAAAAGAAATCTTAAAAACACGATGCTATCAACTAGCTAGGTGGGAGAAAAGACCCTCCTAGAGGGAGGAGGGACTGAAGGTCATACAGTAGAGATTGGCCTACTTGTGACCAGATTAAAGAGACGTAACTATATCTTCACTGCACAAAACACAGAAAAAGGTAACTCTTTCTAAATGATCAGGGAAGCCATTTTCGGAAAAGAGAAAACCTACACCCCGTAGGTCAAAGTCATAGAAGCTCCTTATTACTTTTGAGGAAAGTTAACCCGTAAAAACCTGTAAAAATTTTTATCTTACCTAAGCCCCTATTCCAAAAATAGGGGGGAACGGTCCGAGGATAGAGGGGGAAAGGGTCCCCATCGTAGAAAAGTGAGGGAGGAGCGGCAAACAAGGTCAACGCAAAACTCGGTCATGCCTATCGTCTCGGCGGGGCTGTCACTCAAAAGGAGAACGTTGGGGGAAAATCCGTCGAGGAGGTCATGCGGAAAGGCCGTTGGAAACAAAAGACGTAAAAAGTTCCAGCATAGTGGGACCTATAGGCACATCCTCGGAAATCAAGGAGGGTACCATCAAAAAAA
>Ga0179591_1313485_pt1 | contig 15548 bp, 23 predicted proteins | sample CZOMad2_1_08_16f_FD_182891 | JGI IMG/M metagenome (GOLD analysis project Ga0179591, IMG submission 182891) | Vadose zone soil fungal communities from Angelo Coast Range Reserve, California, USA - CZOMad2_1_08_16fungal (PacBio error correction) | ecosystem: Environmental > Terrestrial > Soil >...
GAAAAAGTCTTTTAAAAGACCGGGGTTTTGTTGGAAGGGTGCATGAAGATTCTACCCCAGTTGGGTTAAGGAGAATAACATACGCGTACAGTTTCCAAGACAAGGAAGTGGTGGTACAGCAACAAAAGAGAACTGGAAATTGAAACCTCCGAATACCTCGGGGGAGGAAAAAAGGTCTCCACTGGATAAAAAAGCCCCGGTGCGACAACAGGGTCCCAAATGAAAGAACAAGGGGGGGGCACGTATCGGGGAGGGAGGTAGGTAAGTCTAAAAGAGAAGCAAGGACAGTCGTCAAGAAAAAAAAAAGCTGAGCAGAAAGAAGCCCCGCACGAATTCTGGGACTCAAGGGTAGGCACGTGAGTGTGAAAGAGGGGCAATCTTTTTAAGAGGAAAGCAGTGTGAGAAATGAGGAATAAGAATTCCGTTGGGTTGGAGAGATTACCAATACTATTAAAAAGAAAACGAGGGCGATTCTTCAGCAAGGGGGGAAAGATACACCACCGGGAGAAAGAAAATCTGACATATGAAGGACAAGGGACAACGGCCATCTGGGGGGGGGTGGTACGCCTCCTCGAAGAGAGGTGGGGGAAGCCTCGGAGAATGCATGCGGTTTGGGACGCTTGGATTCCTAGAGAGGGCGTAATTGTCGAGAAATGTGGCAGCAGGTCAGTGCCGAAGGGAATGGTTAAACGACCTTTTGCGGTCTTTTATCCAAAAGATGGAACTCTAAGTTTAGCAAGCTTTGGGGGTGTATTGCTCCATGTACCAGAAATAGGGGTACTGGTTCAGGGGAAACTCCGTGTACAAAGAAGGGACCGGAAAAAGGGGGGGAATCAGAGAGAATAACGACAACAACGGGGAGGGGAAAACTATTGGGGTAAAAACTAAAGATAGGCTGGAGAAAGAGGAGGAGAGTTACAACAAAATCAAAAAATTGGCACGAGGGGGGGGTTTGGTTGTGTCATGTGCCTCAGTGGGGCGGGGCGGGGGGGGGTTTCATGAGTACAGATGGCCTCAACGGTTGGAAGAAACGCGGTAACAGATGGGGGAGCAAAGGACACACAAATAGTTCATCATAAAGCAAAGGAGGAGGGAGAGATGAGGAACACCCGTCCTAAGCTTAATATTAAGACTTTCTTCAGCAGAAAAAACACCAAGCCGTTGGCAGGTAGGCAAAGAAAACGTTCACAAAAAAAGTACCCCCGAAGCCTGTTGTAAGTAGGAGTAAACGGACTTACTGGAGCCAAGAGTTTGGGTTGGCCAAAGCTCTAGACAAGGGCTTCCGAGTTTGCGACGCGTGCACAGACTTTGAGGAAATCAGAAATGCAGTACACCCTGGTAGAATATCCTGGCATCCCGTTCTAAGAGTTAAAAAGCCTCAACAATCTTGGGACAGCGTGTACCTTGCCATCAATTATATTGAAGTTGTATACGGGGGGTGGCCATCGAAAATGGCTACTACTGAGAATTAATAGAAAACACGAGGCAATGAGGGGGGGGGGTAAGAGGGGGGAAAAGGTTCACTACACGAGTGAAAGAGGGAATAGTAAGCACAGACAGAGCATTGGCTGAAGAGTGATAAGGAGGTTTCGATGGAAGCTAACAGTAGGTCCAAGACCCCTTCCAAACAATCCGATTTCGGAAGGAGATTCAGCCCGTATATGAGCGGTTTTTCCAGACAAAGTTTTGAATGGGTCCACAAGAGAATTCAAGTAGTTTCAACCGCGACCCCTCGCTTTGTTCTAGAGATGAGTACTAATACTTCGAAATGTGGATGGTAATTCAACAGTTGGTGGCCCGCACACACGGCCTTTACCCGTTGTTAGTGGTTTCCTTTGATCAGTTCCGTTGGGGTGTATCCTCACCCAGACATGTGGTCGTGATCTTTTGGGCAGATAACCAATAAATCTACACTCAAAACGGGGGGGGGTGCCTTCCGCCCCAAACCGTGCCCAGCAACGAGAAGACTCCGAGTTTCTACGTTTCCAGAGTAAGGAGGGTTGACATTCAATGGGTCTAGCAGACGAGATCATTATGCCATCAACCCAATGCACTTGACAACACTAACCGTAATAACAAGGGTCATTTGACTTGAAAGGAGCGGCGGGGGGTGTTTGGTGACCGGGGGTTCCCATTTACCGCATCCTTTCAAATCATGCACATCTTGTCCGGGGATCCAAAGGGGGGTCGCACACTCCAACATTTAGAGACTGGAGCGGGGGCCGGTTGGTGGGCTGGCAACAATGGGGGGAGGTGTGTCCTCGTGAAACAGAATCTGTAAAAAGCGACGTTGTCATTGGGCCCCCGGATATGTTACAGGGAGAAAGCATGTGGAACCGTTAGGGTCAAGGAATGAATAATAGGTGGGGGCGTAGCTGATGGAGGTTACTAGGGGTAAGGAATCCTTATGGGCCGTTATAGGGAGAGGTTTAAATAGGATCAGGATTCAGCACTACGGGGGGGGAAAAGTGGGGGGGGGGCAAAGGGGGGGGGGGAATGTCTTGGTTGTAAGTGGGGGGGAGGAGGCGGGGGGGGGGTGGGGGGGGGGGGGGGGGTCGGGATTTGGGAAGGGGGGAGGGGGGGGGGGGGGGGGGCGGGGGTGGGGGGTGCGGTGTAGGAAGTACACAACTCAAAAAAAAAAAGTGTGTGCAACATCGATCAGTGCCCGCAGTATAGGGGCAGCCACCAAACCGAAGGTCGTTCTTATGACTGTTGACCAAACCTGAGGGAAGCTGACTCCAGGAGAAGCACCTCGCCTGGCCCCCTGGAACAACACCTTTATGGGGGAAAGGGGGGCACGGCGTCCGCGACCCTCTTCCTTAATTAAAATGGTCACCATGGCCTCCACCCAGTACCGACAACCTCTCCTCATTCTGTTTCTTCCGACCAGTAGGGGCAGGCGGACGAAGTGGATCCCATGCCAGAGTCGGTTGCAGAAGCCTGTACCAAGTGCCACTTCCCAAGGATAGTTTCCTTATGGCCGAGAAAGGAAGAAGTGCGGGTATGTCGCCCAGGGTGGAGCTCTTGGGGCTCTTGGCACAACAGGGCAAAAGCATATCCCCAGGAGAAGTCGGCTAGAACCGCCGAGAAGTACAAATTTCTGTGAAGGGATCACATTAGCCCACGAAGGAAGTGGCTAGAACTGGGGGGAGACAGTCAAAACAAGCACAAGGCGCGCCAGGTTGACCAAAGAAATCCCCGGACCTTTGGCTTCAAACCATCTACTGAAAACGCATGCCACAAAACGAGTATATTTCATGGAGTCCTCCGATGGATGACGTGGGGGCGGGAGTCCGGCCGGGGATGGGCTATTCGCTATAGGCTGAGAAAGCCAAATCATAGTGTCATTGTCTGCGGGGATGCATGGTGTAGACGGGGAAATCTAGAGTCGGGGGTTCACATCCGGGTTCCCGTCAGCCTGGCGGGAGTGATATTGTCTCAGTTCCCGGGGTATAACCAAAGGGGGGGGGGTGGGGGGACCTTAGGGACGTCGCAACATATTTCTGAGTGAAAGACATAATTGGAGGTTTACTGATATAGAGGAAGTCGACTGAAGGGTGCTGACAAAGCACTATAGAAATTTCCCGCGTTACAAATCCCGGGCCGGTGACCGGGCCTAATCATGTTCTCTCTATAGTCTGGGGGGGGGGACCAGATAGAGGTTTCGAACGGTCCCTCTTTTGGTTAGCGGCGATATTTAGAGTATTAATCGTCTTGACCGTTTACTCAAGCCCGTACACGCCAAACGCAGTGGCCTGAGGGTACTTGGAGGAGGAAACGCCCATGAAACCGCGGTACCAGGCATGGATGGAAAAAAACCGGGGAGGGTTTAAAAGTGACTCGAGAATCCGACACACCAGAAACAATTGTTTCACAAATTCGCATGTGTATTTCAACTACGAAACCGTTAAGTTCTTTGGGAAGTTTCTTGGACATTTTCACCGGTAGCACCTCAATGAAGCGATTTCACGAGGTTCCACGGGGGGGCCTAAACTTCCACTAAGTGGTCCGGTTAAACACAAATTAGAAAAAAAAGGGGGGGAATGTATATCGTAAAAAAACAAAGTCTTGAGTATACAAAGAGATATAACAACACCGTTGTGTGTTCACGTTTAGCGTGGTAATCCCAGGTTATGGTTCCCAGTGGCAATGGTACCGCATGAGTGGGGGGGGTAAAAGGGAACGCCGAAAAGGAGTGAACGTTCGTATGATAAAAATGGCAGTTTGGTGCGCATTGTATGGAGTATTAAAGGTCATGTCCAAAGGGGATTCAATTTTTCTATGTTCGCTGTCCTATATAGCGGTACCTCAGGGAGCGTTAAGTGGTGGTTGAGTGATTTGGCTGTTGTCCCTCGACCGGGCTATCCTCGAGGCTGATGACGCAAACCAGATACGGGGGGTCACAGTTGTTAAAGTCGGAGAAGAAGATATATAATTACATATAGGCAATGAACTTCCTCTTAGATAGTACTGTGATCTGTTGCTGGTGCGAGCAGTGAAGGCATCGGCTCGCGGACAGTTCCCGTCGGTCCGTGAAGGCTCTGGCGGGATCCAAACTGGAGGACGAGGATGAAAAAGCAGACCAGGGTGAGGAAGTAGGGGAAAGCCGGATATATTGGAAAAGACAGTCCGCAAACAATACAAAAATTATTGTTCAAATAGCGGAGAGACGCACGGTAGACCCTAACAGGACGGAAGCTCGGGGAGGGTGTGCTCTACGCGCCTGGGTGTTCTCTTGGGAGGAAACTCCTCTTAGTCTGGGGCATCACTGGTCCCGCTCGGAACCAACAGATTCCATGGCGCTCGTGGGGGAAAAGGGGGGTCCAACCAGGACTCTCCACTGCTAATAGATATTGGTGGATCCCTCCTGGTCCGCTTCCCTTGTGCGCACGTGGTTCTCGGACGACTGATTGACGTTTGGGTCCAGCATGGTAGGGGAGAGAACTACAACGGGGGAAGAATACAATGAAGTCTATTCGACTTAAGGTCCAGAGAACTAGCGCGGAATGGGACGGGGGGTCGGGAGGATTCTATTGAAGCCAAAAGCGCAGCATTTTTATGGAATCATGAATATACTGTGGTGACTCACTCAATAATAAGATCAGGGGGTCGGTCCTACAATATAGAAAAAAGGGGCTGCATACCTAGGTCATAGGAAGACGTTCCCAGTAAAGGGGTGTTAGGTTTCCGGATGATGAAGTAAAAGGAAATTGTTGAAAGAGACATAACTTCAGGCTTGTGGTAAGCAAAGGTGACGCAATACTGATTTTCATACAGGATGAACGTGCTACTGAACAGTTGGGGATCGGAGAGAAGACTCGGACTACTCTTGGTGACACCCGCACTACGATGAAGAGGAGCACGCGGACCAATAATACAAGGGCCACGAAACTCACACTCATGGGGAGGATGAAATCGTAAATATCTAAAAGGGAACAATGACTTTAAGGGAGACACAAGGATCAGGGGGAAAAGACTTACAAGGATACTCGCAGTCTGAGGCAATTGGGAAAAAAAACGAGCTCCATTCAAAAAACCGAAGTGGTGAAAGGTACGAAGTATGAATAATAACGGTCCAGCTGGGGTAACAGGGGTAGGAGTTAACCCTGTAACACGGGCCGTCCCAGGGAGGAAGTACGAACCGCCGCCGGAAGTAAGGGGGGTGAGGGTTGGTGAAATGTCCTTGTGGGGGATCAGCAAGGATGAACTTCTTTGGAGAAACATTCATTGGAAAACAAATCGTATATAAAACGGCGGAAAAGTTTATTAGGGGAGAGGGCGGGGAAGTTTTGGGGTGCGGGAAACCACAAGGGGGTCGGTACGAAGCTAAAAAAACGTTTTGAGGAAAGCTACCAGTGTGGTGGAGGGAAAAAAACAAAGGAAACAGTCCGGCCACACACTAAAGGGTCCCGAGAGGGGGGGGGATGGACATGTTGAAATTCAAAAAATCTCCACTACTAGTACGGACTCCCTCTCTAGAAAGGGCGGGTCCACAAGGTATATGGGGGTCCGAACGAAGTGGAAAAAGGGCTTGGAACACACCTCAAAACGCAAAACCATTTTGAAGGCAGAAAGGAAGAGGAGGAAGGGAAAGTCCGAGATCAACACGCCCGCCAGGATACAGAGAACAGAGGCGATTAGTTCGGTAGAAAGGGTCGGGGAAAGAGACTTACAAACTATAACCTCTGCACACAAAGGTTGGGCTCAAGTACGGAGGGAGAGACGGACTGATCTAAATGTTGGGGGGGATGTCCCACCATCATTACCAGGACACGTGCATGAGCCGGGGAGAGGAGTTTAAACGGTTCGGGATTGTGTCCACTTGTGCAGGATCTCGCACAATGGGGTCAGGCAGTTGCGGGAAGCTCTTACACGAAGACGAGGGAAGGGGGTAAGAGCGAGGAAAAAAACATCGGGGAGGACTCCGGAAACCCTGCTTGTAAGGGGTGTTTTGCGTGAACTGAGGGATGCTAAAGGGAGAAAAGGGGGGGGGGGTTGACAGACTCGAAAAGCTTTCATGTAAGTTCGGAAAGAGGAAGGGGGATGATGAGATATGTGTTCAGTGGAATTACCGACATTCGGAACCCGGAACGCACAGTAGGGGAAGCACATGCTGTACGACGCGACTACAGCTTCAAAATCCCTGGAAGAAAATAGCACACCCCGCTTGGGGGGATGACAAGGGGTAAGAAGGAGTGCCTAAATATTTAGTGGCTCGAAATCATTGCAAAAAAAAGGTTGTGCTTAAAATGAAACTTGGTCTTGAAGAAGGGATAACCGGGGGCCAAGGGGAAGTCATGAAGTTACAAAGATATGGCTACGTGGCAGTGAAGAACCATACAGCAGGGTAGTCACACAATATTCCTGTCACGGTGTGCAAAGAAAAGAAAAAAAGGGTATGGGGCAAAGGGGATTTGGGAACATGAAAAATGACATTTAACTACACTCCTGGTGAAGGATACAGACTGCGTCACAATGACAGACCGGGGCAATAGCACAATAAGAAAAAAACTCACAAAGGATGGCTAGTAAAGACTGGGGACCCCCTCAGATTGGTTTGAAGAAAAGGGAAGATCTGCTTCTTGATGCGGGTTTTGGTGGATAAAAAAGGGGGGGGCAAAAGGATATAGTGTAGATTCAATAGTAATTGCGAACCAATAATTAACTGCGGGGTTATGTGCGTCCAGGGGAGCGAAAAAAAGAAATGGTAAAGCATGCAAAAAGTAGGAGGCGCAGGGTTGACTGGGTGGGAAGATCCGGGCTTGGGGAGGGTCTTTAAGGCAGAGCATGAGGCATGGCTAGAATCGACACGGCTTGAAGGCGGTGGACGGAACGATGTCTGAAGAAAATTAAGTGGACCGGGAAATTCACAATGTTGCGAGGAAAATCGAGGGGGAGAAAAGGCAATACAGGAAATGCGTCAGGGGTCATGGGAACGGGGGGGAAGGATCCATTTGGGAAGAAACACTGTAACAGCTTTGAAGGGGAAGGCCTGCCATAGGGGCATCTCGTAAACGATCCAGGCGGTGATAAAAAGGGGAGATTCGTTAGTGGCGCTCGGGGTGGAGTAGAAGGAACAAGACCACACGCAGGAAAGGTCGAGAGGTAAGGTGATCTGGCCGAAGGAATGTAAACGGTGGCTCAAGAAAAAAAAAGATACGATTCACAGTCTGTGTGGTTCAAGCAAAACACGCCCGAAGGCAAGTAACCTTTTGAGAGAACAAAAATCCCTTTCTCCAGAAACAATAAAACAAAGGTCGAGAATAAAAAAGAGATGTCAAAAAAGAAAAGAAGGCGGGGGTCATTCACACATACAAAAGTAAAATGCGTCAAAGGGTTGGCAAGGGGGGAGGGATAGCCTGTGTGCGCGGTGCGCGGCGGGTGGAAAAAAGGATATATCGTGAAAAAAAAAAAAAAAAAAAAAAAAAAAAAAAAAAAAAAAAAAAAGAAAAAAAAAAAAAAAAAAAAAAAAAAAATACCGGTGGGCAGGTGGGCGAGGAAGTGGAGAAAAGAAGGGACGGCTACATAGAAAAAATATCATGAAAAGGGGGGAAAAGCACAAGAGAAAGGAAAGAGCCTGCTTGTTGTACAAACCGGTCAAAAAACACACCCCCCCACAACCCACAAAAAACACAAAAACAGAGGAGAGGGGGGGAACACCTGAGAGTATGGGGGTCTCAAAACTGGGAAACAAAAGCTGTGAAAAAAAAAAGAACGGGTGCGTTGAGGGGGGGGGAGCGGGCCCACAAATCCAAAAGAAAATCCCAGCCCCAGGAAAAAAGGAAGCTAATGTGTGTACTTAAAGCTCGGGCTCGGCAAAATGGCAGGGGGAGAAGGAAAAAAAAGAATCTGGGCCGGAAACTCGGGCACGCGGAGTGATGTTCACCAAAAACGACCACCCACTGGAAAACACGTGGGAAACGAGGAAAAAACCCCGCCCGAAGGGACCGAAGGGGGGGGGGGGCGGGGGCGGCTCCAGAACCAAGCGTAGAAATAACAAACAACAAAAAACCACACAACCAGTAGGCACTGAGTATTCAAATCGTTGAGCAAAAAAAATGGAGGTCAAGAGAGGCTCCAGGGTGGGTGGGGGGTGGTGGGGGTAGGGGTGGTGGGTAAAAGCCCATCGCGCAATAAAAAACTAAAAAAACAGGGAAAAAACAACACCACACACAACCCCGAGGAACAAAAAACCACACACGCGGAAGTCTCTGTGAAAGAAGTCTCCACTTTTGATACCCCGCCAAGCCGCGGCAGTCAGGACAGCATGAGGAACACTGCCTCCCTATAGAACATCGAGATCAGCTGGAGGTGAACTGGATGTGGAGGATATCTGCAGGGTGGTAAAAGTGGAAGGGGAGAGGAATCTCCCAAGGTCAAAATAAAAAACAAGGGGAGGAGTTTTCGCACAGCTGACGAAGAGTGGGCTTTGAGGGATGGGGTAATAGCCCGGAGATCTCGAAAAGACGGGAAAAAGGGGCATGAACGCGTGTTAAAAAGGGTGAAGAAAGGGGAAGAGAAGGCAAAAACAACACGGGGGGCAAGGAAAAGGGTAGGGTAGGGAGAAAGTGTAACTATGCTAGGGGGAGTCATCTTCGGGCTGGACATAAACATAGATGGGCAATAAGTGGGGGGTCTGGGACAGGGGGGTTTACGCGCCTGGAGAAGGAGTCTTAATAAGATGAAACCGTGGGGAGTCGTGGGGGGGAACGAAAGGGTGGAATTCCCCACTTAAACACCCATAGCTCAATCATAAGGCACGATTCGAAGGAAGAAGATGATATAGCCATCCAGAAAATATAGGGGGAGAAAACAATATGGGGAAAGGCGGGAAATACATCAGTTACAAAGCAAAAAACCGGAACCAAAAAGCAGTTTTCATTATCAAACCCAACACCCAGGTTTGGTCACCTCGACGACATGGGTGCTTACTAGTGGGGGGGGGATAGGCGGGCTACTCAGCAAGTAATAAAGAGAAGGGCGATAATCACTGATACTAAGGGAGAAACCAAGCCGCATAATTTGCCGCTTACAGGGGATCAGGACAAAGGAAGAAGAAAGTAGGAACGTTTGGGGAATCAAATTTGATAGCTCTAATCTGCTGTAATGGACGATTCAGCTCAAAAAGAAGAGAGAAAAGGCAAGGTGGGCAGATGGGGGGATAGTGGGAGCCCTTAATTTAGAACTGAGTAAAAAACTAGAGATAGCAAGGACTGGGGGCGGATGGAGTGGGACATGGGGGGGCGCGGCATCACATGGAGACCCAATCCTATCTCTAGGACAAAAGATAGGTGAAGGTTGTTGGGGGGGAATCAGCACTTTGGGGCGGGTGGGGGGTTGTTTTATTTTGGGGTTTGGTTTTGGGTTGGTGGGTTGTTTTGTTTGGGTTGGTTTGTTGTGGGGTTTGGGGGTGGTATGGGGGTGGGGGGGTGTGGGGGGGGTACCACGGGAAGTCGTTTCAACCCCGAAAGGTTGGGACGATCAGTAGCGGGGGAGTACGAATACTTACCCAAAATGGGCGAGGTAATGCACAGGGGAGAATAAAACCCAACGGCAGGACCCTGTTCTGTTGAGGACGGAGATTGTGCGGGGGGGGGAAAACCTCCCACATGGAGGGGTGGGCGGCACTTTAGGGAGGAAAGGAGCGCTGGGGGGGTCCGACTCCCTCAAACCCAGAAAGGAAGGGAGATAACCTACTGAAAGTGGTAATACGTGTTACAAGGATTTGAAAAAGTAAGGAGCGACGGGCATGAGGGGCAATCAAACAAAGTCCTGGAAAAAAAAGAAAAGTGTACAATGAATCAGGAGGGCCGTTTGCAGGGAAGGGAAAAGGAGGAGGGGGATTGGGGGGAAAGGGTTAAAATAAGAAAAGCCTAAGGTAAGCGTGCGAAGTGGATACTGGATGCAAAATTGCGTCACCGGCCAGACATGGCAATGGAGCTCAGGGGGTTTTTGGGCGGGCACACTGTAAGGAATTTAGACTGCTCGGACAGGGGGAAGGGACAAACGTAGCCTTTTTCTTACTGGAGATTGGGGCACGTTTTAATGATAGGGGAAATAACTCGGGGTCGTGAGGTAACTGAGGAAATGTGTCCGCCGAAGGAAGGGGGGCGGGGGTGCGAGGCCCCTAGGAGAGAGCTGAAAAAAATTCCAACAGTTTCCGTTTCGAAAATAAACTGAATTGACCCGTTAATGTGAATCATTGCTATTTAAAATGAGGCCAACACACATGCAGGAGTGCCGACGGGGGGGAACACATCGATAGGAGGAAGGAAGCCGAGGGAAAATGAACCAAAGCCGTAGGGGGGGGGGAAAGGGTACGTCTACGAGACACAACTCGTGAATGAAGTGTTCTCACACAGGAAAAAACGCAATAGACAGAACCATAGTCTGGTAGATGGGGAGGACCAAGGAGGATATTCATATTAGAAATTCTATTCGGGGGCTCTTCAAAACGTGAACAAAGGGCAGCTATATGGCTGAATAATCAGGCAGGGAAGTGTCTGGTGGACCCAGTTATTGTCTGCCTCAGCAGGACATAGATGCCCCTCTTCGAAAAACGCAATCGACAAGTGTTAGAAGGGGCCGGGTGAGCAAGGAAAGACGGTAGATCTGCACACTGGGGAAACGTTCGCACGAAAATCGAAAAATCAAAGAAAGGGGAAACACCTAAGGGTGGGTGACCGAATCAAAAGTAATTCTCAATTCAAAAAAAATGGGATATAGAGCCTTGGGGAGACGCTGCTTCCTTAAGGACAGGGGGGGGGTTTCTCGACGCGGCCCCAGAAAAGGGGGGGGGGGGGGGGGAATTGAGGCGTTGCTGGAGTGAAAGAAGATTTTTCAAGCGTAGAATCACGCGGGGCTGCGACATCTACCTCAATGCGGATGGAGAAAGTGAAATAACGTTAAAAAGTAGAAAGTGAAATGAAATTCCTGCACGTCAATCCCCTCATTACTACCGGAAAAATTTTGGAAAGCATTCCCAGGGCCCTGGGACTACTAATCAGTGCGCGCTATGAAAGGTCCGAAGTTGTTTAACGCATCTCTTTGTTGGAAGATTCATGCGGAGGGCTTGGGATGGGACAACAACTACCCAAACAAGGCAAGGGGAGGGGGGCTTCAAACAAAACAGCTGAGCCCCGAGGAAGGGTGCCATGACGAGAGTAATTAACCTAAAAATGAGTTCACACTGGGGGAAAGTTTTCGAAAGATGCACATTCGAATGGGCATGAGGAAATGTCCCGGGTTAAACAAGGACGGGGGGCCACCCCAACACCCAGCGGCAGTACCTAGGCCAATTTAAAATCCCCTTCTGGCACGGGGGGGACAAAAGAACAGGGACCAAAGGTGGGTTAGTAGGTGACAAAACAAAACTTAAGGGGAAGGATAAGAGAGGATAGTCACCAATTTTGGGGTAAACAGGGGAGACTCCGTGGATTGAGGCAAGGTCCAATTACATGCGAATGTCGTTTGGGTGAAAGGGGAAGAACGACATCCTTAACTGTCTGATTAAGAAAAGGGGACGCTGGAACTCAGGTGATGTCGTAATGAGGAGAAAATGAACCTGGTGGGGGAGGGTCTATGTGCTACTTGGGGGGGGTGAAGAGATCCTATGTGGAATCTGCGTAGGGGACGGAAGAAAGTCACTAATGCAAATTCGAAAAAAAGAGACGGTTGGTTACAAACAATGGGTATAAGGGGGGACTACTACTTACATTAGGTACTCGGAAGGGTTCCCCGTGCCGAACAAGGCTCAGGGGGTGGATCTTTTCTGAGAAAAATTATGACGGGTTATCTTCAATGTCCATGAGGGTGACCTGTAATGGGGCAGAGAACTCATGGAGTTAGCGGGCTCGAACAACCCTAAGAGGGGCGAAGGGGATGAAACTATAGTATGGAAACAGAAGAAACGCAAAAGACAAATGATGGGCTTAAAAGGCACAGAGAAACTCGAGTGACGGAATCTAGGCAGCTAGTGGAAGGCCGCGAGAGAGAATTTGGGTACGGGTAGAATAGAATGAGGGATTCAGGGGAAGGGAAGAGGTTCCTTCGTGCGACATGGTACTGAGGAGGCTGAACGGGCAAAACACATTGCCGAGAAATTCTTTATAAGAGAGGGGTGAGGAACCGCCCCGAGTATAGGGGGGTTATGAGGGGGCGTAAGTGCTGGGAATTGGTTTGTCCATGAATGGGGGAATAAATAATTGGCAAAGGGACTCTAGAGCTGGAGGGCATCGCCCAGTCGACTTTAAGTGGATGTGGGAAAGAGGCGTTGGAAAGACCCTCCCTAGGCAGGGAAAAGGAGATCATGAGAGAATTTTGCATCAACTCCAAAAGGCACGGGGTCGCAAAGGTCTCGTGGCAATTGAGAAAAGGGGATGAGAGGGTTTGGAAAAGGGAAACCGAAGAAAAACATCACCGTGTGGGGACTTGGCCATTGAATTCCTAGAAAGAGGAGATGGTTCGGAAAAGTACCGTCACGCCGGAATGGTCTGTTTGGAATGGCACATATACGCTGAGGAAGTCTTTACGGGCGTCGAAAAGTGGGGGGCGGAGGGATACTCGAAGATGGGGGGGGAACATCAAAAAGAGAGAGGAGAGAGAGAACGAGTACATACGGTACACTACAAAGAGAAAGAAGTGTCGATTCCGATATCTATCCTCTCACGGGGCATTCTTTAGCAGAAAGTCGGGTTTTACATACACTTCTCTACGGCGAAGAAGGAAGAAGGGGAAAAACGAACCAAACAACGGAGGAAAAGTGTGGTCGGAGGGGCTTGTGGGTTGTGGGGGGGGGTGGTGTAGGGGTGCTGTGGGGACGGTGCGGCGGGGGGGGGTGGGGGGGGGGGGGGTGGGGGGAGACGGGGGTGGGTGCATGGGGGCGGGGAGTTGGAGGGTGGGGGAGTTGGATGCAGGGGGGGGGGGGTGTTTTGGGGGTGGTCGCAGGCTGGTAACGAGTTAGGGGTCACAACTGGGGGGGGGTAAGGAGGCGCGGATGGGGGCGACCCAGGAAAATAAACTGCAGGCGTCTGGGGTGGTCGGGCCTCAGCCCTTTCTTACGGAGGAGGTTGAAAGGGGGGGTGAGGGGAGGGGGGGGGGGGGGTGTGCAGGTTTTGTTCCGCGAGGGTGGGGGTGAATGTGTTTATTGGGATGTTTGAAGGTCGCGGGCGGGAGTGGTGGGGGTGAGGGCGGCTTCTTAGGGGGGGCTAATGTGGCGGAGGGCAGGCAGGCAGGTGTGCAGGAGCGATTACGTGGGGGGGTAGTTCCGCGCGGGGGGTGTTCATAAGCGTGAGTAGTGGGGGGGGGGTGAGGTTGGTACTGTTGCGGGCGGATTGGGTTAGGTTCTGCTCGCGGGGACAGAACCCGTGTTCTTGCGAATCGGTCTCGAGGGTTGTTGGGATATCCCTCCTGGTCTACAAAACACGGCAGTGGTGTGTCTTGTGGTCTGCACCAAGCTGTCAACCAGGCTCCGCATTCCCTGGCGAGAACAGGGAGCCCCGGGTTCAAGGTGGGCGCGGTGTTGTTTGGGACCCGGTGGTGGGATGGTTTCCGGCTGCATCACCAAATGAAAGATTCTGGGGGGAAGCAGACTATAGGGAAATTTCGTGGGGAAAACTTTAATATGGGTGAAACATCCAAAAGGGAGGTCCCAAGAACGAAGACCCCGTTTTGGAAAAAGAGCTGACATCTGATGTTTTTTCAGTATGGGGCGTCAGTAAGAGAAACCTACAACGAAAAGATCACCAAGCAGTGACTGTTCGTACAGTATTGAGAGTGAATTCCTTAACAGTCCCCTCGTAAAAAAATGAGTGCCCCGAGAGGGAGGGAGAGAGATTCTCGCGTACTTTTAAGTAAAAAAAAGCAACCCCTATACAGTATTGAATGGGCGAGCATTGTGAAGAGGGCGAGGGCGGGCTGGTGCAATAAAATGAGTCGACAGGGGCTGCAGTGCTGGAGCACAGGCCGTACCGGAAGAGAAAGAGGTAAAGACAGGACGAAGGGTTGAAAAAACAAAAAAACATAGGGGTGGCATAATACAGCCGTGGGGGGGAGGGGGGGGGTGACGGAGAAAGGTATAAATGAAAGATTGGGTGCAACGATCAAAAATGTAATATAAGAAAGGACGAAGAGACGTTTCTGCCGGAAAAAGAGGGTGTGTCAAGGGGGGACCCTAAAATGTATGATTACCAACGAAGAAAGGGCGGCCGGGGGAAAATGCGGAACAAAAACGCCAGGTGACCAAATCCAGGGAAAACCCCCACTCCCCCTGTGGTTGGTAACGCAACCGTAAATGCTGGCAGGAAAAGGGGGGCAGGTTGATCACTAAAAAGAGGGGGACTCAGTGTGTGGAGGCGTTCTGAAAATTGAGGGGGCATAACCTTTACCGAATTCAGAAACAGAGACAAAGGAGTGGAGGGTGGATCGGACTTTGGCTCTGGTAGAAGACACAACAATACATAGTAATCAACTCTATATCTCACGTTTTTGCCTAAATCAAGCAAAAGGGGGGGAGTTTCATGAAAAGGGGTGGGTTGAGGGGCCAGGTGCAATAAATGGTAACGAAGCGAAGAGAGGAAATAACACCAGAGTCGCACAATGAAACTGCATTCACGATAGGAACAAAAAGGAGTAGTGTTAGAGAAGATCGAATTGCATGGCCTGACTGGAGAGATGACAGATGTGCGGAGGGAGGGGGGGATATCACATGGTGGAAATAGGGCGTGGAAATAGTGAGTCTGAAATGCAACAACATAGGTATGGATTTACGGTAACCCTTGCGGACGCCAAAAATGGAAAAATAAGGGGAACCTCAGGAGAACGGGCGGAGCCCGCAGGGTTTAACTGGGGGGGACCCGGGGGATGGGGATGTGCAATGATGGACTGCTTCGAGTCCCGTGGAGCCTCAAGGATACTAAAAAAGCTGGTAAGGGGCCGCTCTTCGATGTGGGGTCCAGAAAAGATGACGTTCTTTCACATACCTTGAAGGCAAAAGTGCGCAGGAAGCATCCTAGAGGTACAGATAGATTAATTACGTAACATGTTTGACA
>Ga0179591_1340560_pt1 | contig 15548 bp, 14 predicted proteins | sample CZOMad2_1_08_16f_FD_182891 | JGI IMG/M metagenome (GOLD analysis project Ga0179591, IMG submission 182891) | Vadose zone soil fungal communities from Angelo Coast Range Reserve, California, USA - CZOMad2_1_08_16fungal (PacBio error correction) | ecosystem: Environmental > Terrestrial > Soil >...
CCGAGAACCGACCCCGAGATCACTTCCAGTTCAAGGCCAGAAAAAAATCTGGAGGAAGGGGGGAAGGGAAACCAAAAAGTCCTCAGCGAGGGGAGACAGCCCGCAATTCACCCAAGTGCTATTTAGCAGCAAAGTACTCCTGGGGGTCATGAAGTTACGTACCTTGCGATAAACAGGGGAGGCCATAAAGAGACGGCACGAAAAAAGGACAATCCCTTCTCTTCTCATGCACTGTTTCTTCTGTCGGCGAACCGGGTTGAAGGACAGGAAAGGTCTACTGGAGAGGTGAATAAGGACGAGCAGACAATCCGAGGGTTATTCTGGGGGAGCGCCGATCATTTTTGCCAGAAAGGGGGGTGAGACCCAAGAACATAAAACCGTAGCCAGAGTCCCCATTAGGAAAAAGCCTTGCAGAGCCGTCCAGGATAGGATTTCGCCTAAGCGACCCCCATGAACTTGAGCGCCCGGCCCGGTAAGGAAGCTTGTCGAACGGGCACCAGGTGACCGAACATCAGCCTGATAGACCCTTCCTGGACAGGGGTGAAGGGATTCCGGGGAAAAAAAGAGAGAGAGGGTAAGAAAGTTGGGGAAGAGCCGTCGAGCTCAAAACTCCGGTATATTAAGCGATAGAGGGGCCACTAAAAAAGCCGAATGTAGGGGAAGGGGTGGGATGGGCAAACCAGCTTTAAGGGAACAACGGAACAATGTGAAGTGGCTCTGTGACCAGCAAACAAGCGAAGGGAAAGAAATAAGGATGTCGATGAGCGACAAGGAGGTCTATCTATGAAGCAGGTTCTTTGGAGGCCGTTGAACTTAGGGTATGGGCGATCTACCCGGGAAAAATCAGGAAGGGATGTAAAGCACGTCCTGTTCAGGGAGCACTTACAACCTTCCACTCCTTGTAGAACTCGGAGGGGAAGTGGGCCCCACTCGAAAAAAAGTTCCCCGTCAAAACTCTTAATTCGCTCCCATTAAATGGTGCTTCTTCAAAAAGAAAAAGTCGTCATCGCCCAAAAGCAGGAAGGGACCAAAATCGGAGTCAGTGGACCCAACTTCCAAAGCCCTTCCCGAACGACGGCGACTTTTAGCTAACACTCGGTATTGAGTCAGGAGCCAACGCTGCGACGGGAGACGGGTCGGCTCGGAGGGCAGGAAACCCCGGTTACGGACGCTCGGGGCCGTGCTATGGGGGATCCCATTGAGCCAGGGGTCCCGAGCGCAAAGGACACGTACGGGGCACGGGGCTGGCGGCTGCCGGGCAAGGGGGGCGGAGAGAGCCGGTGAATAGGAAGACTGAGCTTCCGGGGGGAGTCATCCAGGGTAACCCTCTTTGTGGGGGAAAGACAAAGGTCAATGAGGAACCAGTGCCCATGAAGGTTCCGGGGAACCTGTCCTGTGCCTGATATCCACCGTGAAGCCATCCTCCCACTAGTTAAGGGTCTCGGAACCAGAGGGGGGAACCAACGGCGCATACATTTCTCGGTCTGTCCGCCGACCAAGACTAGGCATAAAAACTCTTGAGCAGCGATCAAAGGGAGGTCGGCGGGGGGGGGGGGTGTGCAAGGTCAAAAACACGAGGACGAGGTGGGGCGAGAAAAAAAGGAAGCGAGAACACAACGACGCTGGCTCAGTCGTAGGCTCAAGGGGGAAGCGGCCGTGGGGAAGCCAGCCCGCAAAAAAACCGGAGGGGACGATTAAGTACGCTCCCGAGATCTTCCAGGTCCACCCGCCGAGGGTGGAGGTCTACAGCAGGCCAGGCCTGGAGGAGCGCGAATTGTGTTGGGTCGGGGGAGCAATCCGAATGCCTCCAGGTTAAGAAAAAGATGTCAAGCCCAGCTCACGGGGGCCGGTCACTTCCAAAAACCCCCCCGATGGCAACGCCTGGTAGCGGAGAAAAAGGAGCATAAGACTGTAAAGGGACCAGATGCCAAAAACTCCCTCCGCAAAACCGACACAAATGACCGAAACGCTGAAGACAGGCGCGTGCGAGGGCACGAAGCCGTTGGGGAAGGCCGGGTACATTCTCGAGGAAACGAGGAACGCCCCAGGACGTCGGGTAAGACAGACGAAAAAAAAAAAGAGGGTGTGAACGTACGTCCTTGGAGGGTCGCCCATTGTAAGCCAGTGCCGGCAAAAAGGGAGACTCACCCGCTCGCACATAGCTAAGCAAAGGAACCGGCAACCGTTGGAGTCCCACCCATGAAGGAAATAAACCAATTAATAACGGACTCGCAGTGATTGTGGCTCAATATCTTCCAGTTTTCAGGGGACATTAATACCCGAACGACCTGCGCGTACAGCTAAAAGGCACGAATCATGGAACAACCGCTTAGTGCAAAGTGCCCATCTTGGAGCTGTTATTCAGGAAACCGCACAGCTGGGAGGAGGATCAGGGGACTGGAGACCCGTATTTCCCCCTGGAGGGGGGGGGTCCTCCACGAAGAAGGAAGGACGGCACCAAAAACGTTGGCCGGCAGACGCGCAGGAATAACCAGTAGCGGGTCGGGAAGTGTATAAATGATTCAGGAGCAACCAAGGGATCCAAAAAGAACACAGAGGGGCCCGGGCCGAGGAAGACGCGTGCAAAGTCTTCGAAAAACGGAAAAGTCCCCATTCAAAACCGCCTTCAAGCAGGTCTAAGAGAACAAAAGGAAAATAGAAAGACATTCAAGGTTACGCGGGGTTGAACCTGTTGAAGGGGCTTGACCTGGTCGCGACGAGTGGATGCAAAAAAGGGGGGAAACGGCCCGAAGGCTGCAGGGAGACCGAAAGGGGCCCCGCCTGCTTTACAATCAGGGATCAACAACGACAAACCGCCTACAGCGCCGTGTCAGGGGACGCGCGAAGGGGTCGAGGAAGCAGGCGACCTGGGCCGGTCTCCTCGGGGGGGGGGGGGTGTAGACGAGTACGGACGTCGGAAACAACCGACGCGCGCGACGCAAGGATAAAGATTGCCCACCGTGGACAGCCTGGTCATGCTAAAAAAAAACCGACTTAAGCCTCCTAATGAAAAGCGGGCGGAGAACAAGCATGGCCTTGAAGGGTCGCTATCGCTAGACCCCGGCCGCTGATACTCGGAGTTCCGGGACGGGTGGACTCACCGGGAAGAAAAATCACGGACCACGGCCACGTCGTCGGAGGACTAGGGGGGAACGCCGGTGTCCAAGGTTTCAGGCGGGTAACATAGACATTTTTAACTTCTGCAAAACATGAGACCAGGGTACCATAAGGGGTACGTACGGCCCATCACCCTAAAACTCGAAAAACGGAAACAAAGGGAAAAGGTACTGGGGAGTTCCTCGAAAGCTGGCTGCCTGAAGCGAAAGGCACCGGTCTACCACGCGCCTGCCCATGCCTAAAAAGAACCTCGGAGAGTTCTTGTTAAGGGGTACCCATTCTTTACCTGGTAAAAGGACCGAAAACCACCTGGGCTCAAACTGGGTACAGCCGTCCATCGAATGACCGGCCAACCGGCTAGCGATTTCCGGACCCGAGGGTTCCTGAAAACCATTCGGCGTCGCCCTCTACCAAAGACCGCGACAGCAAAAAGCGCAGGGCTCATCGGACAGCAGCGTCGACAGTTTGCGTGGTTGAAGACTTTCCGAGCTAGGACGAAGGTCAGAAAAAAAAGTTGACCCATGAAACCTGGGGGCACCCTGCCGCTGCCGCTGTAAGGCCTTACGCGCAAAAAAGACTCGCTCGGTATGGACAAAAAGGTTGAGGACCTACGTGGAAGGAACAAGACATCTCTGGGGGTTGACCTGTCGTCCCCCAACGCCCTCTTCCTCAAACGCGCCTGGGGAGGAATAAAACTGGCAAGCTTGGGGGGCATAATGGTTATAAAAATTGCAATGTTTAATGAAGGATTGTAACGAGCAGGAAAAGCCTCGAACGGGGGGCTACTGAGCGGAACGGTCCAGGGGAACGAACACTATAAAAGGGCACTGGACGGGCGGCTGAAAGGGGCTTTTGTACCGGTGCTGTCAACCACACCCCCCAACACAAAAGACAGGCAAAAACCGGAGAGGATCAAGTACGAAAAAATTCGCTAACCCAAGCGTTACGCAGTCGGAAAAAAATGTTAAAATACTCGCGGGGACGGCGCAAAGCCAATGAACAGCGACCTTCATGGATAAAGCTGAGGCTTCAGAGTTCCCGGCCAAAAATATGTCTAACCTCTCTAGTCCGACTCGGGGGGGAACCTGACCTGAATCAAAATAGAAATTTGCAACAAGATGTAGGTGGCCTGGCGGCCCTTTGAGACGGCCCACTTACGCGACAAGCGACACATCTGGGAGGAAAAAACTGCCAAGGACGACACGAAGTCGTTATTCTGTCCGCAACCGTCCTTGGGCCGTCAGCTTGTCTAGGAAAAGGGGGAAGTCGTCAACGGCGTGATGCAGACCTGAGTGGGGTGTACGTGGGGACCTCTCGAATTGGCCCTTCAAACAACCTCACGTTCATAGTCCAGGACCCCTAAGTCAAAACCGCAACAAAAGGAAGGGATCGCCGAAAAGAGTCGCTCATAGCCATACCTGTAGTGAGGAATGTCCAAGTTCGAGCGGGATGTTCACTGAAAACACTTAAAGGGACCGTTAGAAACGAAAGGAGGTCACAACCATCACCGTCACACTACCTGGCCCGACAAAAAGCGAGCTTGCAGAGATTCGGTGCATAGAAACGGGTGCGCGAGGCAACGACACAGAGGAAAAACGTAAGAGGACCTGGCACAGAAAAACATGTCCACTGGGCACTGGAAAGAAAAAGACCTTCTGATGCTCACCTTTCACAGAAACACACTGGGGAGGACCGATGTCAGAGGAAGGTGTGCGTTTAGAAAGGGCTGACAAAAGCAGGCCGCCGACAAAGGGGTCGGGAGAAAAGGGGGAACGGAATAGCAGGGGGAGGCCTACGAAAAAGCACCCCTATAGGGGGGATTTTTCCAGAAAAGGGCCGGGCCAACCGATCGGAGTCACACGAGATTCGTCTAGGGGAGGCGATAAAAGGCACGCGCACCAAGAAGGTCACTTTCTCCCGAGCGGGGACCTCAAAAGAATCGCCAGCGCAAGGGACTTGTAGAAAGAAAATGCTGAAAAAACTGAAACTGGGGTAGGCCATCGAGGACTCCCCAAGCCTTTCTCCCCGGCGTAGAAATCGACTCCGAGGTTGTACGGCGGGGCGCGGATTCCTCCGCCGCGCGAGGAGATTGCGGTGCCCGGCGAGCAAAGTCCGGGGAAGAGGGTCTAATCAACACTGAGGAGGGAAGGCCTCTTCCCCGCCCTTGCTAGCTGAAGCACGGCCTTTTCAAGGCAAGTCTTGGAGAGCGCGCAGGCCAAAGTCCATAGGATTAGGGAAAAGAACGGAGGCGATGAAGAGGGGTACCCTGGGTGATCCGCGGGGGCTGACTTGGTCGGATGGCCCAGTCGACTCCTCTTGAGCGGCCAGCCGGCTACCATGAAACAAAAAAAGAGAGCGTTCAAGACCGGTGTCGTCGCCAGCAGGGGCCGCGGCAGGTCTCTCGGGGAGCGTAAAACTGCAGAAAAAGGGTGTAAAAGTCTCCAGAGAAGCTCGTAACAAGGGGACGGCTCCCGTATTCGGCCGAAATGCTAGTCCCGACCAGTTCAATGCCCGCCGCAGAAAGGAGGCGGAAGAGAGGTGTAACGAACAGGGCCATGAGCTGAATCTTCCAGAAAGTCATAGGCAGGGGCTTCCAGTAGAGGAGAGACCAGAAACACGAGAAGGAAAGTCCTGTATGTAAATTTAAAAGCCTAGGGACGTGGTCTGCGTTTCCGTAAAGTCCTTCCATGGCGGAAAGTGGAAAAGCGATCCGAGCTAGGCCTTATTTGTCGAGGCCAGTTGGAACGGAGTGTGCTGAAGGAACCGGTAAAGCAAAAAGCACGAAATAAAAATTGCTAGAGTTACCATCACCGAAACTTGGGCCACAGGACAAAAGACTAGGGAAGGCGATCGAGGCGTAAGGGGGTATTGGGGGCGGATAGTTGTAGGGAATAGATCTCCGTGGGTGAGGGGGACGAAGGACTCCAACGGTTCAGAAAAAACACGGACACACCAGTAACGGCAGAAGCCTGGTCAGCAGAGAGTGAAGGCCAAAAAAGACCCGGACAAGAAAAGACGCTAGGGGACCATGAAATGGCAAGCATACGAAGACGAAAGCCCTTAACAGTGCGGACCCGGCAGTGGTAGGAGAAGTGGGGGGAGACGGCCAAACGCACCCGAACGAACGGCGGACTTGTGAGGAACAAGCAACGTCGGTCGTCGGGAAAGGTCAAGGGGAAGGCGAGTGCGATAGGGGCACTGCAGGAACCCGTTTCTGCAATGCCGCGAGTATCCACCCTCGCCTTTCGCGGGGGAACAAAGGGAAAGCGCAGGGAACTTTTCCTTGGGCGGGCGTCTGGGTCGGCACGGCGCGTCGGAGCGAAAAGGAACTGGATCCTACGGCCGGCCTGGTAACCTCTTTTGGACCAGCCATAGAAAAAAAAGACATTTCAACCGCCCTTCCCATTGAAAATCCGGGGAAAGTCGCGGAATCCACGCGCTCGAACCAGTTAGATGAAATCAGCTCGGAAATCCTTCCGGGCTGGGCCCCCCTCATACAGTGCGGAAAAGGGAAAAAAGGACCCGAGCAGAAGGTAAAAGGCGATGCAGGGGGACCCAGGCCAGCGGGTTGGCTGAGTAAGATGGCGGGGAGTCAAAAAAGCGGGCGGAAGGCCGCGGGCCACAATCGTGCGCCGAAAGAAAAGAGCGGCGAAGGGCCGGCGGTCTGTAATCAAGCGCAGGGCCAAAAACAAGGCACGCGTCCAACCGCGCCGATTAGCCAATTCCGGCGAAAAGCGCGGGACGTAGCAACACCCTGGGAGTTAAGAAACGGTAGGGCTTGCAGCGGGGGGCATGCGCGTGAAGTGGGTCGGTGGAGAGCAGCCAATGGAAGTTCAGGAACACACCGTCCGGTGATCTCCCAGCCTGCTCACGGTATGGGAAGGTCCACGTGAGGACTTGTAGAAGCGTAAAAGGTTCCGGCCTGAGGGGGGATCGGCGCTGACGTGATATTAAGACAGTGCAAAATGTACAATAAGGACCCAAGAAACCTGAGTCGATTAGAACGCCGGCGCTGAAAGCAGTCTACTGGGATCAAAGGGCCCTGGCCAGCACTGGTCGCAAAAAAGCGGAAATGTCGCTTGGCACCCGCAAAAAAGCGGCTCTTGAGTAAGTCCCATACTCGTGTTTATGGTCCATGTTCGACGGGTTAATTAAAAGTCGTGGAAGGGATTTGGGTACACCGACTAACCCGCGCGCAGCATCGGAACAGCGGATCCGCCGCCTAACGTAGTGTCCGGGAGGGAAAAAAAAGACCAGGAGAAAAAACAACCAGAAAAAAACACAGAAGAGTTAACGGTTGGGGGAGGGAAAGGCCCATCAGGAAAGGGAAAGACACGGTTCTCATCTCCTTTCAGCTTCCTCTTCGATTGACCCCCCGGGAATTGTGCCCACGTGGGAAGGACAAGGGGGGGAAGAGACGCAGCAGCTGCAGCTCGCGTTCTTTTCCGAAGGATGCCCCGTACTCTTAACCACCTTCCCGATGACAACGGGCCAGCCCTCGGGAAAAACCTGGGGAAAAAAGAAGGCTGCTGGCCGTACGGCCACGGGCGTCCGGATTCCGTTCTGCCTTATCTTCAGACAGAAACCATCTTTAGAATTGGAGGGACCACTCGGAGGTAAAAGGTAACGGTAAAAAGCTCAGTGCACCCCACTCGGCGACCAGGTCAAAATGGCCCATGTCAAGCCCAGCCTTCAAGACGGATTGGACAACAACACGGGGGGGAAAGATATCTAGCCGGCTTTTAAAAAGTGACAAGCATCCTTGACCCGCGCCCGAGGTGCCACGCGATCGGACAAAGACCGTCTTGCGCAAATGGAAGCCAAGCCTGGGGGAAGGGTAACTGCGGCACGACCAGACCTACATGGCCAGTGGCCTTGTACCTGCCTCGCAACGCCGGGTGCGCGAAAAATGGGGGGGGGAAAGAGGCAGAAGAGTAACGGGGGCAAAGGGTTCTTACAAATACCTCTCGCTCTCATCAAATGTCTGCTCGAAAGGAAGGAGAAACCAAAGGGACCACGGGCCGTTAATCCGATGGCAATGCCCTAGATGCACGCGGAAGGAGTTCTAGCATCCCTCCGGCTTTCCAGTGCTCCGCCATCCCACCTTAAAACTGATGTTCTCAATTCGGGAAAGGCGGACAAGACAGAAAAAGGCCGCGTAGCTGGCTGAACTAAAAAGAGACTGCAGGGCGGCGGTGAGGTCGGTAACTCTACATGTGGCAAGGAACGAAAGGATTAGAAATCGTTACGGTGGACTGTAAGAACCATAAACGAGCTATTAACTACGAAACGCGTCTTAGATTGGCAGGGAACCCAGGAGGGAGAGACGGCCAGGGAGACGCCGCCGGACTAGCGCCCGGAGCCTTCCATGCAGACGGCGTTACAATCGCGGAGGGCTGGGAGGGGGTCGGATGGGTTGCGTGCAGGTTGGCGAAAAGATCCCTTCATATGAAATCTGTAACAGTGGACATGTCTCACGATTCCACTGGGGAAACAGGCTAGCCTTAGGGGTAAGGAAGGCTCAGTTTTTTAGGACTCTTGATCCATTCTGAGAGGTCCTCCCGAGGAAACCCATTACATCGCCCAGCCAAAAGCATCATCCGAGCCTTCAAAGACAGTTCGGGGGGTTCCTCTCATCCAGGAAGTTTTGCTGTCCCTTACCTGACGTAGTAAAAGACTACGCTGAGCTGTACAGGCATACACGCGCAAAGGGCGCTCGTTTCCGAAGGACCCTACGTTTTTTAAGGCCCAAACACCCGGTGGGGGGGGAAACATGTCAGAAACAGCGGACCTCAAGTAAATCACACCGATGGCCTGTGCAAAGGAAAGGCAGGGCTTAACTGTTGATGCAGGAATCGCGCGAGGGAAAACTGGGGAGCGGTATTACCAGTAGGGTGACCGAGAATCAGTCCTCGAACTGGGGGAAAGAGAGAACGTTGGAATTCGTCGCCCCGAAGCGGCAACAAGCCCGAAAAAAAAAAAAAAAAAAACACGCGGCGCAACTTGGTACCGGGCTGGCATCAAACAAGGCGGTTACAAAGATCGACTGACGGAGATCTACCCGAAAACCCGGGAAAAGGCCCAAAGAGGAAAGCCAGACAGTAAAAAGACTCGCGAAAACTGCGCTGAAAGGACCCATGACCGGCGAAATTGGGAGCTACAAGGGAGCGGAAAAAGGGAGTGCCAAGCCCGGGAGGAACACGCTCGCAAAGTCGACGCCGGGACAGCACCGAGATCCAAAAGACTAAACGTCGCGTGTCGGAGAACGTAGGGGCCGGGAACGTTAAGACGGACTTTAAGGACGCCGACCCGAACACCAAATGCGGTCCACTAAAAGTAAGGATCTGGGCGTCTGATGCGAGTCGCACACGGGTCCGGCCTCGGGGGATCTGAAGCACCGAAGGGACCCGCGTTACCCGGCGTTCGGTGTACGACGAGAACCGTCGGGCGCAATAGGGCGGGGACAGGGAACACGGGAGAAAAAGCGAACTCAAAAAGAACCGCCGCCTCGATCGAAGACTACGGCCCTCGCTCAAAGCGACATCCTGGAGGAATACGAGTCGGGGGGGAGGGGTCCAAGACGAGACGGTCGCCGTTAGCGTCCCGGCCATCGAGGTGCAAAGACGACAAAGGGACTAAGCGAAATCCGGCGAGGTCCTATATGGCGGTCCATAAACACAGGCGGGAAAACCCTAAAGATCAGGAAAAAAACGCCGACACCGCGGCCTGTCAACAGGCCCCGGCACGTCTCCGGGAAAGATCCTGCTATTATCCATGGGTAAAAAAAGAATGGGAAGCTGGCATATGGCAGGGTGCTGAAATCGGAGTCTATAATCCTCCTGCCCGTCTGGGGCGAGGCTTCATCGTTAACAAAGGTTAGGCTCCTCGGGCGACGATGTCGCGTGGAAGCGCCCGTCCTGAAAAAAATGATCGTCTATCAACACCGGGACTAAACTACGTCTGAGGGGCGAAAAAGGGGCGCGGAAAAAGGGGAGAGAAAGGGCCAGCGGCAACGGGCTACTACAACAGGTCGCCATCGACCTCAAAAAAGCAGCTCATCGCCGTGAATTGACCGGGTTCAGTGCGATTTCAAAGAGAAGGGGGGAAGGGTCGCCAAGCAGAAAAACCTTCCCGGAAAAGAAATGCTTCAGCGTTGCTCATCGACTAAGGGATTACGGCCGCGGCAGGCAGGGAGTCCTCCGAGGGCGCCAGAACGGGAAAGGACTCGCTAGAAAGAGAAAGGAACCTGAATTCGCACGTGAACGGGAATCTCTCTCACAAAATAATATTACAATAAGTAGAAGCTGCCCCGCCCGGGCAGCACTTGCCAGGGTAAAGAAAGGCTTGGCTAGAAAGAAACAGGGCGAGCGGGCGGAGGATTACAAAACACATCCTTCAAATCGGATTCGATGAGCAGGGAAGGGGGAGCCCTGCATGGTCGTAGCGATGGCAAAGGCGAAGCGGGAAAAGGATCAACCTGCAGACAAGACCCTTCGAGAGCTTCCTGTGTAGGGGATGCCGGACCGGGGGGAGAGTTTCGTCTCCGCTGCTTTAACGCACGGCGACGGAAAAAGAAATGAAAACAAAAAGTTAGGACGGTGGTGGAAAGGAGAAGTTGAAAACGGGCACGGACCACGCGAAATACGGGTGGTCGAGAAAGGGAGGGCGTCAGTAACGGTAGTCCAGTCCAAGAAAAACGCAAACTAGAGGGCCCTCCAGAAATCTGACCCTGAAGGGGTATTTCAAATGTTCGTAACGCTGCCCAAGAAGGCGAGGACCCAGCCGGAAGGAACCGGCAAGGGACCGGGGCCCGGGCCATGGGTGCCGACGCGATGTACTTTCGATGTCCTAGAGAAGGACGCAGAAAAAAGAGACAGCGAGGGCACGAAGCCAGGGCTTTGGTCAGGCCCTGCTGGAACGTAAAGGTGGCGGAAAGGATTCACCAAGGGAAGGGGGCAAACAAGAACGGTGAAGTAGTGACGTTTGACAAAGCACGCCGCTCAGAATTTTGCCGCGACGAAGAAGGAAAAGACGTAAAAGCATAATGGCGTCGTGAACGTAGGGGAAGGGCGTCTATTGACAGTGCGGTGTTTGTCATGGTTACGCCTGATTAACCAAATGGAACATACAGCCTTGGCCGAGCACGGCTGGTGAGCAGTACCCGACGGGAGACTCGTTCGAAACGCGAAGATTTCCCCAAGTCAACACATCTTAAGCTCAACAGACGTTTTCTGTCTCCCGATCAGCGAGACGCAGGTGACCGCAAGCCCTATGGGCTAGTTCGCGTCAGGGGCCCGTCCGAAAGAAGCAAAAACAAGGCGAAGTGTTACGAAGAAACTGCGACGTAGGTAGCGTAGTATCCCGTCAGGAAGCAGGGAATAGGGTCAAAATAGGGCGGGAACTAACGAACTGTTCTGCCTCGCTGCCGCTCAAGCCAGTCACAGCGGGCCTGTAAAGCCGTCCGGGCGCGGGACGGCACGGGAACGGGCGACTAGGCGATGTCAGCAATCTAATTATCCAGCTCCAGGGAATTCGCTCCAGAACTGGTAAAATTGTAAAAGCAATAAAAAGAAGACTTTTCCCAGAACAGCAGCCAGCACCAGTGCCACTAGTGGTTCCGGGGAAAGGCGGGGGGCAAAAAGGTGAAAAAAAGCCGGCGCCCCAGCGAGGAGGAGAGCGGGATCCTTAAGTTAACCGTGCCCGAGGCATACATTGGTTCGCTGCAAAAGTGCGCGCGACCACAGGTAAATAGAAGAAAACGGTAAAAAAAGTCGAATTCTTTGAAAAGGGTGGAATGGGGGGAGACGACAAGGGAAGACAGACTAAATTTGTGGAATGAAACCCCTTCGCCTCGGAAACAAGAAGTAGAGGAGTCGCGTCAGTTGTCTGACAGGCGAGGTCAGCGTCAGGTCTCGCAAAAACGAGGAGAGAGCCTTCCATTTCATTGCCATGATCCAGACCTTCACCAGGAGACCTTAAGGGGCCCCTCTCTCCTCTAGGCTATTCTGAAAACGGGTCGGCCTTTCTTCATACTGCATTTTGACTTCGTTAACATCTCGGGGTCTAGGAAGACGGCTAACCGTTAAAAATTACGCCCTTTCAAATGTACCTCAAGCTAGCAACTGCGGGTAAGGAAAACTGGTCGATGGAAAGGACCATGAGAGGAAGGGGCGCTGACTTGAGAGAAAACCGTTCAAAGCAACCCATTCCGCTACAACCACCTGCCAGCAAATGAAAAGAAATGAGTAGACCCAGGCGAGGGAGAAAAGCGGCAAGGGGACTGGTAAGCCGTTAAGGCGCGTAAGCGCGAGGGACGTGAGGCGGTAACTAATAATTCGCGTTGGGGGGGAACGGCCGAATCTAGCGCGCGGCGAAAAAAGAAGAGGTGAAACGTCCCCGGGGGTTCTGACCAGACTTGTAAAACAAGTTCGTAACAGAAAGGAGAGTGACTCCCCCGCGCGAAGCGCTTCCAGCGAAATCAACGCCGCCAAGGCCGGGGGGAAAAGGAGACAAAAAAGGTCAAAGCCGAGCACAGAGGGAAACTTTAGAGGGTTTCTGTCAATTCTTCATCCGTGAAACCAAACCTTGAGAAGAGTGGTCTTCCCGTGTCTAGCATAAAGAAAAAGGCTATGTTTTGAAATTCAACTTTGATGATAGTCCCTATTTGCAAAAGAATGGTATTGAAAAGAGGACTCGGGCTCGTCTCACACCTGCCGATAAAAAAGCCCGCCCCTTTCTCCTGACTGGGCACTAAACCAAGAAAAGGGGGGCCAGGTAAAGAGAGGGACAATGGGACGGGTCGGGAGCGAAACTTAGTCCGAAGGGGAACCCATTCGGGGATAACCGTTCCGCCAAAGCGCAGAATGGCAAATAGGGAGTGAACCCCGGGGAGACCAGTTCAAAGTGCCCGGTCAATGGATGCCTCAAACCGTTAATTATTATCTGAAAAACTCACAACAACACTGAGGAGGGAAGATAAGGCCCGGACGGGCTGACAAGTTCTTTACCGTATGTGGGGATGCACGAGGCGCCGGCCATACCGTAAGGAGCGATTTGACGAACGGGTTAGAAACGCCTGGGTCTGAGGGAACCTAAACAGCCCGGGGCCGGGTACAGAAATCCGAGTGCTCGTCAGCAGCCGACCGGCTGGGCCGGCGTCCAGGAAGGGGCTAGGGTGAATACATGCTCGAGCTCCACAAGCTGCGGCCTTGAGAGCACCACAGACGTACTCATCCGGTTGTCAGGCCCAAAGGAAAATACTTTCAAAGGAGGGTCTAAAAAAAATAAGAGTCCAAAGGCCCGCCTTGCTAGAAAAAAACCCACCGGACGAAGGTGCTCGGAGGGATTGACTTGTTGTTAATCCTGGGGCTTGAAAAAGAAACGTGAACACCGGCCGCAGACTGAGACAGGACTGGGAACGAGGGGGGTGAACCTCTAGGTTTGCAACTCGTCCCTAAGCGGGCTTACAAGCGTGAAATGAAAAAGACAAGGGGGGGGGAATCACCAGAGGTCCGAAGTGGACCCCACCGCGGGGAGTGGGGTTGACTCGACTTTCCTCAAAAGGTAAGACCCGTCAACGAAGGGAGCAAAACGTCCGCCTGCCATGCCCAAAGAGGTAAAAAAGGAGGAGAAAGGTCGGAAGGGGGACGGTGGGGGGGGGCGCTGGTGGGCAACTGGTGCAGCCAGTCGGGGCTCTAGACAAAGAGGCCATGTCCTGTCGAAACTGCGGCAAAAGTGGAAATAGCGTGAAAAGTCCCTGACACTCATTTTTCCCGCGGGAAGCCTTAGACGCGCCCCGCTCTAACCATTACCAAAAGTCCATGTAAACCGCCCTGAGAACCCGTGGCATCAGAAACTGATCGTCAGAAGACCATGTGGGGGGGACTACGGGAAAGCGGGAAAGGGTAACGGAAACAGGGTACCCTTTACTGGAGTGCCCCTTGCGGCCTGGGCCGGGCCTTGCCTCAAAAGGCATGGAGGGGAACTCCAGTGCGAAGCCTTCTCGCCCTTTTTCAGATGCGCCCTACGGGGGTAACGCCCACCTTCGCAAGTTTAGAAGGGGGCTACCAATCAAGGAAAAGCTGTCCTTGCAAGGAAGATCCTGTCTAGAAGGTTGGCCTAGACGAGGGTCGCAAAAATCAGGAGGGGGGGTAAACCGGGTTACCAGGAATAGGAAGGATCCATGGGTCGACTCCTGGGACACGTGGACAGTATCCGGCCCCGACCTAGGGACACGAACACAAGAATGGGAGAGGGAAATTGGAAGGGTAGATGTCTGGCCGCACCAAGCGGGCCAGGCTAGAGGACGTGGGCTGACTTAACAGGGACGAGCGTGCGCCCTAGCAGCTGCCCGAAGCGCTCGAAAGTGAAAGTCTAAGCGGATGGGGCTCTGCTACGGAAACCTGACCGCGGTAGGCGATGCAGGCTGGCAGAAAAATGGAGTTCAATCCGAACTACTCAAAGATCGAAACGTCGATTCGGGGAACCCCTGGAACGAGAGAAAAATATACGAACGAGACGAAAAAGGTGTTCGGGAATAGAACAGCTCCGTAAGTGACGGCCGGGCGGACCACAGTAGGGAAGCAAAGCCGAAACTCGACGCTTTAAAGTTGGGTGCCACATGTCCGGGTAATCTGAGACGAGACGGAAGCACACAGGGGGGGCCTACTCATCTGTCTCTGACGTTGGAACGTCGGTAGCCTCAACGGGACTAAACACCCGAAACTCCTGTAGAACTCGGAGGCATGTTGGGACTGTGAAGAGACGCTAAAGTAAAAATTCAACAGCGGCGAGCTCACGATACCAAAAATCAAACCCCGACCCATAACCTGCAAGACAGGGAATCGCCTCCTAAGGCCCTCATGTGCGACAGAGTGTGGGGGGGGAAAAAAATAATGTTCAAGGCAAAACTTCAAAGCTTTGCAGGAGGCGTCCATAAGGCCGGAGAATAGGGGACAAAAGGTTCCAAAATGCAAAAAGCCAACTGCCGATATCGGAGAGATGCTGTCAAGACGGCGTGCGAAAAGCGAAAAGAAGAACACCAGAAGTAAAAGGATGGACCCAAGGGGGGGGGTCCACCGTCGGGAACGTGAACGATATCATAAGGGATTTCCAACGAGAAAGGAAAACAAAACCAATGTCAGAGAGGCGGGGGGCGTTCATCTTAAACCGGATGCCTACGAAGCAACCGGTAGTCGCTGAGGGGGCTAGACCAAAAAAGAAAACTTTCAGAAAGATCTTCAGGGGACTCACGGCCGGGCATCGGGGGTCTATCACAAGGGGAACACAACGAAGAGAGTGCTGCCTGTTACAGCAACGAAGCCGCGAAGGGAAGAAAGAAGACGAAAAAAAGTCGCCTCGACAAAACCAAGGCAAGCGCTGCTTGGCGTTTCAGGAACATGCCATCCGCTGGGCCACGGACTACCCGCTGG
>Ga0179591_1248410_pt1 | contig 15547 bp, 17 predicted proteins | sample CZOMad2_1_08_16f_FD_182891 | JGI IMG/M metagenome (GOLD analysis project Ga0179591, IMG submission 182891) | Vadose zone soil fungal communities from Angelo Coast Range Reserve, California, USA - CZOMad2_1_08_16fungal (PacBio error correction) | ecosystem: Environmental > Terrestrial > Soil >...
CGCAGCCGAACCTATAGCATGTCTAGAAAAGAGGGGAAAAAAGAAAATACGACGACTGTGTGCTGGACAGGCCTGAGATACCGGAGATATACTGAAAAAAAGGGAATACTGGGTTGCGCTCACAGAAAACAAAGGGATCACTCCAAGAGGAGGGGGCTCAAGCCCCGAGCAGAGAAGACTGGTTTTGGGCGGAACGAAAATGAATTCTGAAGTTCAGCATCGAAAAGAGGATCGTCAGGCACCAAGGGAAAGCTTCTGGGGGAAAAGGGGAGGGAACGAAGCCGCCCGTAGAAAAAGAGGGTTCTTTTTAAGGCTAAGTTTCCAGAGGGAAAGACAAGGAGGGAAAGTCGTGGCCCGGTTCGAGAGGGGGGAAAGGCTATTAAAGACCAAAAGAGCCATGGCCCCAAAGGAAAGGGTTGAGGACAAGAAAATCAGGGACAATATAAAAAACATTGCCGCTCCAAGGATTTCGGGGTAAGCCGCCTGAAAACTCAAGAGTATGGTCATCAAGGGTGGGAAGTTGTCTTTTTGGGGGGCGAGTGGGGGTGGAAGGGTTAGCGAGCTGATGGCGGATGAACCAAAAAAGGGTTCTGTTCCAAGGCGGAGCACCACGCGAAGTTAAAAGGAAAAGAAAAACATAACTTAAAAAGAGGAACAAGATCTTGGCCGGAAGAAAAGAAGACGTCAGGTCCGCCAAGGAAAGGGGGGGGGGAGGAAGCTACCAAGACCTAGAAAATCCTCCCTCCCTCCCAAGAGAAGAGAAAAAGCGACTCGATTCGAAAAATCTTCTTGGTGGGGAGGGAACTAAAAAAAGAAATACTCAAGGCTGTGCGGAGCTTGCGGGAGGGAATTCTATTTAAAATTAAAAAAAAGCGGCCGGTGGGAAGTCTAGTCTTGGGGTCCTACTACGCGCCATGAAGAAAGCGAGAGAAGAGTCATTGGAAGTGGCCTCAGAAGCTTTTCTGAGTTAACGAGCTGATAAGTCCACGAGAGGAATGGGGGGAAAAGAGATAAGGTTTAATTCTTGCGAGGAGAAAAGGGGGAGGTACCCGAAGTTTTGACTGAAAGAGTTTCCGAGGGGGGGATGAGGGAGAGACTTGCCATGGAGAGGAAAAGCTCACATTACTGGGAAGATTGGCCGCCGGATTAGGGGGGGGAGTTTGCGTACCAACGCAAGGCTCCAGGGTCCAGGGAAAAAAAGTTCTATTCAGTACAGAGATCCGGAGGAAAACCGGTATCCGGCATGACCAAGTTGGAAAGGTCTTCGATGAAGAGAGACTGATCGAGAAGGGAGAGAAAAGAGGGGGAACTCCGGGAGAGGAAAATCTATAAGACTTCTTCTGAGTCTAGGACACTATAGGAAGCGCTTAGGAAGAGGGAGTAAACATTCCAGTGAACATAAAAGAGAAGGGGGAGAAATGGGGAGAAAGGAATATTCTAGCGAAGAAAGGAAGGGTGTTACCTCAGTCAGCGAGGAGGGCAGAGAAGACATACAGCACAAACACAAGGGGGATCGGGGAGTTCAGGTTCCATAGGACTGTATAGGGGGGGAATATAAAGCGGGAAAATGGTCAGTTTGATCCCGTCAAGAGAATATCAGCTCAGACCAGAAAGGCCTTGCGGGGGAAAAGGGGAAATTTCATGACAGCGGTGACGTCTTGCAGTGCGGTGTAAGGGAACGAAATCGTCGTCGTACATTTACCCCGGAACGTCAATGAGAAGGAAAGGAGGTGTCTCTGAGAAAGAGCTGACCTACGCCGGGGGAAAAGGGAAGTTGAAATGGAGGTGCATCCAAGGAGTAAGTGGAGTACCGAGGGAGAGTCCAAAGCACTGCCTACCTCGGCGAGGGGGAAGGAGAAGAGCTACTTACACGGGGAGAGAAGGGGGACTCATCTTATGTCATTAGGTACGAGACATTCATGAAGGGGCTGTACACGGCGAACCAGAGACCTTGAAAACGAATTGAACCCACCAGTAGAGATCTAATCAAAGAGGGGTGCAAAAAGTCGGGCAGTTATTCCATTGAAAAAAAATGGAGGGTTACACTCGCGCCAGAAATAGAAAAAGAGAGATATACAACCAGGAGGGGGAAAATATAGAAGTTGGGAGAAAGGTGTCAAAGAATTGCCTCAAGAAAAGTCCCAGGAGGAGAGCTTCTGTGTACCTCTTGCGATTCCGCAGAGGAGAAGGGTGGAACCAGATCTTAGGGGCATCCTCAGGGGACCAGGGACCTCCCTCTTCGTCACTCATAAGTAAAAGGGGAAGATGAAGAAATTAAGTCCTCTATCTCACAAGGTCACGGAGGAGACTTGGTTCAAAGGCCGCGATGGAAGGGGAAAGGGAGAAAATCCTTCCAACTTTTTTGAAGGCAAGAGGGAGGGAAAGCGGAGAGCAGCGAAACTAGGCAAAAAAGGTGGGAGGTAAGACGACGACGGCGACATCATGAAAAATTAAGCCACCACGTCTGCTTGCAAAAGATTTCCTTGCCCATAACTCCCGTTCAGAGGGAGCCAAAGAAGTAGGGATGGGTGCGTCATTGAAGAAAGGGGAAAGAGGGAAAAGGACCACTTCACGGTGAGAGTAACACTCCCTCTTGCCTCTGAAAGAAACATTATCCCATGATGTAGAGTTGTGGGGAAAGAGAGAGTGTAGTAGCTACCTAAAAGCGGGGGGCTCTAGACAAGGACTTAGGAAGAGAAATTCAAACAAGCGCTGGGAATGGTAGGGATGGAAAAATCAGGTAAGAACCAAGGCCTGGCATGATCGGTGAGCAAGAAAAAGAGAAGACTCCGACGGTTTCTAGATCTCTTCAGGGAGAAAAAGGGCCCTGAAAAACAAGTTTCTGCGAAGACCGCGCGCTCAGGTTAGAGGAGACCTGCATAACGGAAAGAGCTAAAGTTGGGAAAAAGTCGATACTGTAATACTAAGCAGAGGACAGGGACCTGGGTCTTCATAAAAGAAGGGAGAAGAAAACTAATAAAGAGAAAGATTCATCCAACGCTTTGAAAGGGAAAAGGGAATCGACCAAGTAGAGCGTCTGGTTATCGGGACATGAAGAACCCTGTAGCAAATTTGAAGGGAAAGAGAAGAAGAAGATAGCGGGAGACTCGTCAATGAGGGAGTTAAAAAACAGATAGCTAAAGGACTAGAAGATTGACAATCAAGCCCAGAGGAAAAACAATATGTATGAACCAAGGAAGAGAAGGAAAAGGAGTTGACCCGAAGCACACGCGCAGAGCTAAGCCGCTGCAGGAGCGCAGGGGGGGAGGGGACAGCCAATCCTAGGGCAGTGGCTTCTTGGTTCGGGAAATTGAGGCGCGATAACTAGTCACCGAAATGGAAACTGAAGGGGCCCCGGAAGGTTAGTATCGGTCCTCTCTGGAAAAAGCCATATTGGGGGAAAGGGGACCATGGAAAGTTCGATCAGCTACAAAAGAGGAGAAACAAAGATGTCGTTTCCTCCTAAAACTGAAGGAAAAAATGGAAAGCAGCACCACTCAAAAAAAAGAAGAAGTCCTTAAGTGACGACACCGCGACTTAGGAGAATCTACATGGAGAATGGAAGTAAGGGGTGGATAGAACCAGCAAAAAAAGAACAAGTTTGGAAAAAAGGATGGTCATCGATCATGGTAAATCCTGTAGAGAAGAATGAACCAAAATTTCAGAAGTGTCCGACGTAACCTAGATACGGGGGGTGGAACAAAACCTTCTCATGTCGTCCTCCAATACGAAGAAAAGGGGGGTAAGAAGCTATGCATCATAAAAGGAGAACCTGCATAATTAAATGCCTAAGGTGAAGGGGATGAAAAGGAAAACAAACTTAAATATCAGTCAGAAAAAAAACTGACGTCTAGAGAACCTGTATCATGGGATGGTTCTTTCTACAACCAGGGGAGGGGGGGGGGTGTTTTGGGGGGGGGGTTGGTGTTGGGGGGGTTGTGGGTTTGGGTTTGTTTTTGGTTTGGGTTTGTTGGTGGGGGGGGGGGGGGGTTTTTGTTTGGGTTTTTTTTTTTTGTTTTGGGGGTTTTTTTTGTTGTTTGGTTTTTTTTTGTTTGTTTTTTTGTGGGGGGGGGGTTTTTTTGGGGGGGCGGTTTTTTGGGTTTGGGGGTGGGGTTTGGGGGGGGAACCACAAAACCAACAACAAAAACCACTTTTTGTTTTTTTGGTTTTTGCCCCCACCCCCACCCCCCCCCCCCCCCCAACACAAAAACCACAAGAAAACCCCCCCCCCCCCTCCAAACCCCCACCCCCGCCCCCCCACACCTCCCAACACAACAGAGCCCAAAAAAAAACCCGCCCCCCCCCAAAGTAGGTCCTTTCCTATCAAAATCAGAGACTGGGGATCGAAACCATAGTCGGCCTGAAAAAGAAAAGGGGAGCATTTCAAAAAATACGTAGAAGTTGGTCCCCACGATATGGAAGAGAAAAAAAAGTTAGGGATAGGAGAACAAAAGTAAAAGGTCATATAAATTGAAGAAGAGAAAAGGAGCCGTGATATCCGCGAGGTGAGTAGAGAAGATCCTAAAAAGTAGCTACGGACATTAATCAGAAATTGGGGAGGAAAAGGAACCCCACACCTAGCGAGAGGGGGGGAAAACTTTGCTACTGCCGATATCGAAATAGAGCATCCGATTTTTACTGGAAAAAAAAAAATGTAAAAGAGTTCCTTAAAAGAAAGGTTTCAGACTTCCTGGAGAGCAGGCCGCAAGGGAGGAGGGGGGGGTGTCGGGGAGAGACATCGTTCCAACTCATCCGAAAAAGAATGGGAGGCCGTCCATCCATTGTAACATTAAAGCCATGCACGTATCTATATTAAGGCATATGAGAACAGAAGGGGGGAAAAGGAGTATCAATCACCCTTATTGGGCTTAAGGAGAGAAAGTGGGACTAGGAGCGAACAAAAAGAAATTTCGCGGCCCAGCTCCTGTGGAGGGAGGAAAAGGGATACAAGAAGCGTTCTCAAACGGGGGTCCGGAAGGGAGGGGTTTCTTTTGGTGGCTCTGCACGGTGAAGGGGAAAAAAGGGGGAAAAAAACGTAGGTCAAGCTCCACCAAAATGTCGTCACAAACCCAGACTGCAAGGAAAATAGGGGAACCTCGCGGCACTTCCCGCCTCTGAGAAGGGGAGGGACAAAGTGTATGTACGCAAAGGCTAAGAGGAGGAAAGGAAGGGAACACAAACACGAAAGCCATCTTCCAGTCTTCCGAAAAAGTCACCGGTCGGGTGCTGCTGGGGAAAAATAAGAAGGAGAAGTGGACTCAAAATGAGGGCGGCTGTCGGCTCGGAGTGGAGGTAGGGGAAAAGAAGTTTTACTCATCTATAAAGCAAAATTCCACTACGCAACCTAAAGGTGATCTGTCATCGCTTGGGGGGGGGGGAGACTCGTGAAGAGTCATTGGGCCAGAAGGGAAGAGACTGTATGCCAAAGGGTGGGGAAAACATGACTTTAGAAGGGAATAAATTGGGGTGATCTGATTCATGAGGGTTGGGGTACCCGTGCCACGACAGGAATATAACGGCGCTCCGTTAAAACCACAAGTGAACAGACGTGACTTGGGAAACTTGTGCAATTTTCCGCATACCGATCGGGACGGGACAATGACGTGAAAATGAAAAATAAAAAATGCGCAAACCTGGAGAAGGGAGGTCAACGCAGTAAGAGCCTAGGAAAAGAAGAAAAGGATCCGAAGCTAGGGGGGGGAACGGGGAGTCTGAATTTGGGGGGAAATCTTACCTGTAGAAAACGGGAAGGGAGGCTGATCCAAGAGAAAAAAAAGAAGGAGGGAAAGGGTCTGCGGAGAGGTGACATGAGATGCAGAGTAGCGATTCCAATACCAGAAGATGTGCAGCGCAGATTGGAAATGGACAAAGAAAATCGCGACCGATAAAAAGAGGGGGGAAGGAAATCAACTTCCCGCTAACATCAAACACTCTAAGAAAAGAAGGTTTCAAAGTTTCCTGTCGCCTGAAAGGTGTCGAGAAAAGAGAAGGGGGGGGGCTGTGTTACGATTGCCACCGGTGTCGGGGGTACTGACATCTACTCTATAGATCAAAACATCACGAGTAATTCAAGAAAGGAAGACCAGGAGATGGCCTAAAGGGGCACTGGAGGTCTTCTTCTTTTCACTGCTGGGTAGTTGAAGGAAAAAAAGGACAGGCAGAAGATGCCGTGTGGGCGGCGGGAGGGAAAGAGGAGGAAAAGGCCTGCAAAGGGGATAAAACCGATTGGGAAAATCTTGGCATACACGCATTCAAATTTGGTCTGGCAGTCAGGGGGCCTCCCATAAAAAGGACAGGTAGGCCGGGGGGAGGTACCGAGATAGTCCCAGGGAGAAAAAACATAAATAGCTGTAAGAGTTAGGTTGCGAAAACAGGACCAAGATTTAAGGACAGGCGGAAATTATCCGGGGAGGGCAAAAGAAGGAGTGTCCAACCACCGCTTGCGTCTTCACATGAGGGGGAACAAACTATTCCTGGTATTCCTGGCTGAAAAATGGTACAGCAGGATCAACTGCGCTATCTCAAAAAAAGCTTATTAGGGAGATTAAAATAGAGCGTGCTCATAGCTAGTTTCGCACATCAAGGGGAGAGGAAAAGGACTACCATCACGATTCGACATCATTTCAGGAGAAAAGGCAAACGAACATGGTCAATTAACTGGAAACACTGGTCTCCGTGTAAAGAGGGGACAACAGACCTCGTAGGAGGTTCAAATAAACTCAGCACCTCTCGGAAACGAATTCTGAGAATAAAATAGCGAGACGACGAATCCTAGCAATGGGGGGTGATTGCCGACTGAAAAAAGAAAGAGGGTTCCGTAAGGGCGTGGTCTTCAGGACATAAAGATAGAATTGTTAGGCCATGTGCCAGCATGAGGGAAAATCAAAGATAAAATAGCCCAAACTTTTGAGAAAAAAAGGAAGGACTACTACGTACAGGCGACATTAGGAAAACCCACGAGAAAGCAGGTACAAGGGTCTTAGGAACCTGTCAAGATGCACCGGGATTCTGAAAGGCATTAAAAAGGGAGGGATTACTAGTATCTTGACAGAGCGGAAAAGGGGTCACGATCGGACACATGAAGGGCCGAGGCACAGGAGGACTAAAAGACTATTTTCTTTTAGTTGGGTTCTGAGAAGAACCTAATCCAACCTCTCAGGGAGAGGGTCTAGATCCGTCCCGCCAGGCAACGAAGATAATGTGGAAGGGGAGATGGAAGCAAAAAACATAACTAATACATGAGGGCGGCAGCGAATCACCTCTACAGCGAAAATTGGGGTCCGCGTGGAATCAGAAGATCGAAAGGACTTAAGGTACCTACGGTCTAGAAAATCAATAGCTGTTGTGAGATGGTTTCGAAAGAAGAATCGTTAAAAAATGGGAAAAGAGAAGGGACGACGCGAATTGTAAGGAGGGAGAAGGGGGGTAAGGGATCAGGACCTTCCGGACACTTGCTAACCGGATGGACCAGACTGAGAGAGGGGGGTGTTCCCATCGGCCAAAGGAAAGGATTCGGAAAGCTTCCATAAAGCTCGAAAAAAACTGGAAGAAATGAGGTCTGGGAGGAAAAAATTACCAAGCAGTAGCCAAGGGAGCAAGAAAAGACTCAGCAAGGTATCATGTAGAAAAGGAGAAGCTTTACTCTCGATGTCACCGCGAATAAAAAGGAAGAATGTTCGGGGGTAGGGGACCCAAGGCTACTTAGGGGCAGAGAGAGTCAACAAGAAGATTCTCGGGATAAACACCCGCGGAAGCAGGGAAAAATCCGTCGCGAGAAGCATCAAAAAGCGAGCTAGAAGAAAGAATTGGAGGCTTAGCAGCAGCAAAAGCAAGTTTAAGTCTCTCTGACCAAAAGAGGGAAGGTGGATGGGCGTGCAGGATTAGGAATAGGGAGGAAACGTAGTAAACAAATGAACACGAGCGGCCCTGAGTCCGGAAAGGGGTAGCACCCTCATCGTGAAAAGAAGGGCATGTAAAAACATTTCATGTGAACTAAATTAGCTACTGCTTGGAGAACGCCGAGTCAAAGTTTGGGAACCGCCACTTAAGAGCCTGGGCAAAAGGCAAGAAAACAATCAACCATACTAAAGAAGGGAAAAATTCCAAAAGAAAGTTGACGATCATTTCGATTGAGGGGACTCTAAGGGAAAGTAATGTCGTTTTGACTATTCCGCAGAAAGCAAAGACAAACATTCATAACCTTGGTTTATATCCCTGAAGAGAGAGGATGGGAACCAAGACAAAATAATTAGGTTACTATCTTGCAATCGATTCTGGGGAGAAAAAGTCGAGGTCTTTAAGACTATAGTGGTAAAAGAAAATGTTAGGGAGAGAGAGAAAGCTCCATGACCTGTGTGGAAGAAGAGAAAAAAGCCGCTGAAGAAGGACAATTCGCTGTTGTAAAAACCAAGAAGGATTCCGGGATCTGTTCGAGTGTGCGGGAAGAAGCCAGTCTAGGCTAGAAAGGGAATAGAGTTGATGTTGCTTGTGAGAAAACCAGGGAGGGATGGATCCCAGATGCCAGCTCTTCTGGCCTCTGAGCCTACCAGCCAAGGAGAAAGAGAGGGGTCAGGAAATTTTGATTGCAGTTGGAAAAAGACTTACGGAAGAAGCTCTCTCAACACAACTTATTATAAAAGATAGATATCCTCTCGAAAAGAAGTTAGAGGGGGGAGGGGAACCTTAAAAGCAGGGGAGCTCGCAAGACCAGAAAAAGGTGTATGGAAATGGGGGCGCCTCAAAAAGGGGAACTAGAAAAGACCACGGGTTAGCAGATGCGTGTTTGTCGCCCAGAAAATCAAGAAAAAGGTCGACTCAAAAGGAGAAGCATCGTTACGGACAAAGAAGGATGAGACATCATATCTTGAGTGGGTACTTTAATAGACCAGGGGAAGAGGATGAGGAGAACGCGGCCTGCAATCAGTCCCCACTGGCGCGGAGGGGGAGAGGGGGAGACTCATTCCAGGTAGGGGAACAACAGCAAACGGGTTCGGACCATCACCGAGAGGACTCCTGGGATTTCAATGCAGTATCTATAGAGGGACAAGAATACGAAAAAGTCCAGAGGACAATGGCAAAAAAAAGGGAGGGAGACCTGATAGCGGGATCTTCCCAACTTTGGGAAAGGGAAAGAATCCTTGAGAGGCCAAAGGCTGCAAGAGGATAGCAGGAAAAAAGGGTTTCTGTATTCCTGTTTGAGTGGGGGAGAGGGGATTTGGCGGAGGCCGACGGCATGCGGCGAAGGAAGAAAATACATTGGAGGGAAAGGAGAGGAAAAAAAAATGATAGCTGGACCACCATTAAAAGGGGATAACAGAAAGAATGAGTCCAGAGTTACTCGCTTTCGCAGGACCAAGGGGGGCTTCAAACATAAAAAGGCAAATTCTAGGAAGGAGTACGAAGAGAAAACTGCCCGGCCCATAAGGAGCTAACAGACTGAATCGGAGGCGGACTTAGGGGGAGGAGAAAAACGAAAGGAACTTTGTGCGGCTGCTCAGCCTCGACGTTGGGGAGGAGGAGGAAAGGAAGGTTGGAGACTCCGTGTAAAAGAGAGAGATGTTAAACTGAAGAAAGGGCGACGTTCACGTCTCATGGGGAAGGGAAAGACTTAGGGGTTGATCCTGACGAATTAGGGACTTTCTCTCTTTAGTACCATCGATATGGGAAAGTATTGTTAAACTCGGTCCAGAAAGTGGGGACTTGACTCAGCTATTGAAAAGGGATCTCATCAGCCTACCGATAAGGGGGAGTTCGAAGGGTTTCAAGGAAGCTCACGCACGTAGGTGGGAATTCCGGGCAACTAGCAATTAAGGGTGAAAGGAGGATAAAAAAGAGTACCAAAGGTCCTCTTAACTTCTCGTCAGAACAAGAGGAAAATAAAATTCCCCTATACTGTAAGATGGGAAAAGGAGGAGAAAGACTTTCCAAGCTGATATGAAATCTAGGAATGAGGAAGAAGGACCTGGGGTATGAAGGCCAAAGAAAAAAAAAAAAAATGAGCTATACTCCATCTCTAGCAAGTCGAGAGTTAGGAGAAGGTTACTCGCCAAGATCATTGCAATATGAGGATCCTGCCCTGCACAGGGGCAATTCATAAATCGAATGTTAGGAAAAAAGAAACAGCAAAATACTGACTCAAGCGTATGATAAAAGAAATCGGAGAAACTTCCAAACACAGAGAAAGGAAAAAAAGGGGGTCATCTGCAGACTTTGCTCATGAAGAGGGGTTGAGAAGAAGAGTGCTATGTGTTCCAGAGAAAGGAGGAAAGGGGAATTTGTTTCAAAGGCAAGCGACTAGCGAAACCGTTCAGGAAGGGAAGGACGAATATAGAAGATGAGATGGAAATGAACAGGGCAGACAAGTGTTTCGGAAAAGGGAGGGGAAGGAGTTGGAACTCGTCGTCGCAGGAAAACATGAAGCTGAAGAGGGTGCTGGCGATTAAACAGGAACGAAAAACTGTCCGATTAAGAACACCGGATGGAACAGGTGGAATTAAGGGAGGAATGCAAACGAAACAGAAAGGGAGGGCATTAAGGAGCTTGTTCCTTAGATAGATGCCGATATCACGAGAAGGAATGTTATTAAATCGTGTTCAAAGAGGAGGAAGTTCGCCGAAATTGGGGAAATAGGAGAATCCGCCCCAAAAGAGGGGAAAAAACCATGACACGAAGTCTGTAGATAAGAGGTTAACTCGATATTCAAGTATTACTGGGGGGCTTCAAACTTCTTTGGACAAATCGCCGATTAGAAGAGTAAGAAAAAACGAGGAGGAAGAAAGATCGCGGAGGGAAAAGGTCTTGAGCTTTTTCCACATCAGAAAGTTTAGAAACCCTGCCACAAAGGAAGATATATGGTTGGGGGGAAAACAAATGCTTTAATTGAGAGAAGGGGGTCCGACCGGGCTTAACTTTCTACTAGGAAGAAGTGTACGACTGGGTCAAAAGAGACCCGAGGGGCGACAAAAGAAAGAAAAGAGGGCCGTTGAATGAGGGCCTCAATCTCAGCCTTACTACATCTAGGAAGGGAAACTTCGTTTATTCCTCCGGTGAAAACACACAAGAGCACTTTTTAGGGGGAAAAAAGCGTACTCAGGTTTTGCTGGCCCTTCTACCGGAAGGGAAGAGAATAATATCGCCAGAACCCTGGGAAGCTTCCCAGGAAGGTCTACTGGCCTGAAAGAAAAAGGAGCAACAAGAGAGACACTGAAAGTACACGCTGTGTCGGAAGAACATGGAAATGTCTCCTCCGGTCGGAGGAGGAAATGTCAATTCCAGAAGAGAGGCCTAGTAAGGTAATAACAAAGGAAAAAAGGGAATCGGGGGAAAAGAACAGATCCTATAGGATCACCTATTCAGGAGAACATTAATGGAGAAAAAAATGAAGGTTTTCTGGATGAGGGTTTGTGGGATGGGGAATCGGAGAGGGGAAAATGTATCAGACAACGATTTGATCTGGGATTATAAGGCCATTCCGACCATGCAGCGAGGAGAAATTTGAGGCGGCTGATCAACCTTTCGAGGAAGAGGGAATCTAGAACGAATCTACTCCGCGTTCAAGAATATCTCGGAGGAAAGAAAGGCAAGGCGTACCAGTTGATCAAACTAGAGGGGTCAAGAAAAGGAGAAAGAAAAGTCATGTAAACCATCTTAAGGAGGAGTTTCCATGGGAATCTTCGAGGACTGAGTAAAGGGAAGGGGAGGTACATGGACCTAATGCGTGGTCTTCGGTAACCAAATTGGAAGAACCCAGGAAGGAAGGAATGGGCCCAGATGACCGGGAAAAAGGGAGAAACTTGCTATCCAAAAAGTACTCCCTTGGAGGTTCAAAAGGGGGAAAGATATCAGGCCAAAAATCCATAATGAAAAGAAAAAATGGTGGTCCTCCAAGCAATTAGAAGGGGGGGGGGGAGAAGGTGGAATGTCAGGAGAGCTAATTTGAAGAAAAAAACTCGAAAATAAAAAAATAAGCTCCCACAAGACCAGAGAGGACTGGTAAGAGGAATTCAAACTCCCACCAAAGGGAAAAGAAGGGGAAAAACGGCTTCGGAAAAAGAAGCTGGAGTAGATAAAAGAAAATGGAGAATGGGAAGGGATGAAAACCCGACCGACTTTGACAGGAGAGCCGAGGAAGAAGGGGAGAAGATCTTTGGGGAAAGGGTCTTCGGACTCCGGGAAGGGGGGAGAAAAAAAATAAAGAAGTTTGAAAAACTTATTGACGCGAACGGGGAAAAAAAAGTTGCGTGCTCCATGGGAAGAAAAATTCCACACTTTTTACGCCGTACATCAATGTTGGGTGGGAAAAGAAAGTCCTCTAAAGTCTACCAAGACAAAACAGAACATTACTAACCGAAAAAAAGGAACGGAATCACTGTTGGCTGATCAGAAAGGGAGTTCCTAACAAAATGTCGTGTTCTCGCGAGATCACTGCAAAGAAAAAAAAGGGAGGGGGGGTGAAAAGATGCGAAGTGATGTAAATCATCAGGGGGGGAGTGGATCGGGTCATCGTATTACCGATGTAGAAAAAGGAAATTCGGACAAAGGACTTCCTGGGAAAACTCAAAGAGGGAGGAGGGGGGGGCCCTCTCCATAAAAGAAGACCCACTGAAGAAGCACGGGAACTTATACCTTCTAGAATCAGAAGGCCTTTCGCCCCAATACTATTAGGGAGAGAAAGAGTCTTTTGGTGGAAGAAAAAAATCTCCGTAGCGTGGTGGGGGATTAAAAAAAAAAAATAGAGTTCTTGGTAAAAATAAACTGCAAAAGGAGCTTCTCTTGCTCGAGGAAACAAGAAAACCTGCTAGGCCGGGATGGGCGATCTGAAGCCAAAGAGGCAGAAAAGTGGGAAAAAAAGGAATTCTTGAGCTCGCTCAACACAAAAAGAGTATTAAAATAGGTATCAAATCGCGAAGCCTATTGCGTGGCCATAAAGAACGCTACCAGAATCGCCACATAACGAAAAAAAGAAGGGGGGGGGAATTTTCATTAAAAGAGCTAGCGATCGGCCAGGAAGGGGGAAAGACAAAGACCGGCATCCAAACCATCACCACATGCGGTCACACGACTTGAAGATCGGTTTGATGGGGAAAAGGAACAAAGATAATCGCACGGGTTCTTGAGAAGAAAAAAGGTAATGAAGGGGGCTTAGACGCTTCCCTTCGTAAAAGGAATCACCAGAGGGGCTGGGTGCGTGCTCTAATAGAAAGGGAGGCCAAGAGCCTTAAAAGCCTTGTTACTGAAAAAGGGAGAGGAATAGGGTCATAGATGGAAAGGTATCATCTATTAATGAATGGAGATGACCCATATGGAGAAAGGAATCAAAAAAAAAAAAGGGTTCATCCTTAGCAGGCGGCCGGACGAAAGGGAAAAAACATTTGGAATGATTCAAGAAGAAGAGGCGGATCCCAAGTCCCATAATGCTCCGGCAACGGGGGGTCAGGAAGGTACTGTAAACTGGGGCAGGGGGAGGTGTGCGAACGGGAGGTGAGAAAAAAAAAAAATTTGGAATTCCCGGGGAGTAGCACATCAAAAAAGGCGGACAAGGAAAAACGACAAGCCGGCCCGCAAGAGAAAGGAACAGAAGGGTCCTCAACTAAAGACTCATTCGTCAATGCCAAGGATGGGGGGAGGGGGCGGACTCCGCGTAGCAGCTCTGAAGGAAAGGTTGAAAAAAAAAACCTCATCAGAAAGAGGAACTCGGACCGGACAGATTGTAAAAAGAAGAAGGGAAAAGAAACTCAGCGATCTGCCTGCTGTGGACGTGCTTCTGGAAAGAAGAAGGGAAGGGAACGCTCGGTTCCTCACTGAGAACAGGGCCTTTGACAGCTCCAAAGAGGAAAAAGAAGTCCGCTGAGGGGAGGCTGGATCTAGGGAAAAGAGGAAGACAATCTGGACCAGCGATTAATGGAAAAAGTACGTTGCTATCACATGGGCTTGAACGCAATGTAGGGGAAGGGGGGGGGGGGGAAACTCAACATTAGTACGGGGGAGAAAGGGGAGAAGGGAGTTACATCGGAAATACTGGTCAGGGAAGGAAAACCTGGTCCATGGGGAACGATACTCTGTTTGGGGGGCCCTTTGAAGAAAGAAAGGAAAAAGGGAAGAAGTCCAGACAACCAGAAGTACAATAGCACCTCAGGAACCTCTAAAAAGGGGAAGAATGAAGCTCCAAGGGGGAAGATGGAGGAGGTCAACGAGGAACTTTCTTGTAATGAGCTGATTAGTCCTTCCGTAGAGGAAGGTGAAAAAAAAGCCAGCGAGAGGACTTGAGAGAGTGATACAGCGAAAGAGAAATTGCCTCTTGAACGCGGTATGAAATACCGATGCTCAGAGGGACATGAAAGGGGGGGCGAAGAGTTAGAAGTAACTTAGATCTAAAAAAAAGAGAAGACAGTTGGAGGGCTCCGTTCGGAGAGGAAAAAAAGGAGCAAAGCTACAAGAGAATATGCACCCTGGGAAGGAAAAAGGAGAAGGGGGGGGCTATCAGAGAGAATCTATAATTTATGAAGAAAAAACGATAAATCAAAAGGAGAAAAAGGGGTGGGGGACAGTCAAGTACCGGCCAAATCCAGACTGGTAGGAATTTCAAACTAAGGTGCTTTGCAGGGGTATAAAAAATGAGCAGTCTGGAAGGGGTGGGATGCCTGGCGCGTCGTCAGTGACAGAAAGCAAAGTAAGGGGAATTACAGTAAAGAGAGGTCGGCGCTGAAGAAAAAAAAAAGAAGAACCATGCAAGTATGGCCTAGGAATAAAAATCTTCAATCCGGGGGTATGTGGAGGCCGCCCTCACATGGGAATAAACTAAAAGAGCGTAGTACGATCTGAGCTGAGATCAGGACTCAAGCATCAGGCTCTGGTTGCGTTAGGGTCCTACGAAGGGAGGACTCGTGTAATCAACGCGAAGCCATGGAGACAAGTGGAAAGACCCGCATTTAGGAAAGTAGATGAGGTCGAGCCATAGGCAGGGGGGAAAAATATACTGCTTTATTCCTGGGGGAGGGGAACCATTTCGGGGACAAACTACGCCGACTAAAAGGAGAAATACTAGGAGTCCACAACACCGGGAAGGCATTAAGGAGAAAGAGATGTATAGGGATTTCATTTCGGCCAGGTCCACATCAAAAGGTTGGGGGTGAAGAAAGGTCCTACGCAAAGAACGAGTTCGGTTAACCCCCATATTCAAACGTATTTCTAGTTTCCATAATTAGGGGAGGAAGTGCTCCAGCGTGTAGGCTGTCCCGAGCCCGGCGTTCAAAGGAAGAAAGAGAAGAACCGCCTGGGGGGAAAGGAACTTCAAGAGAAGAAGGTAACAGTAGGACAGTAGTAGGATTCAGCATCGCAAAGAGAACACGGGGCAGCCGAGGTGTTTCGCACCCGCAGCTTTTGAAAGGAAGAGGAAAACTTGACATGAAAAAGCAACACACTAGGAAGAAAAAGATCACCTGACGGAAAAGAAAGAAACCTACGTCGACATCAGGAAAAAGCACACCAGAACGCAGACAAGGTTTGCTTACAAAGCATTCAGAAAGGGAAGAGGGGGGAGGGGCAAGAC
>Ga0179591_1239718_pt1 | contig 15545 bp, 4 predicted proteins | sample CZOMad2_1_08_16f_FD_182891 | JGI IMG/M metagenome (GOLD analysis project Ga0179591, IMG submission 182891) | Vadose zone soil fungal communities from Angelo Coast Range Reserve, California, USA - CZOMad2_1_08_16fungal (PacBio error correction) | ecosystem: Environmental > Terrestrial > Soil >...
TCCGAGGAGATCCAACCTACGATGGCTTGGACGTACGTGTATCTATACGTAGAGGGAGATCAAGCAGGAAAGAGAGATCCTAGAAGGTTGTGGGAAAAAAGACTCACGCTTTTGGAGAACAATTGGAGAAAATCATTGTAGAGGAGAAAAAAAACGTAGGAGCTTAATAAGAAGACACGGAGTCTTCCCTACCCAAAGAGAGTGTTAAAAACTTCATACTCTCTAGTTTTGAAGAATCTAATTTTATTACGTTTACTGCAGAAAAAAAGGTGAGACGGTCCAGCAACAGTCAAGAGGAAGAATGGAAAGACCCTAAAACACGTTAGGCATACTTCAGGGAAGGTCGTCAGCGGAGAAGAACCATCCCTGTTTGAGGAAGGAATCGAAGGAGGTCTTGAGGTCAAGGGAAGCGATCGGTGAAATCAATCTGGGGAATGATCTAATATAAATTCTCGCGAAAAGCTTAGCCCTCCATCAGAGAAGTAGCGTGTAGACGCGCGATAACCTCATTTTTTTAGCGGGGAGAAACCGGATCGACTTCTTGCCAGCGCGGACGCGAAGAAAGAAATGAAGCCGGGAACCGAAACTCAGAGCGCACGTCGATCATTTGAAGAAGAACCACCTACCAAAACAAAAAAAAAAAAAAAAAAAGAAAGAGACAACACCCACAAACGCATGAGCGGCGGGTCAAGGCGGAAACCGCGCGTCACCATCTGAGGACGAGGCAGGCGTGGTGACCAAGAGAAGGGGATGCCCATTAAAGCTAACAGCTCCTGAGACAAAGAAAACAGGGAGGAAGAAAGATCGAGGTAGTGGCCCGCAAGCTCCCCAGAAGGAATGCCTCAGTGGTCACCAACTCATCAACGAGCCTAAATAATGGGAAGGACGATGTCAAAAGACAGCCCCTAGCCTTCCTACATGAAGAGGGGGTCGGAGGGGGGCAATAGCACACTTTATAGGAAGACGCAAAGTATCGGAAACCGGCCGTTTAGGTTAGCGTCGTGCGAAAAAATCGGGGAGGTGCCTAATAGAAATCAGGGGGGGAGCCTCTCGACTAGTCCCGAGAGAACTGCGTTAATAAAGAGAAAATCTACACAACTCAGGTCTCGCGGGGGGAAGAAAAAACGCAGACCTTCCAAGAGAACCGCTTGCGCCTTCCTCGGATTCTCTCTAAAGAGGACATTTCTAAAAACGATATGGGAGATTGTGCGTGGCTTCCAGGGCAACTCCAATCTATATCAGAAAAATGGCGGCGTACGATAAGCCAGAAAGAAAGCGGTGAGAAACGGGTTCGTAACTGGGGGTCAATTACGGGGATATCGAAAAGCAAACGTCAAGGGACTCCAAATTTTCGCCAAAAAAACTTCCCGCCCTTTCGAGGAGACAGCGTAACTGTCGTAACAAACTTGATCGTTGGAAGTCTAAGTGATACGTGTGTAGTGGCGTTACGCCTGGCGAGGATCACAGCCAATTGGAAAGGTCATGGTCGCTACAAAAACCGAGAGTTGGGGGGGGACTCAAACCCTTGCGCGTCTGCAAGAGGGGGGGGGCGCAGTGATGACCGGAGTCCTTAGTCGGAAAAGGGGGGAACGGTAAGGGCGGTGAGGCGTCGAACTGAACCAAAAAAGAACAAAAACCTTGTAAGGGAAGGAATGCCGCGAAGTCGGGCTTCCGTAATAAAAGACCTTAGTGACCCTGGGTGATAGGAGGAATAGTAGTCTCAGAGAGACGCGGTATGTTCTCAAGGGGGTAAAAAAGAGAGTCACCACACAGGTGCGGAGGGGAGAGTCTGCAAGTTCTGTCTCGACAGAGGCGGAAGACAGGATTAAACTCGCCGAGCGCGGCAAGGAAAATTGAACGAAAAGAGGGGTCTTCACACCCGTCTTAGGTTAGGATTCCCCAAAACGGGGGGGGGGGGAGGAGGTGTCAAGGGGGGGCGGGTACTCACGACTTCCACTTTGATAGTTTTGGGGATCGACCAGCCTCGTTGCGGTCGGCAAAAAAATCGAATCTTGGAGGAAAAAGGAAAGGAGGGGATCCTCCAACTTTAGAAAAGAAGCGGGAAGACTGAGGGAAGATGGAGTTTGGTTTGGACACTAGGAATCCAGCCTTAGTGTAACAAGGGGCTTGCTTCTGCTGGGGCGTGGAAAAAACTGTCCGAAATCGTGTCTGTAAACACCAAATCCGCTCCCGGAACTCACACCAGATCGGAAGGGGGGACGGCACCCAGTGAATAACTGACGGTGGACTCGCGCTAGGGCTAGGTTCAATTCAAACCGACATTGAGGGCAACGTGACAATTGCAAGCCATGAACAATGAGATGTCAGGTGGGGTTTCAGGATGCCAACCCCACCTGAAGGGGAATCAACAAATATCTGGCAAAGCGCGGTCTTCGTCACAAGATCCTTGCACCTTTCGGGAACAATGGCCGGGTAAAACCCTGTCTTCAAGGCGCAGCAACTTTCGGCAGTTCTTCGCGGGTGTCTCACGACTCCTGGATGCTTGGTCCGAGAGAGGTGCCGTGAAAACCGAGAGGGGCTCGATAGAAATCAAGAGGCTGAGAATAAAGCCCCGACGCCGTACTGGGGAAAAGACCGAAACAGAGGACTTGAAACCACCTAAAGAAAGGCATAAGACTGTGTGACCCTGTGGTGGACAGCAACCCGCGACGAAAGAAGAAGGGAAATTGTTTCTTGAGGACACAGCCGGTAGAGGGCAAGAGAGGGTGCAAAGAGCTTGTACGCCCTCGTCCGCGAACCTTGGGGTCAGGTCTGAATGGCTGGGGACCTTGTCACGATTACCCTGGGCGCACCGGATGCCGGGAGAAACTGTCACCAAACCTCTCGGGGGAGGGGTGGCTTTGTGAGGTTGTTTGTGGGGTGAAAACAAAGAGGCAACTCTCGAAACCTTCAAAGTAATATGCGTCGATGTGTCGCTTGAAAAAGGTGGTCGATGAATAAAGTCGTCTATCCGACTATAAATAGGGGGGGCTTTTGCCAGGGGAAACGGGACCGGGTTGCACGACATCCATGACGATTGGCTACATAAAGGAGGATGGGTACCCTGAGGGCCTGTCAGACAATCAAAAAAGCCTGGTCATTCACCTTGCACAGTTTAGATGTTAAACGAACGATGGCGGTCCCTTGGCCAAATCAAGGGGCCTCGGCGAAGGCAGGACTAGTCACTCGTGAATAAAACACCCAAGTGCCCTGATAAATTGCCGGCACAGCCGGAGAAAAGACGAACAATGACACTGCCGGCAGAAGCACCTTGACCAACCTCGCGGCACGTCCCAGATCTGGAGAAAAACGCCCTCGTGGGGGGGAAGAAAAGGAGAAGAGAGCCGTCCTTCATGACTAGGAAAGGACGCACCGGAGTCGCCACGTGAAAGTTTTGACGAAAAAAACCCCCCCAACATAGGGCGAAAGCTTAGCGGAAATATTAGGAGGGGGTGCGGGAAAAAAACGGGGGTTCCCGCTGAGTCAGAAGTGAGTGAGTAAAACCAGGGGACTCGTATAGAGTCCTGGGCCCAACCTTAGGTGATGTCCACAAACGAGCCAAACAGAACCCTCCCGACTATAACCCCAACTGAGCCGGCAACTCTAGGGCGTCCATGGTGCGGGGCGAAAAATCAGTCTCACAAGAGCCAGAAAACCTCAGGAGTTGAAAGGCAACCATGGTCGGGCTAAAAAACATTCCCACGCCGCTAGTAACCCTCAAGAACCCAAAAGTTCTTGTCAGATAACCTTTAATAGACCATGTAATCATGGGCCGCACCAAATCCTAAACGAGAACAAAAAACTTGATTAGTTAAGCAAGATCAGTTGCTTCCAGGAATAAGATGTGGGCTAGATCAAGTTTAAGATACCCGCGAAGGTTCCGTCTAGTTTGAGATAACCTTTTGGGGGGGTTTTTACCTTCCCAGAATCGGTGGATAACTGTATCACTCGTTTGAGTTCCCTCACCAAGTTAGAGGAAGAATCGATTCCCTTCTAGCACTTTTCGGCTTCTGTCTAGGGACTGGGGGAGAAGGTTGGAGTTCCTAGATGTGGCCCCAAGGGAAGGGTAAAGACCGAGACCTCAACAGGAGCAACTCCAATCACGAAAACTGAAAGCATGTCCGACACGACCGAAATTTTTTTCCCTAGCAAGGAGACACCTTCAGGTGGAGGACCGTTTAAGGGTGAACACAAAGAGGGAAATGGCACTGCTGAGGAGGCCGAGGGTACCAGAAAGAGGCTATTCTGGACCTCACACGAGGAGGGGAAGACTCGACTGAGCTATGAGGGCACGAATTCGGAGAACCGCATTCCCCCTTAGGAGAGGCCGCGACCAAAGGTTAGACGGAACCCAATCATCTGGGTGAATCACGCAAATGAGTAGAAGGATTGACTGAGGCAATCTTAATCTGGACGGGAGAAAAGGGCCTCCGCACGAAGAGGTTAGACACATCTGACAGTTTAAGTTTTAAGGACAAAGAAGGCTTGTGATTACATGCCAAGTACCATCATCCCGGGGTTCCACATCTCTTGGATCCCTCGGAAGAAGGGAATCCCGCACCGAACCCGTTGTATTCACAGAGAGTTCGAAATATCTCTACTTATCTACTGAAAATTCTCACCGTCGAAAACGTTCCAGACGACGAATGGCGCGCCATCATCAGAGGTGAAATCGATGAAGGACGCTGTGAGATTGGGGGGCTCACCACACTCAATACCACGCACCGCACCGAGGAGGTGGTGGAAGGCAGACCCTAGGTGCTCGCTAGAGGACAGAGGGGGAAAAATGAAAAACGCCTCAAACTAACAGTTTGAGGGCAGAGGCGAATCATCATGCAACCTAGGTTGCGGACTAGAAAGGGAACACAACTCCCTGCAAGAGAGGCTTCCTCCTTAGGGAGCTAGGTCGTGAAAAGGGACAACCGGTCATCGAAAGGAATTTCCTGCGGGGTTTAGCCAAGGGAACGGCTTTTACAGACCCCGGGTCGTGCTAGGGAGTATGGAGAAGCGAAAGAGAGCCGACACGAGGTTCAAACGGGCGACATTTATCGGGGGGAAGGACCTCATAAGACGTATCCACCTAACCGACCTTTAACGCGCACAGGGGCTCTCGATTCCCTGAATTGGTTACCGACGAATTTTGGAAAAGGGAAGGGTAAACTTGGTCTCCAAGAAACTGGTAGAAAGTACAAAAGGATGTTATTCGGAATTCTGGACCGTGGAAGATGCAAGCTCACCTACTGAAAAGTCGAGGAAAGGGGGGGAAAGGAGGGCAACTTCTTGAGGGTGTGGTAAAGGAACCGAAACTCAGGTAGAGGGCCGCTACATGGTCAGAAGGAGGCGCGAGAAGGGAAAGGGGAAAAAAAAGGGGGGTGTGGCAAACAGAGGAGGTTGGGGGCGAAGCTTTTTGCGTGAAGACTGGCAAAAAATCCCGCAACCAGACCTCTGGGACCCTCAAAGGTAAATCGGCAACAACCAACATCGACGACGGCGGGCGCAGGGGGCACCGGCTTCCTCATCTAGGAAGGAAGCACGGAAATTCTTCTGGACAGGTCACTCCTGTGGCGACCTTTTCAGGAAAGATAAGGTTAAAATTCGGGAATACTTGCGTCAAGGAAAAAGGGGAAGACTGAAACCCAGATCAACTTAAATCAAGCAGGCTTTTAAAATGAAAAAAAATAAAGTCAATGTGAAACTTGAAAAGACAGTCGGTGCAGACGTGAACACCAGCAAAATTCGTTGCATAAGATAGAAAAGGGGGGGAACACTGCGGGGTTAACACCAGTGCGAAACACTAATTTCGTGCGATAGAGAACTGGACCGCAGGAAGATGGAAGTTGTTTCGGAAAGGATCACCGAAGGGAGAAAGCAGACGGCATGGTGAGGAGGGGAGTTCTGGAAGTATACGCGGGACCACAAAACAGAAAACCGAGTCGAATTCGAGAAGCAAAATAACTTCTAGGCGGACTTCCCCGCACGGTGGGGTTAAGGGACCAACAACTAAGTGGGTCTCTTACAAAGACTTGGCCAGTAGGCTGTCTCAGGAAGAACTAGGCAAATGAACAAAAATAGAGACCGGGGTCATCACCCGTGGGGGAACGGAAAAAATGCGAAGAGCGACGTGGGTGGAAGAAAGAGGCGAAGGCTGGCTGTGGAAAGAGGTATCTAGGAGGGAATAACTGTAGGGGTCACCGTAGGATCTGAAATTGAAATGGACAATAACCCTAACAGTGAAAAAACTCATAAACGGGCCTGGAACCTACGTAACCGGGGAAGCCTTGTTCGACGAGTATCAAGATGAGGGGTCGGGAAGGTGAAACAAAAGCACAGCCTCGGATCGGTGGGACGGAGGAGGGGGTATGAGAGGCAGGAGTGATTCCTGGAGAGAAAAGGGCATGACTGGGATTGACACGAACTAGAAAAGGACCCTTTGTCAAGCCAAGAAGCAAGTCTTATTCTCGGGACGAAGTCACAATAGTCCTTCTGCCAGAGAAGGAAGAATCAGAAAAACCGAATACCTTGTACTCATATCATTTCTCTGAAGAGAAGAGCATATCCATGCATACCACTAAACGAAAATACAGGGGAGTAGGCGGGCAATGGCGGAGCGCAATGAGGGGAAAAAAGAAGCTTGAAATTCTTTGGGAAAAAGAAATCTCATGGGGAGCATGCGGGTCCATTGAAGGAAGCTATCAAACAACAAAGAGGGGGGTAAAAAAGTGGGAAAATCATGGCAGACAAAGAGAGACTCCTTTGGAGAAAGCGACTGCACCCCCGCCCTAAAAGGGGGGAGAAGTCTCGGACCGCCTACTGCAAAGTAAATTTTGTTGTCAAGGGGGAGAAGAATCTGCTGTTCGTCAGCGCACCGAAGGCTCGGGTCCACGGTCTACTGGTGGGGGCGAGGGGAAGAGTCTTTAAAGAGGGGTTCCTAGGAGAAAGACTGCCGTCAAAGATGAGAGCATTGAAATCGTGCCGAGACAACCGTGTCTTACCTTGATCGAGGGGAGGCAGCAATGAATATTCCTTGACTAGGGCAGCCGAACAGACTCGCAGAAACTACGAATTGCGAGGGACCGAAGAGATATGGCGGTCATTAAAAGGGGAACCTCCTGAAGATCTTAGAAAAAGGCGCGAAGTTAAGCCGCGGAAAACAGAAGACTTTTAAGGAATGAGACTTTGGGGCGGGTCAAAGGTTACTGGGTCCGATCTTACAGAACACAAATTAGCGACTTCTCAGATAAGAAGAAGGACCCTTCACTCACCTTCGGAAGGTAAGAAACCACAGCGATCGTGGCCTGTTCTGCAAACGGAGACGGCCTTGAGGGGAATAATTACTGGGGGAGGCGTAGCTAATTTTTTTCGAAAAGAAAGCATACTGTAAGTGGGCGTTACACTAAACACTATGAGGGTTGGGTGAAACATGACAAAGCCTTCGGGCAACGGTGGAGGGCCGCAATTGAGGGAAGTATTCAAATGAAAAGATAGTAAAGTCGGTCACTCAGGAATGTCGGGGGCGTAGATCTAAATAACGAAAACTTTCACAACTACGGGGAATGCAGGTTGGATGTTAGAGGGGATAAGGAATAGGAGGAGGGGAAGCACCTATCAAAAGGCCGCGGATTCTGAAGACCGTGTCAAGTAATCTGAAAAGGAGAGGGGTAAAAAAGGTTCCTGAAACGGCTTTTCAAAACTTTTGCGGTCGAAGAAGGGGACTGAACAGAGGGTCAAGCAGAGAGAAAAGATTTAAACTTGCTTCCTCAGGTAGGGACCAGATGACCCCTTGAACAGATAGAATGTTGTCCCGAAAAGAAAAGTTCTGGAGTTGGAAATCTTTTTCACAACTTGGGGATTAAAAAGAAAACGTGTTTACTCCGAGAAGTAAAAGGGGAATCGGGTGTTTCAGGCCCCAAAAAGGCACTGGTGAAGAACAAAACCAGGGAAAAAATTGGCCGGACGACAGAAGGTAAGTTTGACGACTAGTTCCCCCATAAGAGCGGGAAGCGGAGAGACTTCCAGCGTTTGGTGGGGTGGGGGAAGAGTTGGAAGAAAACATGAAGTGTAAAATTGCTCGGAGGAGGGGGAGAGAACGCCAAAAAAGGGGGTCAAACTAACATATCTTGAAAAACCAACAGCTCACTTGACCACAAAATCGGCTGGAAGTCGTGAAGAGAGGCCTCGGGCGGAGACTGGGAAAAGAGCAGTCGGGGGGGAAGCCGAACCTTAAAATGTTGCCAATTGAACTTGAAACTCCCAGGGGGTAGGGATCTTTGATCAGAAAAAAACGGTCAAAGAATAGTACGGCTTCTTTTGAGACTACGCTCGGGAGGATATACAGTGAACCATGGGATTTAATCTTTGGGGGGGTACAAGCTGCAGAGTCGAAAATGGGGTGAACAGTATTCTCGGGTTGGTCTCAAGTATGGTAGGTAGGGTCAGGTAAGCATAGGATCGCAAGGAAGGCGAGATTATAGAGAAGATTCGCCTCCAAAACTAAGGTAAAATGGGGAGTTCAAGAACGCTGTTGGGAGAAAAAGATATAAGGGACTTGGTCTCCGGTTAGAAGAAAAAGACTCAACCTACTAGAAAATGGGAGCGAGATGTTTTATTGTTAGATGGGCGCGATTGCCTAACTAGTTCCAATCATGTCTTAGCCATCTCCGATCACAGAGGCTTTCCTGTCTTTTGTAGTCGAGAGGAAGGCTTCCCTGAGAGAGCCAAGCGGCACCTTTCGGAGCACACAACCGCTCGTTTCCCGGGGCTGGGGCGTGTCGTGTGGGGTTATGGGAAAAACCCCCCGCGCCATCCTTCCATCTCTCGTCCTACTTAGTAGTGACCGATGTGATCGCCTTCGGAAGGGTTGTAAAGGCACGCGAACTGGATAAGTGCCGACGAGTGTGTGGTCAACCCTTTTTACGGGTGGAAGACTGGGACGGGGAGGGAGGGATCGGTAGGGTCTTACAAAAGCTAATGGGAACCAGGTAGGGAGGGGGGTGCTGCAAGAAAAAGCCGAGGTGGGGAATACCTTCACATGTGTAGATATTAAGACCCTCTGGGAGGAGCCTGGTCCAGAGCAAGGTTCTCAGCTTTTATAGGAGAGTTGCGCTCACTTTCAGGGGGCAAACAAACCCAGGATATTAAGGGGGAGTATCATCTGCACATGCTGGTCCGAAGGTAACTTACGGGAGCTGACAGGGGGGACAGCCCACGTTCACCCTTGCATCCAAGCCTTAGGCAGATTCCCGGAGAACATTTGTTCAACGTCATATCTCTTACTTATGAGACACTCGCGTCCGAACTCGGAGACAATTTTCCTAAGGGTTGAAGGAAGCCAATCACCCCTGCAGATGTCTAAAGAGGAGCGAACTATCTGTCTCGGTTGACACAAATGTTCCGAAGTATGATTTAGTCCGAAGGGGTGTGAAGGATCACGTTAACCAGTGGAAGGGGACCCAAAACGGCTTTCGGGAAAAACCTGGGAACCAGGAACAACTCTACCGACAATAAGCAACTTAAAAGCTCCTGCTAGTCCGTCTTATCCCTTGGTGGTTCTGGACCCAAAGAGAGAAAGATAAGACCACGTCAAAGGGAGTAATATAGCAACCCGAGGCACACAACCTCCCACAAGAGGTCAATCAAAACTAAAAACGGCCGTCTTGGGGTAGAAAGCGAACCATTGCCAGTAAAAAGATAGAGAAGACAACTATAAAAAGAGAAGTATCTTTTTAGGGCATAAAGTCCAGGGGAGGATCCCTTGCTCGAACAGAAACTCGAGGGGGTGTCAGGAGTTACGTTGGGGAAGGAGGGGGAAACTTCTCGAAGACGTGGTGCTTATAAGGGGCGCCCGATTGGCGTGGCCGCACCACAAGGCAGGACCAGAGCGAGTGAAGGAGATCAGTAGGGTCTTTTCGTGAAAGGGAAAAGGGTCGATTGGTGGGGGCCTAAGTTGGGGCCCATACGACGAGCCACGAAACAATGCTTTTAATCGAAAACAAGCCTGAACACCCCGTTTGGTCAGAAAAGATCTGGGGGAAGGCCGAGATACACTTGTTGGAGGGGTTTGTCGAAAAAACTCGAGTGGAGAACTCTTGGCGCATGAGATGTAAGTAAGAAAAGGAGAGCCTGAGTCCTCCTTAACAAAAGGGGAGCGGCATAATCGCTACAGTTCGCGAGGCGAGGGACGATATGCACTTCAAGGGAGAGATAGGGGAAGAGAAAAAGCTGTGAGGTAAGGGGGGGGAAGAGGCCCACTGCAGAGGGGGAATCATTAGCAACGAAGAGAAGGCGGGACTGCAGACTATTCCATCTCCATCTTGAAAGCAAGGGAAAAAGGACCTGACGGGGACCGGTCAGGGAGGGAAACAGATAACGGTAAAGGTTACATGAAAAAAGGAGGGGAGGAAAAATTCAACCTACCGAGAAAGTAACATCCTGTAGGACAACCGCTTGAACGAAGAGGAGAAAGAATACCGGTTCTTTCACCTCAAGAAAACACCTAGATACGGAGGCATCGTACGAAATTAAGATATTGTAAAAAAAGGGAATACTACAATCAGGTAAGAGGAAGCAGAAATCAGTCGAATGAGGCATGGCGCTTTTTGGCTGCACCCACACCCACATACCACTACAACATCCCCAGGAAACCTCTCGGTTGATGAGAGAATTTCACTATTCGTCTCCTAAGGTGAAAAGCAGACGAGAACAACTCCAGGCAGAACAGACCTATTATAGTTTCTAGGAAATAGTATTAAAGTTTCGGCACGTGAGAAAAAATATTTACAAGGAATAACATCGAGGTCTTCAGCCAGGGGAAAAGGGTTTCTCACATTAAAGAGACGGTGGTTTACTTTTTGGGAGTCACAAGGGGGGGACTAAAAAAGTTATGAGGGAGACTAGGAGAGAGCAAAATGCTCTACGCCTATGAGCATAGGGCAATGCGAAAGGACTTTATAGGGTCCAGGAATCCACAACTCTCCAGGTGAAGTGAGCCAAATGCAACGACGCATTTAAAATCCATTCTTAGCGGGCGGTATCCCGGGCAAGTCCACAATCCCTCACTGGTGATGGCTAAGACTCTAAGGAAAATGTCTTAGGCCCGAATGATGGGGAAAAAGGCAGTTTTACACAATCTCAGACTCTAGCAGAGGGAGGGAGGTCAAACGACGGGGAGGGCATTAGGCTTAAAATCCTCCATGAGTGAAGCGCACATCAGGTCATTTGGAAGAAGAGCGAGAACTGAAACGAAGAAGACTATTTTTAAAAGAAAGGATCGGGGGTTGTTGTCCATTCATCGGAGGGGACCTTGGCGCCACGAGAAATATAACTTAAAAATCAGGAGGGAACTACTAGGCACAAAAAAAAGAACTGAGGAGATCGCTAACGTCTCTAAAAGGAAAGCATCCGTTGAAGGGGGAACGCGACTCTTTTGTCGAACGGCATTGGTGGCCGGGGACGGGGAACATAAAGTAAGGAGTACAAAATAACTGAAATAAAGAGGCAGGCCACAGGGGGGCTGTACCCAGAAATTCAACTGAAGAACGCGGCGGGGAAACAGAAGGGAGTTAACAGTTGGAAAAGAAATACCGGCGTGCTGGGGAAGGGAAAATCCGTGCTCTCGAAGAAAAAATTGCAATAAGTCTAAAGAGTGTGACACAGGCTGGTAAAGGGAAACCCCGCTGGTCACTCAAGTGATGTGACATTCTACGGCAAGAAAATACGCCGGAACCGCGTAGAGGGGATCAGAGCCAACTTCAAGTAGAAAGAGCAGGTAAAATGGGGGTTGAAGGGGGCTTGGGCGAGCGCTCAAACCGACCGACGAAGGAAAGACGCTTCGCCGGTAAATCAAAGAAAAGATCGGATTCCCTCGAAAGTTGGGTGAGTTAAAAAAAACGAATAGGGTAGATCGGTACAAGAAGGAAAAGAAAAAGTCTTAAGAAGATCGCGAAGAAACTTGACCAGTCTCGCGAAAGATCAGATACTACGAGAACCTTCATCTCATGCTTTTTTGCTCCATGAGGGACGGGTAGTAAGTTTTTCAGCTAATAAAGGGAATGGACTTCGGGGAAGAGGGGGGAAGGGAGAACTTTCTAACTACGTTCCTGCGGAAGGAACCGAACGTAAAACGACCACCGAACAACATAAAAAAACCAACTTCTAGGGATCGGGAGGTCTACGAAGGACCGCAGACTAGGAAGGAAGAAGGGGCTTGGTCATCAAGCCCAAATAACCGTGGGAGATGAGGGGGGAGGAAGGCAAGAGCCTGAGAGGTCTTCTAAGGATTCCAGGCGTAAAGACAAAAATACCGGACATAGAGGTTGCCGCCTCGCCCAAGTTAGATAGGGGATCGCTAGGACAAGGGACCAACAAGATATCTTCGGAAAGGGGGAGGGCCCGACGCCCAAAAAGGGGCCTGTTGACTCGAGAAAGGCATACGCACAAGAGTCACGCAAAAAAGGGAAAGGCAGTTAACATTTGAAGGGCTACAGAGAGGTCGCCAAGGATGAGCGGGTGCGCGGGGCAAATCTCTTGGGGGCCAATGGCGGGTAACACCCAAGGAAAAAGGAGACAAAAACAAAGTTCATTAGTAAAAAAGAGTATGTCCAGTTAACTACGAAGAAGGAGAAACCCACAAAAAGAACTGAAGAGGATTTGTCACCACTACGACAACGCCGAAGACCCTAGTGCGCATAAAGGAAGCCCCGCTACTACATTAAATTGGGGGCGTGGAAAAATTTCTGGGGGAGGGGACGGAAAGAAAGTCACGTGCCTCTGTTAAGGGGGAATTCGCTGCTGGCCGGAGATAGGGTGCCCGCGCGTCAACTAATCCTCAGGGAAAGGAGGTCATCGGGAACGGAGGTGGGAAACAAGACCGTAGGAAGTCGATCTTTGTCTGGCCTACTCCCCACTGCAAAGTAAAGTAAAGGTCACTCGACAACCGGCAAAACTAGAACTTGCAAAGCGAGCAATTCGGTGCTAAAACGCATCCCTGATCCAGGGAGGTTTGATTTTACTGAAGAACGAATCATCGAAAAAAAAAAGTTGACTGGTGAAACGGTTCTGGGGGAGGGGGCCTTCCTGGGGTCAGAGGTGGGAAGCAACGGTAGAGGGAAAAGGGGAGACATTCGAAGAGAAAGAAAAAGTAAAGCATTCTGAAAAAAAACCAACCGTAAATGCCCTGTCACCCGCCGGGACTGCAGAGAAAAAAAGTCTTTTGTATTAAGGCGTTGACGCCTGGTAAGGTGTCGGGTCAACTCAAAAAAAGAATGGCAAGGGAAGGGGGCACGCTACAACCGGAGGGTGGGAACCGGGGCAAACAAAAAGGTTTTTGCAGTACCCGAAAGGGGGGGGAAGGTCCTTCGATCGTAGCTGAAAACCAAGCCGGTCAGGAGGGCGCGCAAACTGAAAAAACCGTAAAAACCAATAGAGGGAGTTCTATGCGACTAAAAAAAAGGGAAAGGAAGACACAATCCGTATGTCCCGGCACCGCGGCCTTCAAGGAAAGCTCCGAGCGGTCCCGTACACGCTGGTTCACCAAAGACCGTTGCTGCGAACGTGCAAACGACGAGGGGAGGGGCGAGAGACAAAAACCTCTCAACTCGGCCGCTTGGTCCTTTCCCGGGACGGAATCTCTCTCATGGTGGTCTTCCACTAAACGTTCTGGAGTTCTGTCCAGTCCCTTGGGGGAGGCAACGTCCCCCGGAGGAAGGAGGGGTGTAACAACCCTCCGGGAAAAACAACGGTGAGCGGGGGAAGAGAAAAAGAGGCCACCGCTTGCCGGTCAAACGAAGGGAAGGGAAGATGGACGCCCAGGGGGAAAAGAAAGTGCGACGCTGAATGCGTCGTGTTGTGCAAGTGGAAAAAAGAGGGTCCATAAGTCGCTTTTCTGCGTAGAGTGCGCCCCGCTTCAGGAAAAAAAAAGGGGAGTGCAACCCCCAGAAAAAAGCCTGTCAAAAACCGAGGTGAAGGGACCAAGGGCAAAGCCCCTCGTGAAAAAAAAGAAGGTTCAAAGCATAGCGAGTGTGGTTTTCAAGGAAAGACGTAACCGGTCGTTTGAAAGTACATTTCCAAATAGCAGGGGAGTCCATGAGTGAGCTTGAAAGGCCCCCGGCAGGAATCTACAAAGCTTCATCAAAGGTCGGCAGAAAGGCCTCTTGAAAGAGGAGGGGCCGACACCTTCTTCAAAGCACCACCTGTCTTACGGGAGCAAATATGGGCTCACGGTAAAGGGGCGGGGCTAAAGGGGGGCTCAAGTCGTCTCCGTTGACCAGGAGGCGCGAATAATAAATGAAACCAAACACAAGGGCTGGGGGCAATGGTCACCTAAAAAGGGGGTCTTCAAGGACATTTCAAGGAAGAGGAGGGAAGCCGGTGTAACCAGCACAAAGCCTCAGGAGCAAGAGGAGGGTGTCTGGAGCAGGGAGGGTTTTAAGCACGCGAAGACAAAGTCGGTCACAGACTGTCGCCCTCCAGCGATCACGTATCGGGGAAGTCTTTCTTGGGAAGGGGTCAGAGACGCTTGGCCGAGCGAGAACCTCGAAATAAGTGTAAAGCTCTTCAACCAACATCACGGGCAAGGGTCGGTACTGTTTGGGGGGTCAACAAAAACTCAAGCCTCAAACTTCCTCTCGAGACAAAAGTGGGGATGGTCTTCGTGAATGTGGGGAAAGGGGAATTGGGGTGGAGAAACGCGACTTCTGCAAATAAGACGCGATAGTTTTTGTGCAGGGGCCCTGTAACTAAAGAAAAGGGGGTGCCGTTCGTAATATAGAGGACTATTTGCTACAGCGTGGAGGTTAACCCCGGGAAGTGAGATGGAGGGGAAAATAAACAAAGCGCCTGGTCCAATTAATTTAGATGTAAACTAGGGATCGGCCCCCTTGAAAGAAGGCAACTGTAGTCTGTCAAAAGACAAAGCGGGAAAAGACAGGGAGAGTGGAGACCCAACGGGCAACGAAACGCCAGGATGCCGTTAGACAGTAAAATTAGAGAAAGGGGAACTCGCTCGAACATTGTGGTTTGCAATGAAAGAAGAGCATTTGGACCAGCCTCGCTAAAAACTCACAGTCGAACTCTCCCGAGAGAGGTTTGGATGAGAAAGAGCTCCGTGCGAAGGGAAAAGAATGCAGAAGAGGGCGCAAAAAGGGAAGGAGTGTGTTTTGACGAGCCAAATGACCAGGCGGACCCTCCAAAAACTTGAACGTGGAGGGGACGCGGCGTGAAAAAAGGGAAGTCCGCGGGACCAAATGGGGTTTTAAAGGAGGTCATTGCGGGGGAAAGGAGAACGACGGTTGGAGAAGGTCTTGCCTGGGCCCCCCTGGGTTTCAAAATAACCATTGAACCTCTAAAGAAACAATAAACCAGATAAAGAAGAGAGGGATCGTCAGGTCTAACCCGGGTTCGGGCCCCGCCAGCAGAAAAAGGAGAATACCAACGCCGTCGGGAAAATCTACGGGCAACTCGACACCGTCCTCGAATCAGACCCTTCCGATACCGTCTTTGTCACATAAACGGGAGGGAACGCAGGAAAATCAATTCAATTCAAAAAAAAA
>Ga0179591_1375421_pt1 | contig 15545 bp, 17 predicted proteins | sample CZOMad2_1_08_16f_FD_182891 | JGI IMG/M metagenome (GOLD analysis project Ga0179591, IMG submission 182891) | Vadose zone soil fungal communities from Angelo Coast Range Reserve, California, USA - CZOMad2_1_08_16fungal (PacBio error correction) | ecosystem: Environmental > Terrestrial > Soil >...
ACCTTCATCTTCACCACTTCAAAAGTGATCAAGTCGCAAAAAAGCGGGAAAAAGTACAAGGGGCAAACGACCAAATACCCCTCGGTTCGGAAAAGAGGGACGGATTAGGGCTACACATCCGAAACTAAAACTGCCAACATTTCAATGCTCAAAAAAGTCGGGGGCCATAAGACAAAGGAGGAATGGGGACAACAGTGGTCCAACTCATTCTGTGGCGTAGTAACACCGCGCGAAACAACCCTGAGGGAGACAGACACAATATCAAATCATTATGAGCTGCCACAATAGGGGAGGGAGGGGAAGCCATGATGAGGGGGACAAGAAGGAACTTTGCTTAAGGGGGATTGGGCACCCCCTAGGAGTACGAATAAAAGAGGAGGTCAGACGACTAAATAGATTCTTGGGGGTTGCTAATGTTTGCAATGTGCAAGGGCCAGTTGACGATCTCACAAAAAGGTTTTAAATCAAGGTGAATCAAGGAGGATGACCACCCGGAAAGTCCACAACAAAGTGCTGTTTTAGAGGAATTGCCCGTCACCTCCGAGGGTAAAACTTCCTAATTCCTGCTTGGACCACCCGAAAAAAAACCTTCATGAAAGCTGGAAAAAAAAAGAAATAGACTTTTTCAAAGGCCGTTGGAAAAAAAAGGCGAACTACTGGGGGAAAAGCCTAAAGCCCAAAAAACAATTACAGCAGTCATCTGCGCCAATATCGCGGTACGACGGCCAGGGTTCCCCTTATCGAAGCTCGGAAAACGTTCATAGGCGGGCATATTAAAAACTCCCACCCCAGTATTCTCTGGGCGCGTTTCAAGTGATTGAGACTGGTAGGAAGCACATCGGACAGCAAAAGAGACGAAAGGCCTAAAACTTCAGAAAAAAACAGCATCCCATGAGAGTCACGAGGCCGAACAGAGCGAGACTAAAGAAGGAAAGCTTCCAGATAATTGGACAAAATACTTTACATTAAGACAACCAGGGACCATCGCTGCTTAAGATACGGACAAGAGGGGGGAGGTCTCCCATGACTACCTGGCGAAAAGGACAATTTCAACTAAAAACAAGGGGAGGGGGTAACCTCGATTTGGATATCGAACGAGATTATTGAAATGAAAGGAAAGCAAGCAAGGTTTAAAAACGGGCTTTGCCATCGTGACGGGGCTTTCTATCTGAAGAATTCTTACCAGGAAAGAGGAAAGAGATTTGATGCGGGAGGTATCATGAAAAAAAGGATCGGGGGAAACCCCAGGAGGGAAAGGAAAAAGGGGATGAGAAAAGTGGAGACGGTGGAGACTTGCATTATGCAAAAAGCCTCGTCAAGAAAAAATAAGCTCTGAAAGGGAAAATTCTAGGAAAGAGACGAGAAAAAAAATATTAATTCCCTCGACAAAGATGAGAAGACAAGAAGCCGCAAGAATGCTGACCGAGGGGAAGATCTTTGGGCTAAAAAAAAAGTGGAAGTTAGACGTGATAGGGGAGTGACGGGAAAAAAAATATTCAAGGTTTGGAAAAAAATTGCTGGGAGCAAGGTCCACGGGTTCGATCTCGACAAAAGGAAAATATCGAGAAAAAAAGAAAAAGAAGTAAAGAATGAACAGTTGTCGAATAGAATAAAACGGGCCCCTTGGGACGGCAGGGGGAGTTTGGTCCAAAACCTCGAAGAGAAAAGGGGGGGGAATGACCAGCCCACACGTAGAAAATAAAGCCATAAAGAAGGAAAAAAGGAGAAAACGATGGCGCGCTATGGGGATTCTCGAGGTCTCTAAGATATTGGGCGAGTGGGCATGAACTATTGGTTCATGAACTAGAAAGCCACGTTTTTTGTCAGGAGACCCAGGATCTTAAAGGGGGGGGAGGACGGGGAGAATGAAAAGAAAAAGAAGCCCCTTCGGACGTTTCGAACCTGGAGCAATGGCCATATCTGGGGGTTGGCTTGACTTGAAAGAGCGAAAACCATCAAAATAAAATGGTCGCAGGACTTGTGAAGAAAAGAAGGGGGCATACAGAAAAGAACGCACATGGAAACAGGTTGGGGAAAAATTAACATTCCTTCAGAAACAGGCCGGGACAGTTAGTGAAAAGAGTACCCAAATCAGAGTTGTACTCGTTCTCGTGTGGGAAAAGAGGGGGGAAGAGGATGACATGAAGGAAAGGGACGTTGTGGAAGTACCTCGGGAGAAAGGTTATTGGGGGGGGGGGGGAGGGTGCATATGGGGGGGGTTGGAAAGTATGGAATTTTCGGGCTTGTCGAAGGAGGGTTATCTTCTTAATCTCTGGGGAGAGAAAGGGGAAGCGGGGATTGGGAAATAATATCGAGTAGAAGACAGAACGTCCCGGAGCTGGCGAAGATCAATAACTGAACGTACAAAGTGAGGAGGTGTTCCCAAATATCCGAAGAAGGAACTTTTGCCGAGGGGAAAGAAGTAGGAAAAGGCGATAAGTGGTGGAACGGCGAAACGATGAAAGCTGTGGCTTGTCTTGCCCAGAGACAGACGGCGACAATTCCTTCCCAGCCAACAGTCTATAACAGCGTGTTGAAAAATTTTGACAAACGTCTATAGGCGGGGTATGGTTGCAACACGGAGGTGACGGGTTCCAAAATAACAAAAAAACGTGAATGGGTGGAATGGTAGGTGCCTACAGGGGCGGCAAGGGCCTATTTACAAAGTGTGGGTTAGGCGTTTCCACAACAGGGGAACTTGTCACAACATGCCAACATCAATCATCATCCTACTTCAGGGAGTACCAAAGGACATTTAAGGTAACTCCAGAAGGGTGTTGCAAACCAGCTCCCGAAAAGTGTCAGTCGTCAAAACCGCAGAAGTGAGCGAAAAAGTAAAGGTTGACCTTCTGGCTCTTTTGGGGTAGGGGGGGTTACGAGAGGGGGGGCGGGGTCAACACTCAGCTTAGGACACCACAGAGAAGGAAGGGCCACAAAATAGACCTCGTCTGATCAATGAATTGGGGGGAAAAATGGAAGTGGTCGAAGAGAAACCGGAAGGGGAAAGTTTGAAAGTGGTTTTTTACTGAAACGCGGGAGGGGGGGAAGACTACGTTTTGCCGTGAGCATAGGGAGGGAAATCTAAAAGCTGTGGATTACACAGGATGAGAAAGAATGGGGGAGGAGATTCAAAGGGGGGGGGAGAGTAAAGGTATAATAGAGTCAAGGGAAAAGAAAAGAGAAGTTGTCTAGAGGAAGGCTATAGGTGCTCTCAGGGACTAAAGGGGAAACCACTCAAGAAATGGGGCGGAATTTGGTTTCGAAAAAAAATGAAAACCGGCCATAGCCCATACCTAGAGAGAGCCAATAAGAGGGGGCCGAGACCTGAACCGGATCAGGAGTCGGGTTCTCATACACAGCCGGAAAGGAAGAAAGTGAACGTGGCTCTATCATCGGCCCAACAACATCAGATATAGTAGGGTAAAGGGAAGAGACAAGGAGGACGAAAGCCATTTTAAGAAAATTCGTTGGGGAAGGGTTGAAGACATCAGTGACCATAGGGAGGGGGACCGTGAGAGAGGAAGGACGTGAAGGAAGCAAGGTTTCGTTGAAAATCGGAGGGGTCTCGGGAGCACGGCATGTCGGATATAGAAAAAAAAGACGGCGAACTATCTGGAAGGGTTCGCATGGTGCTATCAAAAAAAGACGAAACTGCAGAATAAGAAAATGGGAAAACCACAATCGCGGGGTTAAAACCCAAAAATGAGAAACAGATTATTTGAGGGAGAACGGAAGACGCGGAAAGAAAACTACCCTACTATTACATCTTGCAAACATTCAAGGACACCTATTCGAGGACGAAAAGAGAGAGAAAAAAAAACAACGGGGAGAGGAAAGAAAGATGAGTGCACGGGTGCGTCTCAAGATAGAGGTGAGGGCGCAGGGGAAACGGGCTGCAGCTTGGGGTCAAGTGTGGAGTTCCGCAGATCAGACCGAATAGGAGCGGGGGAAAGGTTGTGAGGGTAATAAGGTGGGGATCTTTACTTAGTGGTATCATATCGCTATTATATTGAGGTAGCAGGGCGGCCGCGGAAACAATACAAATCTGGGGAAAAATTTGAAAGGAGGTACTTGGACCGAAGGAGGAAAGACATTCAGAGACCATCATTTGACGAACAAAAGGAACGGCTCGAGAACTTCGGCTCAAGGGAAAGGAACAAGGAGGGTTCAGTAGACTGGCTTCAACAAAGCCAGAACTAAGGGGAAGATGACAATCGGACAAGAAATGGGGAAAAGGTTTTCCTATGTTTAGGAATACCACTACCGGCATCTCTATGTAGGAGTTTCTGGGTTGAACGATCCAAAGCACTTTTAACCGGGATGGTGGGGGGAAAAAAAAGGAACAACATTCTCCCCTCAGAAATAGGACGCCACCCGAGTATAGATATGCAATTGGAAAGCTAGGGGGGGATGTGACTAATGGGGCGGACCTCGAAGCCAAGAGTCGCAAACCAAGATGGGGGTAGCCTCGTCAGAGCGCCATATCTGTGGGGGAACTAAGAGGGAAGAGGCAGCTCTCCAACTTCTCTGGGTAGGGATAGATGGAAGCCTCTTCAGACCATACCTAAAAAATGCAGGAAGAGACACTTACAAATTCAAGCAGCGGGGTCGAAAAGGCCGAGGTGGTAAAAAAAAAAAAAGGAAAGGAGAAGAGACAAAATCAAATATTGACAAAAGGGAACAAGTGCTAAAAATTAAGTAAGTCCAACACCATACCAATTGGTCTAGGAGAAAAGAAGGGAAAGGAGGACTGATATCTAACAAGCAACATTTCTCACCTAGAAGGAAAGTCTATCACTTTTCAAACTGTGCCCAAAAGCAAGCGATATCGGGGTGTTGTCTACAGATGGAAACAAAGAAATTGAAAGTACCCAAGCCAAACCAAAATATCAAAGGATCAGCTCTCACACAAGGCGGACAAATTGCGGGTTTCGCGCAGGTCAAAGGTTTGGGAAAAGTGTGGGGGGGATCGCAGGATTTGCAAGCCCACAAAGGAGCAGTGGGGTAAACAAAACGACGAATAGGCGTTGTGGGAGGAGGTTGAAGGTGGGTGACAATTTACAGAAAAGTGTGAAAAAAAAAGGTGGGGGGAACGCGGCCATTTTGGGCAACCACCGAACCCACCCCTTCAAGGGAGTTGTATAGGAAATAAGGGCTTGTGCCAGGAAAAAATCAGGTTCAACCTGAAAAAATCAACCGAAAAACGCCGTAGGGATTGTCTTCCTCGGTGCCCCACTTAGCCGGTGGGGGATTAGAAGGGGGCGAAGGATGTTAAATACTTGGGGGGACAAAGCCAACACCAATTCCCATTGCACGCCGTTTTCATCCTCACCACAGGAGCAGGGGTCGAAAAAGAAAATATGCAAAAAGTCCGCGGAAGGTATATTGAAAAAGGGGGGGGGAGCCCGACACTCCCCCGAATTAATGTTTTGGGTGCTGGCATACCAGAAGCCAAAAGGAAATTTAGACGGGGCAAGGAAAACTATACTACGCTCCTTTCGAATCCACGATTCCTCTCGAGTACGAAGTAAACAAACTACCAGAAAGGCACCAAGAAAAGAATGGACAAAAAAGGGGTACTCACGAGATCAATGGAAGGCAGGAGGAGTAGAAGATACGGACTTGCATCCAATGCTCCATGACGAAGGGAACAGAAAACTCTGCAAAGGGACACACAACCTAGGATAACCAAACTCGGGGCTGGAATAATCTACAATTAAAGGTCCCGCCCGTTAAACGAGGTTCAAGGTTCAAAAAAAAAGGCAAGAAACCTCGTGAAGGTCTTGTCAGGGGACTAAAATCGATGCCTCGGGCTTACATCACGCGAAAATGGTGATGCGTTGGCAGTGGGATATGGGATCCAACAAAACCAGGGGGAAAGGGGAACAGTAAAGGATGAAAGTTCTAGAGTGGTTGAAGTGTGTCCTAATATTCAAAATAATCGAAAACGGGGGTCGAAGGACGTGGCTTATGCCATTCAGTCATAGGGGCAGTAAGACTCAAAGCATAACCATCCGAAAGTGATCTTTCAATATCGATCGACTCGGAAAAAAACGAGAATGAGCAAAGACCTCGGGGGATCGGGGGGGAGTAAGGGGGCGAGGGAGAATAGGAAAAGGGTTACGTCTCAAGGAGAAAGAAAAAAAAAAACATCGTAGGGGTTTAAAAATTCTGATGGAAAAAAAGGGGGAAAAAGTTCTATTCGGGAGATCTCGACAAGTAACATCTCAGCCAAAAGAGAGAAGTTGGACGAGATAGAAATATAACTGGACCACTTAAAAGGGCAGAGGTGCCACTAGAAACAGTTGGTATTGACTCCAAAAAAAAAAACCCCCGAGACGTCTAAACAGAAACCATATTCTCTCCTCGTACAAATAAGGAAGTCCTTTCTGGGAATCCGATAGATCAAGATATAGTCGAGTGGGCATGATATTGGTCGTTCGTGACTAGAATGACAAAACGGCCTTCGGAAAAAAGAGCTTCAAAATTCACGTTGGGGTTCGGCATGGACAACTTCAAGAATAAATCCGGCTAATGCAGTTACTGTCATTCAAGGGAAGGCTGGGGGGAAAGGGGGGATAGGAATAGACGCCACTAAACGCATCAAATCCAGCTTGGAAAGGATCGTGAATGAGATTCAGACAAAGAAAAAAGAGGGAAAAGCGTGCACAGTTTCCTGAAAACGGAAAAACGCGGTCGTAGGCCATCTCGAGGAAGGGGTGGTTGAAGTTAAATCAGGTGAAAAGTTTTCTGCAGGAGGAAGGACCTTTGGTATGGAAAGAAATAAAACTAAGCCGCTTTTTGGTTCCAAAATTGGGAATATGGAGTAAGGTAGTGGGGGTATGAGAGAAGTTGCGCGTCTCGATCCTTTGAAGGCTGAAAAAGGGAGAGCAAGACGGAAGAGGATCGTGGATGCCAATGAAAGCGTAAGGACGATGAAACGGCTTCTCGAGGAGCTGGTCGAAGAGAACTGAAAAAAGAATTACTGACGGGGGTGTAGGATTGTGCCCAAAATAAGTGCAGGGGAGGGGAATAAAGGGGAGCGAGTCCTTGGGGAGAGGAAGCTGACTCTGGAAGATTTTAGAAAGAGGCGAAAAAAGTAAAAGCGACAAGTCTGCCGCACGAGCAGCGGCCAGCAGGAAAAACGGTGAAGGCTAAAAGCCAAGGATTTCAAACAATAAGTGGGAAAAGGGAGAACAAACACAGTGAATGGGTGGGATGGGAGAATGCTTTTTCAGCAAAAAAGGACGAGGACAAAATTTGGATCGGACAACAATCAGTCTTCCCTGGGGAAACCGGAAAAAAAAAAAAGCTCCTGACGGAAGTAAGGAACCAATCTTTTGCTGATTCCTAGGGTGTTGGGGGGAACTGAGAGAAAAAGAATTGACTGTCCAAAGTCTGGATCGCCAAGACAGTCGAAAAGAAAGATGACCATTCCTGGCTTCTGGTTTCGGATTGTTCGCGGTGTGCAAACAGGAATTTAAAAAATCGCAGAAGGGGAAGTAAAGGGACATCGTCGTGATCTGAAGGTGCCGAGTTAGCAGAGGGGAGGGGAAAGAACGGTCGGGTAGGCCCTAATAAGTTTAAAAGGCGAAAAAAACGTAGTGGTACGTGAGGTGGTAGTCATCCTAGTTAGAGACAAGTTGGTGACGGTGAGCAGAGGTGAGATGCTCTACACTGTGATTAAAAGGTTAAATGAGTAAAAGGAGCGCAGAACGTGTGAACGCACTGATGGGTAGAGGGCTTCAAAGAAAAGATTTGCCCTATACGAATATTTTGAGAGATAAGGAAAACGGAGGACAAATATACATAGGGGTGCGGAAAACAAGAAGGAAAAAACAAGCTTAGGTTGCCGTAAGGGCGGACGAGGTCATAAAAATAATCCCTGGAACCAAGCGCGAGGGCCTAAGATTATACCTAGTTGTGGCGTAAGAAGTACAAAATAAAGTACGTGGTACGGCGAGAATCAAAAAAGGTGAAATTTCACGGTAGATCACCGAGGTAAACAGACCCTCATACCTCGACAGGGAGTTTGACTAAAATAAGGATGACCTGAACAGGGGTTCCATGGGATGGGGAAAAAAGATGAGGGATGGTCGAAGGGTAAGTAAACCTACTAGCGCCGTGATTCGAGTGCTGCACAGTTAAAGATTTGGCGTGTCAGAAAAAGCGGCGGGGGCGACTTGGGATTCTTCAACAGGTTGGGAAATTAAAAAAAACTATGCTTGTCGTTTTCGCAGGCGCCTCCAAAACCCCTGCAGCGATATGAATAAAAAGGGACAGAGGGGAATACCTACCAACAAAAACAGGAAAAGACACAATGGAAAAGATGATTGAGGAGACCCGGTCCTATAAAAAAAACACAATCGAACAAAAAAATAAAAACACCTGATCAACGAGTCCTATCGGAGAAACACGGGCCTAAAAGAGTAAAAAGAGAGAGAGGAGTGCCGGGAGCTACGGACTCGTGTTGAATGAACGAGGAGATGTAAGAGTATTGTTGGAAGGGTAACTCGTTAGAGGCCTGGAGACCCTAAAGAAAAAAAAAGGTCAACAAGAAGTGGGGATATAACGCGTTGTTCTGGTTGTATCACTGAGCGGCAAGTGAGAGGGATCGGAGGGCAAATGAGGAACGAAACGACCAGCAGCTGGGAAAGGTTGCTGGAGGAGAAACCTGACCGCGAAGACAAAAACTTCGAAAAGACTCAGGCGTTATGAACGCCAATCAGAAAAAAGCGACTCAAAGCGGCAGACACGGCGCTAAAGAAAAGTTCGTCTGGACCTTCACCCTGGGGACAAATAAAAAACGAAACTTAGAGTCTGCGTACCTAATGGAAAAAAAAAAAAATGGCACTTTCATAAGGCAAAACGAGGGAATGAAGGGTAGGGGGGGAAACCATAGAGCCCGTAACTTGCCTTCTAAGGGGGGATGCGAAGGGAAAACTATCAGATCGGTCAGGACGCCAGGGGGCCAATATCAGGATTGGATCCGCTCGAAGGTGATAGGGGACTAGGTAATGGTGACTGAACGAGCCACTATTGTAAGAAACCTAGGCACTCAAAGTTGGCATCGATAGCACCCCTATATGTAACACTGGAAGAAAAGCGGAGGATACTTCCGAAAACTCCACTCTTATAGTGCACTCCAAGGGAAGGAAGAAAAAAAGAAAAAAAAAGGAATCACACGGTACCGCTAACCCGTACAGGGGAGAAAAAGATACCTACTGAAAACCGCAGCGACACCTTAAAAAGGGAGACACAAAAAAAAAAAGCTAAGAAGTACACTTTCACCGCAACAACCACTTTCTGAGAGGGAAGTGAAAACCTTATTATGATACCTAAAATGAGATGAAAAAAGGTCCAACAGAAAGGCCAAACTCGTCAACAAGGCCATAGAAATCAGGACATTGACACCGAGGTCCGCTACAGCTGTAGGGAAAAAAAAAAAAGACCCCCTAACCAACAGAGAAAAGAAAGAAACAGAAAGAGAGGGCGCGCCATGCTGAGGTGTGACAAGGGACTTAGTGAGCGACACTTTGAAAAGGAGGACAATGCTAGCAGTGGGAGGGGACAAAGAGAGCGGTGGGGCTTTTGCAATGTGTGACAAAAGTGGGAGCTAACAAAGGGTACAAAAAGGGCTGATATTCCCACCTAGCAGGCAAACCAGTGTGGGAGCAGAGCTTGACCCGTCAACCCTCCTTCGGGGTGACAAAGAAAAAGCCGCTGGGACCAACGAAACCGTTTGCAAACAAACATTATTCCTGAGGACCCCAAGGCGGGAGAGCCGGGGGGAAGACTTGTCGAAGTAGCCTACGGTTTTTACCAAGAAGAAAAATTCCAGCATTCACGCCTGTAAAAAACCAAGTCTGTTAGACTACCCACTTAAGAGGGGGAAATGTGAAGCGGCAGGTGAACACTAAAGAAAACCCACACGAGGAAAAGAAAAAAGGGGAAGGGGGCTTCTTGACAGCTCAAAAGGGCAGGAAGCATCGAACTTACTCTCGATTTTTCAAAACCACGAGCGTGAGTTCTCCTAAACTTAAGCATCAGTACAACAGAAGGAGAGACAAAAAAAAATGAAAAAAGAAATACTTTACTCCATATGAAAAAGCACAATAAAAAAAAGGGACGGCTGGAAAAAGGACTGTCTCAAAAAAGAGAAAAGAACGACTTGGGAAACTCTGCAAATTTTCACAGGAAAAAAACAAAAGAAGAGGCGCACTAACTCGAAAGGGTGGGTACGAAATGCCTCCAGAATTATTGAATGTCCCTCAAGCCATGAATTAGTTCAAACAACGGGATTTCAGCGCGTCGGTCTGACTCGGGAAGATCGGATTACAGAAGGAAGGGAGGATTTTGATAGTGTTAGGGGTAGTAACAAAACAGATAGGCCATTGGGGGAGGGGGACTGATAAACCGAAGGACTGAATTGGTGCATAAGGGGGGATCATAAAAAACACGGCTCTGGTCGAAGGACAAAAAGGGGATTCAGAGGAGGTCCAAAGGAGTGGAATGCCACTCTATATTGGGGAGTCCGAATATCGTAGAGAGAGAGGACCCGAGAAAATCGGAGCAGCGTTATTGGGGTTGAAAGAGAATAAGGTTAGCCGGCTCAGGGGGGGAGGGTTTGGACGGGGGGGGAAAAAAGGAAAAAGTCTTAGGTTTGGGAAAATTCAGTGGGAAGCCAAGGATAGGCTATCTCGACGAACATGACAAGGGGAAAGAGATCTATGTCAACTGGCCGATAATAACGGAAAGGGGCTCGAGGGCATCAGAATGGGGTTTTCAAAACAAAGAAGAAGGGGTGTAATTGAAAAAGCAGAAGTCCCTGCCAAACCGAACCCCCGATACAAAACCAAAGTCCCGCGGCAACAATGCAGGCCGCACAATCTGAGGAAAAAGAATCGATAGGGACTATATTGTCGAGAAGAAATTTGTGGGGGGAATTGAATAGTGACATAGCCACGAAAAAAAAGCGAAAAACCCATACACGTTCGACTGTATGACTCGAAGGACAAGGCAAGAAACTTCGGTGTGGGTAAGGGAACATCAAAGAAAGCAAAATGGAAAAATAGGTCGCGCCATATAAGCCCATAAAAAACTATTATTCGCGCAGGGGATATCGGGGATACGTTTATTCGCCCTCGACCCACCTAATCCCGGGAAAAGTGAACATAAGGCCCATAAAAACCGGACATTCAAAAGGGGAGGGGGGGGAGATGGCATAGTACCAATAGAGGTGCGTGGGGTCCAAAAAAAAAATGTGTTGAAATCTTTGCGTGCTGGCAAGAAAACTGGTCTAGGGAGGAGAGGAAGTCTCGTTGATGTGAAAAAAAGGTGGGTTTTTAAGTAGTCCATTATGGGGGGGTACAAAGGGGGGGGGGCGGGCGGCGCAGATGCTTGGATAAAAAAGGCTGGAGAAGAGAAGCGATGCTTGGGGAGTAAAACGGGAAAGTCAGAAGGAGAAGAAAATCACTGAAAACGACGAAAGTAGGGAGTGTTCCAAATTGCCCTAGGGTGATTCCAGAGAAGAAGGGGAGTAGAAAACCGGATCCGGGGTGCGACGGAACAGGAGGGAAGGAACTGCTGAAGGGTGCGGAGTTAAAAAGGAGGAAAGACAAAGTCTTCCAACAAACCGAATCCACCATGAAGGTTTCAGGCTAAAGAACTTCGGGGGAAAGGAGTGAAGGTAAGACAAGGTTTCAAAAAAATAGTAAAAGGAGGTGGAATGTTAGGGTAATCAGGGGAGTACAAACGAAGTACCAACTTTTGTGGAACGGTCAACGATCGGTTGATTGGAAAAAGAGGCAAATAGCAAAGACCGGACTTCCGGAGGAAAAAAAAAAATTTGATAGTACTCAAGAACCAAACAAAAACTAAGCAAAGGGTCGGCTGGGAAACCTCCGGCAAAGACGAAGGGCCGAACAAGGTGATCCTTCTGTGTTTGGAAGGGGGACGGGAAAGCGCGGTTTTCCCCGGTAAGAAAAGGGGGAAATGAAACGGGATGCTCGTCGATAGGGAAGTGACGGGAACAGGAAATGGGGAAATCTAGAAGGACCCTAATAAGTTGAAACGCGTGAAAGAAGAAAAAAAAACTGGAGGAAGTGTTTCATCCTATCTTTTGGTTAGAGCACTTGGGGTTTAGAAAGAAAGAAAAGGGCGTACAGATAGGGAGAAATTAGTCGAAAGGGAGTCGCGGTAAAAGGAAGGGAAAACATGGAGTGGAGACAAAAGATGTATGCAAGAGAAAGGGGTGTGAAGGAAACTCTTTGGAGGAAAAGTGCCATAACAAGGGGGAAAGCAGGAGAAAAGACAGGCCAACTCTTTGGTTGAAGAGGGGTCCTCGTTGAGTAGCATACGAGGCTATCCCTAAATGAAGGAGGGGCACTATAGACCTAGGGTGGCGGAAAGGCGTCCCTGAACCAAGAAAAAATGGAAAGAAAGGTTGTAAAAAAGTTGTCAGCATCCAACGCCGTCAAAAAGGGGGAGGGCCGGGAAGGATCTAATCAGAAAAAACCCTAACCTCCTCCTCGATAGAAAGTTGGAGGCAGAGGAAACCTAAGGTGCAGACGATCAAAGAGGGAGGGTCCAAAAGTGGGGGAAGACTGAACTACTTAGTAGACCGGGTTGAAAAGTGGAAGAAAGACCTGATGGGGATGGAAAATGAAGACGGCGGCGGGTCTCGAAGTGGGGGAGACGTCAGGGGGGACGATTATATCCGAATCTTGCACAAAGGAAGGTAAGGTAAGGCAAAAATGTGAACACCCAAAAAACCCAAAAAAAAAAAAACCCCCCAAAAAACAGACCCAAACCCCTCCCCCCCCGAACGATACGATCACTTGCCCGAGATTGAAAAAAAAGAAGGGATGAAAAAAACTTTAGAAGCCACACACATGGCCTAGCCGAGGAGGCGATGACGGCCGATAGCTAAAAAAAGGCCAAAAAAAGATTACGCTGAGAAAGAAAGCAACGACTGATCTATCGGACTCAATCAAAAAACTCCACGCACTCATAGAAGTCTAAAAAAGAGATATAAGGAGGAGAAGGAGAGACTTCAGGTGAAAAAAGGGGCGCCTGATGCTCAAGGCTTCAGCATGTAAGAGATTGTTTACGGTTAGACCCTGCGACCAAGAAGAAAGAGAAAGGTGGGGAGGAGAAAGGTGGGGAACGCGTTTTGTGGGAGTGATTACATATTTCGTAGCGATAAAAGAAGAGGAAGGGGGGGGGAGTATAGGGCTGCGAAAACGCCAAAGGCACGAAGGAATGAGAGAAAACCTTAAAGAGGACGAAAGAGAAATAGCCCTCCAGCCGGCCCAAAACGCGGCTCACCCGTCTTAGGCAATCAGGTCAAACCAGTAGGGCAGGCATGTAACGGTTCAACCCAGGACTCCATCAAGAAAAAACTGTGCTCTTCCCTAACACTAACGAAAAACAGTGAGGTCAGCAGGGGGGTATTAGTACACGACCGGAAAAGAGAGAGGGGGAAGCTGGGGGGAGCTGAGTGGAACTGGAAAAAAGGACGGAGGGGGAGCAACTTCCACAGTACTCTCACGTAGAGGGACGAAGGCAACCCAAGATCTTAGGGATACCGGGGAGAATCTATAGTACTCGGGGAATTTTGGGTAGAAGCATAGGAGAAGACCCCTATGCCAAACCAAGGGGAAGGGAGAAGTCCGGCTAAGCAGCAAACAAGAGATGTCAGTCCAGACCAACGATCAAGCTGAGTCCTTCACGAAATCAAAGAAATTGGTATGTGCAAATCAAAGATGATATGGGAAATTTCAATAAGAATGCCGTGCCTACCATCCCCGGAACGACCAGAATCCTACTAGGACCACAGACCTTTAAGCCAAAAAAAGAAGAGGAGCACCGTCACAGTGCTAAGAAAATCTAGGGGAAAAGGGGTCAAACCAAAGACCGCGTTGCTCGAGGACACCGTTCCTTATTAGGGACGAAAGGAAGAAGAAGGAAGGCCTCATCCAACAGAAAGGCTCAAACTAGGGGAATAAAAAAAACAAGAAAGGGGCAAACCCTCGCCTATGGGGGGGTACATCTGGGGAGAAAAACGCGAAAGCCCTAGACCCCCTCCAAAAAGAGCCAGAAGAGAAAAAAGAGAACAGCGGAACTGTGGGTCAGCTAAAGATTATGGGAGGGTTGGGGTTTGTGGAAAAAAGCAAGGGGCAAAAAATAGATAATATTACAAGAGCTGCTGGGGTCAGACCAAAAAGAGGATGGCTGGAGCTATTTTGGGAATGTTGGTTAAGGGGAAAAAAATCGGGGAAACAAGGTTTACCACCTTACCGAGGGGGGAGTAAAGGGGAGATGAAAAACGAAATTCCCCACATTGAAGGCTTGTTTGATCATTCTTGAGGGGACCAAAAAATAGAAAACGTGTGAACAAAGTCTCTGCTTGGGGGGGAAACAGCCGTCTTAGAAGGAAAAATGACAGGAGGACCGCTGTGAGGCCGTGTGCGGAAAAAAAAATGGGTGGAAGTAAGACTAAAATAACACCCGAACAAGGCCGGTGGTCCGTCGCAAACCAAAAAAGGGGTCGACTCCCTGGGAAAAGGAAGCTCGTCAGGGGTTGGAGGGGGGACACTCCTACACTCAAAAAAAAAAAGAAAAAAAGGGAGGACGCGTTTCCAGGAGGGGGCTCAGGAAAAACCTCTTTGAAGATAAGACAGGGGTCCGTCGTCTTCGGTAAGAGACGATTCGGTTCTCCGAAACAACAACTGAAGCAAGAAAAGGCTTACCACGAAGGGACAGGAAGAGGGACAAAAATACTTTGACTCGGAACAATCAAATACCCTACAAAACGGCTTAAAGTACGTCGCTGAAGAAAGAGTCCGCCAGGAGAACTCCTAAACAAGGGCAACTCAAAACGAGACCGATGAGCAAACTAACTCGGGATTGGGGGGGGGGTACGATTACCATCGACCTAGGGATTGGTTCCTACAGGGGGGCAATTTTTCAACCAGGGGGAATCTTAGGCTTTTCTAGTATGGGAACGAGGAAAGATCTTACAACGGCGAATCAAGAATTTGGGAGGGGACCAAGCAAACACCAAATATGTCCATTGGAAAAAGATTAATAGGGAGCTAAAAAACTAGGGATTGAGTATTATGCCAGCTACAAAAGCCTCTTAAAAAAACGTTAGAGACTAACAAAATGCCGAGGTCCATTCTAGGAGGGAAGAAAAGGGACCACCCACCAACTATATGGAACCTTCAATATCGAGGGAAGAGCTAGAGGCCGACAATCTGGGGGGGATCGGGGGGGGGGGGGGAGAGGGGGAGGATGGTTAGACAGTCATCGGGACGGAAAAGGAGTCAGATGTACTGACGGAAGGGAAAAAATAAGTTATAAAGATTATGGACTGAGGGAAAAAAATCAGAACAACAAAAAAAAAAGGAGAGGAGGGACAAGGGGATTGGCTAAGAACATCGTGACACGGGACGAGGCTTGCTTTTCAAAAGAGAAAGACTTGAAGTCCCCGCCAACAGAAACCCCGAGACCTGATAAAGAAGAACTCAAAAAAATAAGCG
>Ga0179591_1336321_pt1 | contig 15544 bp, 10 predicted proteins | sample CZOMad2_1_08_16f_FD_182891 | JGI IMG/M metagenome (GOLD analysis project Ga0179591, IMG submission 182891) | Vadose zone soil fungal communities from Angelo Coast Range Reserve, California, USA - CZOMad2_1_08_16fungal (PacBio error correction) | ecosystem: Environmental > Terrestrial > Soil >...
TCAGTAGCACCGGTAGGGGGGGGGGGGAGGACAACATTTCCCTCTTAAACCCGAGGAGAACTTGAGGAAAAGCATACGTGGGTCCTTTGGAAACCTCCAAGGAGAAGAAACGAGAAACAAAAAGCTGTGACGCGAACTCGGTAGATGCCCCGCCAGAAAAAGAAAACACCACTTCTCGCCTTCCCAAAAAAGCCTCACGGTTAAAGGCAGGCCGAAGGCAAGACCGGAGTACTGGATGAAAAAGCAGTATAACTTACGAAATAACACATCATGCACATGAAAGTGCTATCCCCACAGACACGTTTCGAGATACACGAGGAGGAAAAGAGAGGTCAAATTTTTTTGACTCAACTCCCGAAGTCAAGGGGAATCACAGAAAAACCGCTATTTACTGTCGGTCAACTGACCTTGACCGGATGAGAAAACAAATGCACCTCTTGGAAGGTGAACGTCAAAAACAAAAAAAAAAAAAAAGAAAAAAAACGAGGGGTAGGTCAAGGACCGGGTGCGGGGGGGGGGGGGCCGGCGGCGGGCAATGACCAGAGGGAGATATCGAGGAGGAAAGGCTGGGGGTTGCAGAGAGCGTCGAAAGTGAGCCCTAAGGGCAACCGAGCTGAAGACCCCTGATCGGCAAGGTTCCTCGGACAGAACCGTAAAGAAAGGAAAAAAGGGCCTACACCAATTCAAGCACCCAAGGAAAAAAAAAGAAACCAAGAAAAAAAGAGTGCGTGAATCCTTACAAACGACCTCAAAAATCATCGAGAATAAACCGTGCCCGAAGACAGTGAAGCCCCTGCCCGTCAACTGGGGGGAAAAAAAAAGGTTACGCAGTGGGAGACCCAAGCCTCAATTGGTGGGGGGCATAGGACCTGACCCGGCCGAGCTACACAAGGACGAAGGGATCAGCCTCGTCGATAAGCAGGAAAAAACGAAAAAGAAAGACGGATCAAAATGGCAAGACGATCACACAGGTTGGCTCACTTCACAGCAGAGGTTCTGACTCATACTAGTTCCAGCCGGGGCGGTTCGAGAGACTAACCCGACGGCCGTGAAACGACCAGAATGCGACGAAGAAGGGAAACCGGAATTCAGCAGGGGTTTCATACAACCAAACTACCATAGAGACCTGTGGACAACGAGCACCTGAACAGGGAAGGCAAGGATCGAGGGGAGTTTCCAGCATAGAAGCCGTGAGCTACCTCGAAATTAAGAAGGGAATAGGGGGGTGAGAATGCGAGGTCGCAGAAGGAATGGAGCAAAAAGGGACAATGACTCAAAAAAACACTCAAAGTCGATGCACGAAAAAGACCACCCGGAAAGGCTTACCTGGAACAATGGAGGAAACAAAAAGGCATTCCTACTTCAAGGGGCGCGTGCAAAAAAAAGAAAACAACCAAAAGGGACAGGGGGGGATTCTTCACCGGACACTGCCGCGGCAACTGACATCAATCAAAGGAGGGTCAAAAAAGCCGGTTTTTTCCAGGCGGGAAACTGGAAAGTCCGGCAGGCAGAACGTTGGGATAGACTTTCACGAGCTGTGCAAAGTTCACAAAGATGTGGGTCGTATCTGCGATTGGTGGGGCGGCGACAAATAGATTATCCCGGTAACCGAACAATAAAAGCAGCCTTAAAGGACAACGTGCGCTCGCCCAAACGGTTCCTATGGCCATTGTCTGGCGGCGGGAAAGAAGGGAAGGGTGTAAAGGTTAGGGGACTGAGGACTCTTCTAAGGAACCAGGAATGATCTTGGAGAAATTCTGAGCCGCCGTTGAGAACCTGTTATCAAAAGAGGTCCCAACTATCTCCGGTTGGACTCTGCATGGGGGGGGAAGTGGACAGAAATGAAAACCACGACAATATTAAACACACGAACAAAAAGAGCCACCTCACGAGGCGATCGAGGCACACTCTCAAAGAGCCAATGGAGGGTTCACCCCCATGAACCAAGACAGGCCCCTCACAGGCCAGTACATGGCGACGACTGCAGGGCAGGGGATGAGTGTACCGCGTAACGGCCTGGAAACTCAAAGCCAGGGGGGTCGAAAAAGAAAAGAACACAAAGGACCTATCTTCCACTCTACCGGTGGGGAGGTTCAACTGTTCCGAAGAAACCGGCAACACACACGAGAGGGGGGTGACTCTCGGGGTAAAAAGTGGGTTTGCTAAAAAGCCAAGAGCACAACCCGTCCGGGCTATACAATCTGAAACTAAACCTCTCCCAAGTAAGAATCTCCGAAGCCCAAGGAACTTTCCAGAACTGAGACCCCTTCGTCAAAAAGGGGGCTAGAAATATGGAAATCTCCTACGTCAGCTCCGAGCGAACCCTAACAACCTCTAACCTTTCTTGGGGAAGCAAAGGCCAGGCGGAACGGTCCGATTTTTTTTCAGGGAGAAAGCGAACGAATGGGGGGCGCGGGCAGGAAAGGTGCGTCAATAAACCGAGCGCCATGAAGTAACTATTCGAGGAGTAACGGGGAAATGAGACATACTCAGCTAGTCCCAAGAATATCTAAGCCCAAGCACTGCTGCTCACAGCAAACGAACGCTGGGAAAAGCGAGACACACATCCAAAAGCCTGAGAAAGACACCACAAAAGAAACCAGACTTCCGTTGAGAACTTACTACACTCCGCGAAGACAGGCGAGAAAGGACTGCTCATCCGGGAGTAAAGCAACTCCCATGGGGGCGTCACGCGAAAAGAGACTAGGGGCAAGTGCTCGCATTTTCACAAAAGGGACATGGTTTGGCAAGCCCAGATCAGCCACCCGAAGAGCGACGAAGAACATGTCAAACATCAAAACTGCGAGACTCCGAAGGGGAGGCAAAGAAGGACGACTAACCAGAAGCCTAAAGCTCCGAAACTCAACTGACTCCCCACAGACGAACACCTATCCAATCGGGTGATGCCCGTGACCTTCACCTGGATTACGCGCGAAGAGGGGTGGAAAGGCAGGACACTACTTGGTAAGGACAATCCGCTCTAAGAGTGCGTACATCCCTTCGGGCGGTTCGGTAGAACTTTGTGGGTCGCGGGTCCGGCTTGAAAAAAGGCTTAAGCTGCTCTCGAGGAGTAAGAAGGCGTTGAAGGGAAAAACCACAGGGCCTGATCGCTGTCAGGGGACGTTCCTAGAACGCCTGTCAGGACTCCAAATAACTGTTAAACCTGGGGGGTTTAACTCCATCCTAAAAAAGGGAAAAAAGACAAGGTGAAAGGAGGAAAAGGAGAGCGTGGTTAAATTCTAAGAAATAGCGGGATACCGAGCGGACCCGTAAGAGGACGGGTTAACGTTTGGTACTAACAAAAGATAAAAGGTAATTGCAGGAAAACTCAAAAAAAAAGCCTTAGGGCCGACGTCAGAGCCCGCGCCTTCCGATGGCCAAGATGGGAGGTCTGGGGGAAAAATCCCCCAACCGGGAAAAAAATCGGTCCCTAAGTGGAGGGCCTCGGGGGGAGAAATCTGGTACTTCGAAAATCCAGGGGGGGCGTTGGAAAAGAGGGGCGGGTAGTCTTTTAAGGGGAGCAATCTACGCCCAGCTTCGGTCAGCCCTCGCATTCGCGAAGTGGAATTTTCACCACACGGTCAAGAACACACGGTCAGGGGGCCAGGAAAGCCCCTGTAGAATCACCTAAAAGAAGACAAAAAAAATCGGAGTCAGCGTGAAATGGTGGGACGAGCTTAGCAGAGGGTTTGCTAAAAGAGACCCCGTACATGTGAAGGAAAACTGGTTATTTGAAAAGGTGGGTCTGATTTGGGGCCGGACGCGCCGCCCTCCAAGCCCCATTTCCAGGTTTGAGGCAAAGAGGTAATTAAGCCGCTTGGGCAACCATTGGCGACTCGGGGGCCAAGGACAACGAATAGCAGCAGCAACCTCGGTGTCGGAGAAGCCAAAAGGCAAAAAAAAGTGAAAATAAGGCAAGCGCAGCAAATCCGGGAAAGTGAGCTTGTGGGGAAAGAGAAAAAAGGTGAAGGGTAGGTCTGAATAAAGACGGTCAAAAGATTCTAAGTGGGGCCGCGAATTTACTAAGGTGATTAACGTCTCACCTACGGAAGGGGATCGTCTGGCCACTCCCAGCCTCTTGGATCTATTCTGAAAACGGGCAGAAAAAGGGTGTCTAGGGGACCGTACAAGCTCGCACGAGCCGGGGGCCTCAAGGTTGTTGGAAATTCGTTGAACTATAGAGGGTGAGCGCTCAAGGGGTGAAATCTGTCCAATCCCTTGGGGATGGGGACCGACGAAAAAGAGCTTGGGGGGAAGAAATCAGGGTGTCTGAAGCCACAGCCGGAGGTCCTAGCTCAAATGGCAAAAAAGAGGGTCAGGAGAGTCGGGACTTTTCCGTTAAAAGGGTGGGGTGACTCTCTTGGCCGCCAGAAAAAGAGGCCATCTGTAAAGGGGGATTAACCGTGGGGAAACAGGTGTTCTCTAGGGCAGAAGCGCAAGAAACGAACAGAGTAAAAAAAGGGGGGAACTCAAGTCGGGGGTTTGCTCTGGGAAAGTTCGACGCTGTAGGCCGGGACGTTTCGGACAAAAAGAAAGGTAAGGCAGGTCCAGAAGTTGGAAAGAAATGAGAAACGTAAGTCCCCCACGCTCACTGCCAAAGACTCGCGAAAAAAAACTACCTCAAAGTGAAAAAGTCTGAAAAAAGGACCAGAAACTTACTGAATTGGCCTGTGCCGATCGGGGTAGAGTTGGGGGGGCAGCAGCACAACACACCTGAAGCCGGAAAACTCAAGAGAACCCGGGGCCGACTACCACGTCAAACGAAGTCGCGAGACTTATAAAACCCCCTAAGCTACACAGGAGTTTCTCGCTGTGGAATAAAAAGGGGAGAGGGTGGTAAAAAATCCGAAGATTTCTGTTGTGTCATGAAAGAGGGGGAGGATCACAACTCTAAGAAACTCTTCTGCCAATAAACAAAAAAAGGAGATGAGAGGGGAGTCAAGTGCAACTGGGAAAGTGTGAAAAAGCAAGTTGGCTCGTCGCCGCCCTCAAGCGAGGAAGACTGAGTAAGGGTGTAAGTCACCACTGGAAAAGAAAAAAAAAACAGGAAGAACGACCGGTAATCGCGCTATCAGGGTAAAGGCCCAGGATTCTATGTCCATGAACGGTACTGAGGACAAAAAGAGCCTTCGATCTTCAGGGATTTAGGATGGTCGGGCGTTTTAAAAATCCCAAGAGTGGGGGGCTTATTACAAAACTAGGGAAGAGGGGTGGGGGGTTGGTTAAGAGGGAGGAAGGAACCTTTAGGATACGGAAACAGGAAACGCCTGAAGTCCAAAGGAGGAAAGAGGGAGGGTGGAACCGCCGGCTCGGGGACCTAGGCCTAAAAGAGCAGAATCACGCAAGGTAATCGATCGGCGAACGGTGGTTGAAAACGACAGTACCGTTCATATCCGCACTGAAAAAAGCCAAACCCCCCTCCGTTGGGGAGAAGACGAAAAGGCCGCGAGTGAACAGGCACCCTGCATGAACGAAAGGATCAAATGATCGGGAGGGGGGGGGGTTTCCGGGAGAAGAGTAGTCCGCCCAGATGAGAAGGAGTTGGTTGCAAACTCCGAGCGGGGCCAATTTTCCTAAGGTGGGGGGAAGGGGTAGAAAGGATGGCCCGCTGCTAGCAGCTGGAAGGACGCTTCTACAACCAACGGTGACTCAGAATAGGAGATGCAAAGGTGGTCTCCAAAAACTGAAAAGAAAGTCAAAAGTAGAGGCACTGGGGTGGGAAAAAAAAAAAAAACAGAAAATAACGATCAGGCAAAAAAACACAAACACAGAAAAAAAAAGGGCAACAGGGCAGCACTTGGGAGTGTGGAGGACGGCATCCGCTCTGCTTTGGGGACTCGTGTGAAGGACGTTCTCGTAGTTAGACGGAACAAAGGGGAAAAGTCTGGACAACCAACAACAGAACGTATGATGAGGGAGGGAAACACTAGGGGGAAGGTCCGCACGCCTAAGTCCTGATCAAAAGTCCACAGATGAACTGTCAAGGAACACGGAGATCGAATCGCAGCCTATCAAAAAACGGCGCTGGCAAGAAACTCTGAAAGTAAGAAAATTCTGGGGGGGTCGGTAGCGGCAGGGTTCGCAGAAGGGGAAGCTGGAGGTGCTAAAAAAATGACCCCAAAATAACACCGCGGGGCTTCCGGGCAGGGGCAACCAAAAGGAAAAGGATTCCGGGAACCCAAGGAGAAAAAAAAGAGGGAAAAAAAATGGCGGCGTACTCACCTGAGAGGCTTCAAGTACCATAAATAATCATTGCTATCAAAGGGGGCAAAACTGGGGGAAACTCGGAGCTACATCCCAAGGCCCCTCAAGTTCGACCGCGCAAAGCACTGTGGCCAGGAGAAGATCATTGGGGGGGAAAAGGGGAGGCCTCTCTAACAAAGGTGCGAAGACTACGGGGGGGGAGATCCTCCTCTTAAAAGAGACTAGGGAATGAAGGAGGATGAAAAACGCTTAGGAAAAAACTTCCCGGCCTGCCTCCCATTGGGGGCGAACAATGAAATAAGGGAACCAGACTAATTCTGGGAATCTGTGCACTGGGTCAGTATTACCGGAGAGCAAGGATACCAGAAGCACACTTCGTCGCAAACTATGCTAAGGGTGAACCAGCCATCAATTACCGCTTGGGCGCTCCCCCGAGCGAAACTCCTGGGCTAGAGGGGCTAGAGTAACAACACACGCACCCCATCAGACTACCTCGGCCGTTATCAAGGGGAAGTGGGAGTCCATTAAGAAACGGATATGGTAGTAGAAAAGAAACAAATCAAAACTGAAAGAAAAAAAGAAATCCCTCGTGGGCGCCAAAGTAAGAAAACGAGTTAAAACCTCAGAAAGGGGTCCGCACAGAAACAGGGGGAAGCAACAGACTAAAAAGTCGGAGGGCTGGGGGATAGGGAATTTTACGCGGGGGGGGGGGAAATCTTCAACCTTCTCCTCTCCAAAATTGAGGGGAAAAAAAAGCTTTTAAAAGACAAGGCGCAACTAACGCAGGAGAATCTAAAAGGACTTCAGAATCGAACTGGTCCAGATAAGTTGCTGTTTTGGTAGCGAGGGGATTGGGAGGGAGTTTGGTTGGGGGGGAGGGGTCAAGGATACGCGATCACCAAACAAGGAAAGTCTTCCTCGAAACGACGCCGAAATTTATCTAGGGAGGGGAAATCAGACTGGTAAACTAAAGAGGGGAAGTCCTGTCACTCCTTGCGATGAAAATCATAGGTAGAGGGGCGTTTGTGCTTCCCTCGTACGAAAGGGAAGGGGAAGTCAATATCCGAAAAAAAAATTCTCCGACGGGGAAGGGTCGTCGCTCCATCCTAATAAGCCTCGTTGGGCAAACGATGTACCGCAGTACGTACCGGGGAACTATCGCGCTAAGATCAAAAAAAAAACCCGGAACGTGCAACGAACGGAAAGTGGGGCGCCTGGGGGGTGGGAGGGGGGGGTGAAGCTGCTCCGTAAGTGAGGACCTCAGAGGAGTCAGGGATTCGGAGGGAAGCACTACTACGTTTTGAATGTTCAAAAGCTTAGGTGGAGTCAGGGTCAATGAAAAAAGAGGGGGGGAGAACAGTATATGAAATTGAGCGGGAAAGGATAGTGTATAAGGGTCCGAATAAAAGACGGTCAAAAAAGGAGATCTCGGCGTAGAGGTACTCCTCCTGGGCAGGGGGGGGAAGAAGTTCTGCCAGAGCAAAGAAACTGATAAGAAAAGTAGGAGAGGGGCGAAAGTGCCCCATTGAGACGCACCGCCTTGCGAACAGAAGTCCAGAAATATATATCTGGGAACCGGCCCAGAGAAAAGCCAAGGTGAGCGACTACAGGACAAGTACGAGACAACAATGGTGTAAGGGAAAAGCAACTGAGCTCATAACTCACGGATGCGTACTCTACCCGTGTGTTTCATTAATTAAAAGACAAAAAAAAGAACTACGAGGAAAGATGCTCTACCCAGATGGGGCCGAAGCGCGAGGGAGAAAGCTTTTCCGAAGACAACTAGGAGGAAGAGAGTTGAAAACTTTCAGCAAAGGGCCCCCCTGGGGGGGGGGGAGTAAAAACTCGGAGTCGGGCGGAAAGGGGAACCTGATCCCCAAGAAAGAACCTGGGGCCGTCCCTGGACATGTTACCCCAAAAAGAGGCACAGGAGATCAAAGTCGGCCTCTCAAAAGTCCAATGAGGGAAAAAACGGGACTCGCAAACGAACGCAGGGGTTTTTTTCGGGTACATCAGGCTTTTGCCCCAAGGGGAGGGAGGGCGAGCCCCCGAACCGTCAGGAGTTAAGCCCTTCAGCTCCGGAAAACTAGGGGGGTTCTTCTTTATCTAAAACGCGCCCAACGTCCCCCCTCTCCGTAAAAAAGCTCCCTACACCGCTTCCCTGAAGAGCCGCTCGGTGAGCCTATCCAAACCATTCATAAGAAGAGAAATCTCAGAAGCGGACCAGGGGAACACCTACATAAGAGACGGACCAGAAGAAAGCCCCCTCTGAAAAAAAAAAAACCTGGGTTGGGGGAGTGCTACATGCTATAACCCGAGACTCGTTTAAAATTAACCCGTCTAGATTCTTGAAGGCCAACGAAAAGACACTTCTTTATAATGTGAAGGGGAGGAGAAAGGCAATCCGACAACCAGAAAAAGAGATATGGTGTCACCAGGACTAGAGGATCGTATGCCTTTCTCAGGAATCCCGGAAAATAAGGTTTGAGAACGCTCCTCTTGAAAATCTTGGGTCAAAAAAAGGAAGGAGGCAGTAAAACCCGTCAGTTGAAAAGGAGCCTTAGACCTTACTTTCGCTCGAGCGTCAGCGGGTAAGCTGACGTCCTTCAAGACTCGGCGTCTGGGGAAGGGAGGCAGACGGTCGAGGAGAAGAGGGGAGAAAGAAAAGGCCGGTGGTCAACTCGTGCCCCTTAGCCAACCTGGGGGATGGGTGCCCCTCTCAAGAAAGGAAGAATGCATCCATGGGTGAGCTACCCGGGGAATGATCACGAAAATCTCCGACATTGCGGGGAAAGAAAAAGGCTCAAAGAAAGCTAGCAGGGTCTTGAGCAGGGAAAAAATTGGAAAATAAACGTTTAAATGCAGGATTTCCAAAGGGCACCGGTCTGGGGGATGGGGGAGGAGAAATCCACGTACAAAACCCCCGTACGGTTTGGCGCCGAGCCCTGAGGCCTTGGGAATGAGGCGCCAGTGGTAGTCAGACAGACAGTTAAGTCAGGGGGGGCCAAGGAGGCCTGCAAGGGGGGTCAGGGCCAGAGCTCAAGCAGTTCAACTGCACCCAGGGAAATGTCAAAAAGTGCGCAAGAGCAAGGTGGAAAGGTTCAGTGAAAATCGGCGCATGTCGGTCGATGCACTGTCAGGGGGCGACCCCGGAGCGCGATTGGACTATCGAGGGGGGGGGCCGAAAAAAAAAGAGCCATTTGTCTGAAATATTCGGGGGCAGGGAGAAAAGGAGGGGAAACTGGGAGGGAAGGTAGCGAGGATAATGGGGGGGGAAATGGTCCGGAACGGGGTTAACGGAAGGGACAGACGTCCTATCGAAATCGGGGGGGGGAACCTGGGGGGGGGGCTCCGTCCAGCGGTAGGCCTCGCCATCCCCGTGGGTCAGAACGAGGGCGGTACTAAGCCTAGGTGAAGCCGTCAGGGTAACCACGTGACTAGCCATCACCCGTATGTGCTCAGGGAAAGGCGACCCCTCGATGCGGGATAAAGGGAAATAGTCATCTGGATCGATCCCTGGTGACGGGAGGAAAAGGGTGACTTGTGGGTTGACGTTCGGACAACCTAAGACGCCCCTCGGAATCGTGGAGAAAAACTAATTACAAGATTTGCTTTTGGCATCAGCACTTGAGGGGTCAAAGAAGAGTTCTTATGGATACTGGGATAAAGACTGGGAACTCAAGAACAGTGGGTGGGATCCGCTCAGGTACGCGGGTGCTTTGATAAGGGGAAACTCTGAAAGGAAGGGGGGGGGGGGTAGCCCTAGGAAGGCCTAGAGACCCAGGACGGGGGACCGAGAACCGACAAGTCGACACTGCTCTCTAAGACTTACGGCCGGAATTTGGGAGGATCTTTAAGGTTAGAAGGGAACACAAACTCAAAAATTCCAGCTATGCCAATCCGTGTTAAAAAAGAAAAAAAAAAAAAAACGAGATCGGTTCGACCCCCTGGTAGGTGATCCATACACTACTTGATGGTAAAAAACTTGTTGACGATGAAAAAGTTCGTTTTGAGGCAGGGGGGTGAATATCTCAATCCAGGGGAAAGCAAGAAAACGACATTACTTGAGGGGGGAAAAAATTTGCAAATGGAAACCACAAAAAGTGGTGAAGGAACAAATCGGGGGAAGTGCAGTCCGAGAAAAGAAGTAGACCAGGAGCGGGGAAAAGGTTTTAGTCCCAGAATGACATAAAGGAAGGCTCAAGTACAGAGAACCAAGAGGGGAATCGATCACCGGCACATGATTGGAAGAGGGGGGGGACGGCGTTTGGGGAAGAACTAGAAACAAGCCTCAGGATCCTCCAGCGGGGGGGACAAAAAAAAATGTTCGGTGCGCGTTTGGGGGGAGGGCACTTTATTAACCTATCAGAAGGGGGGGGGTAAAACTGGAAGAAGCGGTCGTACCGGACGTAATACTGACAGGGACGCCATCAGGGAGTCTACTTCTGGGGCCCTTCAAGAGGTGCGAGGAACCGAAGGCCGCCGCCGGAAGCGGAAAGTGCACCTTCTGCTTCCCGACTCTCAAAAGGGCATCTCAGGAAAATCAGAGGAGGGCTTTTGGAGGAGGAGGTACGGCGCTGGGCGACTGCCACAGGCTCAGGGGGGGGCCCGTCGCGCCGTTGCGTAACGGGGGAACCACCTGTGGATTGAACGAAGAAACCATCGGGTCCTTCAGAAGAAGGGTCTTGGAGGAAAACATGAGAGAAGAATATTCCGCCGGGAAAGTAAGATAAGGTGGTTTCTACTTACTCCTTGCCGCGCGGCCTAAGCGAGCGCTGGGGGTCTGTTATCACCAGAAATCAAAAAAAAAGACGGCACTCCGACGCTCGACACCAGGAGTACGTCCCCGATCTTCGACGGGCCCCACCTGGGCGACGGGCCTGAAACATTAAGGGGGACTAATGGGAAAAAATCGAACATAAGGGGGGGGGCAAGGGGGTCATTCCTAAGACTCTGCCTAGAAAAGGGAGAATGTACTTCTTAAGGGGGGAGGAAGTTAAACTCAGGGGGGGAACTTCTAAAACTATGGAATAGAAGAGGTTCTGTTGGGATATCACTCCTAACTGTCACCAAGATACAAACGCGGGACCTCTTCGAAATGACCTGGAAAGGTCGAGAACGGAGCCCCGGTATCAGGTAGGCCGCCTTCTGGAGAACTGAAAGGGACGAGGACGTTGCGGAAACAACGCCTTTCGGTTTTGATGGTAGAGGGGATTGGAGGGAAAAAAACCCCGGGAAGGGTGCTCAAAGAAAAACTATCGTCAAGTATCGGCACCGCTGAGAAAAGACCAAACACCCCCAAAAGGAAAAAACCAGAAGCTCTAGGGCTCTAGGACCACGGACTGAAAAAAGAACTAATACAATCATGGAGAGAGGCGAATGGGCTTTTTTCTCTGTAAGCACCCCCCTGTGGGGGGAGAGACAACCAGGGGTATAACACGGGGAACCGGTGGTCCTGGACATCTTAAACCTTCCACTAACGCAAACAAGAGAAGGGAGAGGGATCTCCTCTCCTAGGGGAGAAAGAGGTTAGACAGGGGCCTCTAACTCCAGGGGAGCTCAGGGACCCATTTCTCCCGTCCGAACCTCGGGAGACCTGAAGAAAGGGGAAGGACATGTTCCCTTCGTCCTTAGAAGCCGAGAAAAATTGGACGGAAAAGATTCTAAGGTGCGGGCGCAAACCAGAGAATGCCTCGGTCATCCCTCAAGGAAAGATTCGCATCGCCCCCGACACTGCCCGAAGGGCAGAAGGCGTAGTCCTACAAAAAAGGGAAAGAGACCAATCCGGCCCGTTTAAGAGAGTATCTAGAACGAACGGGTCGGGGGAATTGAGTCATTCACTAAAGACAAAAGAATAACCAAACAACGCTCGAAACAAAAGAAGGAAGCCGCCTGAGCTTAGCCAAAATTGTCTTGCCCACCCTGAGCAGTGACAGAGCTCAAGGGCCCGTCCGAAGACCCGGATCCAGGGGGGAAGTACCGGCCTTCCAATCGCCTCATCTGCTGTACAAAACGCTTTTGGACAAAAGGCAAAGTCTTCCAGTGGGGGGGGACTTTGCCTCGAACCCTGAGGGGAAGAGAAGACTGAAAGCTCCGTATCCGGTCCTGTAGGGGTCTCGACGAGGGGGGGTAGGACCTCAGAATCCCCCTCGCGGACATACCGAAACCAACCCTTGATACCCTGCTGAAAAAGGCATCGCTAGAGGAGGAGTCAGTTATAACTGCTTTGCTGCTCGGTCCCTGGACTGGTGTTTTGGGGTTAGTTTGGTTTTGTTGTTCGGGGATTTTTGGATTGAGCTGGGTTTCAGACTTTGTCGAAGGTCAAATGCTTCGGCTGGCGGATCGGGTCACCTGGGCAAGGAGAAATGAAAAAAGGCAAGGGAACTCTCTTTGTTTCTATGGGGGAATTCCTCTAGCCTGTTCCAAGGTTCGCAAGACAAAATATTTCTCCGCTCTTTATGATCCGGGGCTTGAAAGAGGTTCGTACTCGGGGAAAAATAAAAACGAGAGAAACAGGATTTCACAAAAGTACAATGGCATTCAAGGTGCAATTACGAGGCGATGGAGCTAGATGCAACCGTCTGAAACGAAAAGAACTGACACCCGGGGGCCGATCCATCGGTAGCTCAAAAAAGTCAAAGAGAGGTAGAGGCCAAGAAGGGGGGTAACAAGACTACGGGGGCCTCTGAAAACGCCAGGGGGGATAAGGGATCCCTCCTTCATCAAGTTGAGACTCAATTACAACTAGCATGGGGCGTTTTCAAAGAAAAGAGGTGGGCCGAAAAAAAGACACCGCTCCCCTAGGATCGTAGTAAGCTACGGGGGGTTTAGGTGGGAAAGAAAGGAATGTGACAGACAAAACAAGATCGGTCGGCAAAACAAAGATTCTAGTCTAGAACGTGATACAAGGACAAACCGCACCGCTACGAGAATGGGGGGACCGTCAAAGAGATGGCCCCTCGTCGTCTCACTAGACGAGGGGGGAGCGGGACCGAAACGGCCCCACTGAAACAAACAATCTTAACTGGAAAAAAACCAGGAAGATCCTGGGCGATCACGGGAGAATGTAACAAAGGCTCAGAAAACGTGACCAAAGTCCTGAAGATGGGGAATACGGGTACCGGTTTTTCAATGAACTTTGACGGACGCGAAATAACTAAAAAGAAAAAAAGGAGGTGATGGTAGCGATCCTAAAGTCATGGCTCCTACTAGGCATAGAAGCGGGACTACTTGTGGAGGTGGGACCAATCGAATCCGTGAGACGTACAGAAAGGAAAACGTCCTGGGCAGCCATCCATAGGCCTTTGGGGGAAAAGAATCTCAAGAAAAAACGAGAAGTATCCCCCGTGTCCAGGAAGGGGAAACTCTCAATCACGGCAATAGTAATACCCTCGGAAAAGGCACCAACGGCAGCGACATCAAGAAACAAACCCTATCCTGGCACAGTAGGCTCTAAACACGGAAAGAAACGAGAACTACGCCACGGAAGGGAAAGTAAAAAAGCTTTCGTCGGGGTTCTCTCATCCAATCTTCATGGAAGTATAGGGGGGGGGGGGGATACTGCCGCCGCGGTAGACGTCTCTGGCGCTCAACCACGAGTTTGGTGAGGTCCCCTGGGGCGCGATTCGCCTGCGCAGCTCCACCAAGACAGCCAACTCCGATACAATTCCGGGAAACTCCTATCAAAGTCCTTACAGCCGGGAAGGAAGTTGCAGACAGTCAAAAAAAGAGAAAAGAATACCAGAAACACGGGGTAGGCCCGACGAATGTGGAATACTGTGGGGGCGGTCCACGTCCCTCTGGGTGCCGGCCCCGCCTGGTGGGGGAGTGTTGTAGTGCCTGAAAGATTTAGAAAGAGTATGAGACACTCAGGGGGTGGGGTGGGTCTGACTCTTTCCTTTTTAGTGGCTGGGCCGGGCACAGGCTCCGCTTATCCTCTTCCTGCAGCGCAGGGTACCGAACCCCCCCCGATCCACAGGAGGGGCTAAGAAGGGAAGTGCCCTCCCCCACCAGCGGGATGTTGGTAAACTTCCAATCCGAAGAAAAGGGAAAGGAGAGTAAGGATAGAATGCACCATTCTAACGAGGCTCAGGGAGGGGCCGGGAAGCAACGGAGGAGGTGGTTGGGGGTAGGGGTTAACGCGCCGCGGCCTAAGGGGAAAGCCCCTGAATGACAAGGGGGGGCGTACAACGAGGGCCGTAGCACAAAAAGTCTAGGGCGTACGGGCGGGACAGAATGTCAGCGGCCGCCTGGGGTCCTTAAGCTGAGGGAAGCGTCTCGGAAACTGTGCATAGGGAGGGAACTTGAGGAAAGCTGGGAGGGGCCGTAAATAGGAGCCCACGTCACGTCTTCAGGGCGCGCCCAGACGAAACAAGTGACATGTCCGGGGAGCTCCGCGTTGCGCAGTTGAAAAAGGATCAGAAAGCTCGGCGGCTGATGACGCATCGTTCAAAACCTCAGGGGTGGGGGAAAAAGCGAAAAAGGGAAAGGACAAGAAAGTGACAACGGCTTGGGTACCGTTCGACGTGTGAAGGGAGGGCAGGGCCCTCCGACCCGAAGTTGGGGGGAGGCACCCGAGCTTTGGTGGAGAAGTCCTTCGCGCGTCTTCGGAGGGGGCCCGAATAAGATAAAAAAATGGGCACCCATTGCCCTGCGGTCTTAAAAAAAAAAAAGACCTGAAGCCTAACTAGGTGGAAGTGGGTCGCGGTCAAACGGAAAAGTTCTCCCGTCTCAGTCTAGGGGGCAGAGCGTTTAGTTGAAAAACGAACCCAGATGGGCGGTGGTTTCCTTCTGAGACAGGCGACACCGTCAAAAATCCTGGGCTCAGGGGACTGGGGGGGGAGCGTCGTGTGAGTTCCTGGGAGGCCGCGAGGACTAAAATCGCTGGGGGTAGAGATCGAAAAGCTCTGAATCATTTCCTCTAGCTAGGGGGTATGTCCCTAGAATTGCACCAAGGGACACCTCTGGGTGAGACAAAACTAAATGGGGCGGGGGGGTTATAAGACGGTGAGACTAAGAAGGAAACACCATCGTTGAGATCAAAAAACGCCTGGTCGAAAAGGTTGACGGAACCGCGGGCACGAAATAAAAATCCGTAGTGAGTGTCAATAGAAAGGAAACTTACAAAAACGAGGGGGGCCGTCGCAAGAAAAACGGACCCGACGGGGACGTCCAAAAGAAAATGGTTGGCCGTAGGTGACGGGTTTGCAAAAGAGGGCGACGAGACATATAAAAAAAAAAAAAGCAGCCCAGAGTAATCGCACAAAAACTGACGTGGAACTCGGCGAGTGCGGACATCTAAAAAGCTGACATAAGACTCGGGAGAGGAGTGTAGAACTCA
>Ga0179591_1409944_pt1 | contig 15542 bp, 28 predicted proteins | sample CZOMad2_1_08_16f_FD_182891 | JGI IMG/M metagenome (GOLD analysis project Ga0179591, IMG submission 182891) | Vadose zone soil fungal communities from Angelo Coast Range Reserve, California, USA - CZOMad2_1_08_16fungal (PacBio error correction) | ecosystem: Environmental > Terrestrial > Soil >...
AAAGGCCGCGAAAGGGGGAGGAAAAGGAGGGGAGGAAGTTGATTGCTTGCGGCATCCCCTCGTCCCTTTTTATGCCCACCTATTTGAAAAAAAAAGGGGGGAAGGAGAGGGGGAAGCAATGTTAGACCTATGGGGGGGGATTCCCCGTTGCACGTTAACGTCACCAAACTCTCCCCCCCACCAAAAAAAAAAAAGGGGCAGACACCTTTTTCTACAGTTTCAGTCCTTCCATGATCCATCATTTTACAGAGAGAAAAGGGGGGGGAAGACACTCTAGGGGGGAAGGGGGGGGGAGTTGCAACAAACGCTCTCCTAAAACAATGGGGGGGGGGAGTGGACTAATTTAACTGGGGGAAAAGGAAACTATACTTTTAGGCCTTTCACTACTGAAGAAAAGAAAAAGAAATTTGTTTTAAGAGGGGAAGAAGAGGGGGGCTGTTTGGGCAGCCTTTGGAATTCTCTGGGAAAAAGGAAAAGCAATCTCGTGGAAAGGGGGGGGGGGAGGCGCCAACCTATGCAAGGTTATTTCGCCAAAAGGGAACTGCGTTCTCCGACACAAAGAAAGATACTATCCTAAATTGGGAGATTCCCCCAAGAGGGGGGGAAAGGGGGGTTCGTGCTCAACTTCTGGTGGGGGGAGGAGAGGGGGTTGCGAAAATGGGCTACTTTTTCCTGAAAGAGGGGGGGCTTACCCGCAAGAACTTAAAATTGGGGAAAAAAGGGGTGCTGAATCGAAAACCTAAAGAAAGCACACTCTTTAAAGGTAAAGGGGGGGGGGGAGGGGGAAAAAAGGGGGAATCTTTCAGCGTGCTGAAAGGGGTCGAAAAGCATTCAACAAATTTTGACGCGTAAAGCAAAATTGTAGTCCGTCAACCCTGTGGGGGAGGGGGGCAGGACGAACAAATTGAAGTACAGGAGGCGGTTATTCTTGGAGCTGATTTTCCCGCTAAATGGATGGGAATGGGGAAAAGAAGGAGATTCGCTGAACTGAGTCCCGGTAAAACGTAAAGGGAAAAGGAATGATAACGAAACTAGTCGAGAAAAAATACGCAAGACTTTTATGGATCTTCGTGAAATAGAGAGGGAAACGGCGGACTGTTAAACATAGAGGGGGGGGATTAACCACGTGCTCCACTTTCAATCCAGAGGGGGGGAAAGTCCGTCGATGAACTCGGTAATTTAAAAAAGGAGAGGCCTCGGGTGGAACGGGCCGCAAAAGAAGGAATTCTTTCTTTTTTATTGGATAGGGGAAAGGGGTTTTCCAAGGGGGAAATTCTTCAAATAAGGAGCATCGATAAAACGGTCTAAAATAAGGTCCTAGATTCTCTTACCTCCCGACCAAGAGAATGGCGCCTTCGGTACGGCCAAAAAGAAAAAGAATGCGTTTGAAAACCAACAGGACCTTCGGAATGAGGAATCGCTGCGACGGGGGAAAAAAAAGTTCGCTATTTTTGGAACAACGAGAGAGGCAACGTCAAGAGGAGGATCAACTCTTTGGACCGGAAGGAGGGAAAAATCTGCCGCTCCTCCGGCACACTCGGGGGGAAGCCCCGCGAAATCGGGGGGATCTGAGCTCGAGGGACATAGGGCAAGACCCTCGATTTCGGAAATAGGTTTGAAGGCGACCACACCATTTAAGTCTGACATGCGCGCCAGGGGGGAAAAGGGCAGATCTGATGAGGATCAACAACAACAAAAAAAAGAGTGAGGGGCGGACCCACTCTGCTCGCTCCGTCACGAGAGGGTCCACCAAGTGGCGTCTCATTCCGCCTTCCTGGGGGAAGGGCAATCAGCTCCGAGGGTAAACCGTTTCCGCCATACGGGAGGGGAAGTGAAAGAATGCAACGAGAAAAAAAAAGTTGCGCCGATTGGAAGGGGGAAAAAGAAGGCGATTTCGAAGTGGGGGGGGACAAGAAGGCTGAACCACGGGCCGAATGCCGTCCAAATAGGGGTCCCGAATAGGGGAGGCGGGTCCCCAAGTTAAAAAAAAAAGGAGCGGCACTTTTCCGGAAAAAAGGGAGGCCTCCATTTTCCGAGGGAAAAAAGAATACCCGGGCAGCTCAGGGAAAAAAGGAGACGTACCCGACTGCCAGGGGGTTAGGTTTGTATCTTAGGTCAGAGGTGGATTTTGCAGGGACAGGGATAGAAATTCTCCAAGTCAGGTCCACAAATTATGGGGGGGGGGGGGGGGGGGGGGGGTGGGGGGGTTTAAGAAAAATCACCAACCCTATATCCCGAAAAAAAGATAACGATCTTCTCGGGAGGGGGGAAATACCCGTTCAGAGGAAAGGGGACCAAACAAGCTTTTTCTCGTTAGGACCCGGGCAAGTTGGGGGTTAATCGGGGAGGACTGGAAACAGTCGCCGGAGCCCTTCGATCTCTTTCAGCCGAGGAAAGAGAAAATGAAAAAAAGGGGGGGCACTGCCGTATTGTCCTCGACTAGGTGAGGGGGTCTCACGTTAAAGATAACGTTACCGGCAATAGTTCAGCGAATCGAAGTGTCTAAAGAAGAAAAAATTGTCCCATCCCATTGAGGGAAAAAACTGATAAAAAAAAAAGGAGCCAGGACGGAAAAATTTGGTTTCGTCCTGCATGGGAGAGGGCAAAAGGTCTGCGGGCGTCAAAGAGAAAAGGGGGGTTGAATGCTTTGTAGGAGGTCCGGTCCTGGTCATCACGGAGAGCATCTAACCTTGAGGGGGGATGGTGGGGTCCTTCCAATTAATTGGGGGGGGGTAATTTCTTTCTACTACGTTGTGCTTGGGGGGGGCGTTGAGGGAAAAGGCGAGTCAGAAACAAGAGTAAAGAGGGACGGTTTAATATTTCCGGGGAAAGGGAGGGGAAAGGATCCCAGGGGGGGAAAAAAGACGCAACCTCATAGGGGAGAAACCAGAAGATTTGTCGTCACATATTTGATCGCAAGGGGGAGAAGGGATAGTAGAAGGGAGGAGAAATCCTTTTTCGTTGGTGGGGGGAAAGGGGGGGGGAAGAGGGTGCGCACAAAAAAGAGAAAAAAATTCACTCCTATTGGGAAACAGAGAATGAAAAAAAAAGGCCTCCCAAAGAAGGAGTAGTCCATGGGGTTGGAAAAGAGGAAAACAATGAGTCGCTTCCCGGGGGGGAAAGGCCTCCCCTTCTCTGTTCCCTGTAAAAGAGAGAAAACGATAAAAAAGGGGGGAAGCGTGTTTTTTGACCAAAACAGGGGTCGACCCGAGGGAGGGAAAGGATACTTCTTTTAGGGAAGGAAGTTCCATGCACCATGGGGGAAGGAAGAGCGTGGGTGAAGTAACGTGCAAAAATCCCATCATAGGGAGGAAAAACATTTACGAGAAGAGGGACCACTCCAGATAGGGGGAAAGAGGGAAGGAAGCAATTCAATCAACATTGAAAGAGGGGGAGGGCAATCGGGCCTAGAGGCAATCGGAAAGGGGAGGGTATTCTTTAGTCTTTGGGGGAGGCACAGGGGGGGGGCATAAAATCAAAAAAAGGGTTGACGATTCACCACGGCCTTACCGGAGGGGCACATACAGTTGAAAAAGGGGGGAGACCGCATATCACAAAGAAGGTTTGTTTTTCCATGATGGGGAGGAAACGAGAGGACGGCGGGAGGAAGGGAAAGAGACCGTTCCCATATTTAGTGAAAAGGGAGAAAAAAAAGGAATTTTCACCATGCCATGAAGGGAAGGGGAAGAAAAGGATTGGGTTTGGGACTGTAGCCCAAGGGGGAGAGACAAACTCTTTTTCGGGAAAGTGAAGACGAAGACGTTCCATCCCTTTTTAGAAAGGGGGAAGGGGAATTTATAACGGATTGAGGGGGGGAAAAAAAGTGGAGGGGAGGAAAGCAATGGCTCCTTTTGGGGAAAAGGGGGAAACCAGGGAGAACCCTAATCTTTTGACCAGGGGGGAAACTCTTCTCCTTTTCGAGGGCTTTCCAACCAAAGCGCAAAAAAAAAAAGGGCGATCTGTCAGCGGGGACGGCGAGTCTTCCCCTTTTCCGAAAAAACGGGAAAGGGGAAAGTATTGGGCCCCCCCTTAGTCCTGGAAAAAAGCTATCCTCTAAGGTCTCCCAAACAAAGGGAGGGGGGGAAATTTAATACAACTGCAAATTAGAGGGAGGACTGTTTCCATCCCGGGGGGAAGGAATTCTTCGGGGGGGGTGGTATTATACCAGAAGGGGGGTGGTAGTTGCCTTCCGAAAAAAAAAAAAAAAAGGGGAAAATGGACTTTTTAACTTTTGAAAAAAAAAGAAAAAATCATCCTTGGGGGAGGGGGGGACCAGGGATTATTCTGCAATAGTAAGTGATAGGAAGGAAGAACTCCTTTATTTTCGGGGCAGGAGCAGAACTAAGATGAGGGGGGGGGGGGGGACTGGGTTTTTTATTAGTAAGGTGGTTTCCTTTTCTAAAAAAAAAAAAGGAAAAGGTCGGGAGGAAGAAGTTAGTTAAGAAAGCCACTATTTTTGGGGGGAAGAAAAAAAGAGGGGGGGGGGGATTTCTATTTGGAGTTCCAAGGGGTCAAAAAAGGAACAGATTTCCCTTGTGGGGGAAGGGGGGATTTATTCTTTAATGAGCGCAATGGGGGGGGGGAAGGGGGAAAGGGGAAAGCTTTTTCCTGTTCGGGGGGTGAATGGGGGGGGGGAGGGGTCAGCGGCATCTCTTGGGAAAGAAGGCCGACCAGGGTTCCATTCAGGGGTCAGCGGAGGCAGCTTCTCCCCGGGTGGAACAGGGAAAGGAAAGAAAGAAAACAGACAGAGACGGGAGAGAAGAGTTTCTTCACGAACAGGAAAGAAAAGAAAAAAAATATCACTAAAGCGGCAAAGGAAAAAAGATCCCATGAAGTGAAAAAGAGGGGGGAAAAAAAGGGGGGGGGAAAAAAAGGCATTTCTTTTAAAAGGGAAGGGGAAGAATTGCAAAGGAAAAAGGGTTCTTGTACTCATCGGAAAGGGGGGGGGGGATCTTAACATTTGGGGCCACTGAGCAAAAGATTTTCGAGACTAAAGAAAAGCTTCGGGGGATGGGAAAGGAAAGGGGGGGGAAGGGCAGTTTGGCGGAGGAGGGGAAAGATAAAAACATCCTTGCTTTGTGCCCCAATCTCAGGAGAAACTTTTATCGAAACAGATTCCTCTTCAGCAAGGTAGAGATGTAAAGGGGAGGAACAGAAGATTTCCAAAGGGTGGAATTTTTCGGGGTGGGGGGGGGAAGGGAAAAAGGCCACATTTTACTCAGAGGGTATCCTCCTCAAAAAGAGGAGAGCTTGGGAAAAATGAGTACCCCTGGTGAAAAAAGGGAAAAAGAAACAAAACTCCTCTCCAGGGTTTAGGGGGTCCAAGTTCCTTGAAGGAAAACGAGACTTAAACTGGGAAGATCTAGGTCGGCTTCATTTTCAAAAGGAAGGGAGAAAAAAAGACTCCTGGCCCAACAAGGGACCAATACCGAAAGGAAATCACTCCAGATGCTGGTGAGAGTGCTAAAGAAGGGGTATCCGTATTCCACTTTTAGGAGGAAAGAAAACTTCCCCACTGAAGGGAAAAGTGGGCAGGGTAAAAAATACCTGCCTTTACTTCTTGCCCGCCAAAGGGGAAAAGGAATTGAGGGGGGGATTGAAGAAGATTTGGGAAACGGAGCCTTTTAACCGCGTGACAAAAAAAGGGCGGGGACTGTCGTTGCCGGGAGGGGCCTCCCCTGGAAAGGGGCGACAGTCTCCTGGGTTCTCTAGGGGGGGAGAATCGGGGGAAAATGGGGGAAAGAGCGGCTCATCTTTTACAAGAAAAGAAAAAATCACCTCTGCAGGGGGAGGACTGACTTGAATACAAAAAAAAGGAAAAGAAAAGAAAATAACACCACTCCACAGGGGGGTCCGGTTCCATCAAACCCTCTCCCTCAAAGGAATTCCTAGGAAAAGTAAACAGCAGAAACCCTTTTCACTCGTGGGGGAAGAACCCGGTCTTTCCCTCCCCCAAGAAAAAAAAAAAAGGGGAAACTTTGGGGGAGGAAAAAAAAGAGGTGCGGTCGTCCTACTCTTTCAAAAAAAGGGAGAAGAAAGGGGTTGGCCACCGGCAAAGGGTTTGTGGGGGGGGGAACTCCCAAAAAAAGGGTCTGCTCTCTCCCAGCAGTCTCAAAAAAGGACCCCCTCAAGGGTCCTACGCCGAAGAAAGGGCCAACGAGGGAGGCGTGTAGAGGGGAAAAAAAGCTTGGGCCCGGGGTGTCCTTCAACTCTTTGTGGTCCCTTCAAAGAAAAAGCGGCAGGAGAGAAGAGACATGCCTTCCTCTTAAAAAAGGGGTTTCTTCCACCATCTTAAAAGAAAGAGCTTGATGAGGTCAGGGGAAAGACTTCTTTTTTTTTCGGGAGGGGAAAAGGCGCCAAGAATTCTCTCGGGGGGGGAGACCCATAAAAAATAATGGGGGTCGTCCTCGGGAACTCTCGCCGCAAAGGAAGAAAAAAAATCAGAGAGGGGGGTCATCGTTTAGAAGGGAAAAGATACAGTGAGAAAAAAAAGGGTGACAAACTAGCCGAAAAAAAAAGGTTTCCGCAAAGTGATCACATTTCAAAATGGAGAGGTGGCCCAGAATCCTTTATCAAGGCGGACAACTTTGTTCTCCTTCTACAAAAAGGGGGGAAAAGGGGGGGGTGAAAAGAAGAGGGGGAAGCGACAAAGCGTGGGACTAAGGGAAAGAAAGGAGGGGGGAAAAATGAATTCCATTGCCTGGTGGGGGAAAAGGATGATGGGACTAGCTGGGAAAAAGAAAGAAGAAGCCAGGGCCGCTCTCGTGGAATACGGAAAAAAATCCTGTAAAAGGAGAGAAAAACACTTGGGTACCGAGAAAAAGGTAAATCATTTGTTCTCGGAAAGGGGGGAACCATTTCATAGGGAGGACACTGACTAAGAAAGGAAAAAAAGAAAAGGAATGCCTCTCCCCAGATTCTCTAAGGAAAAAGGAGAGGAAAGTTGATTTCTTGTCTTGTCTAAAGAAAGGAAAAGATCGGGAATTGGGGCTGAAGGGGGTTTACACCTTTTGACTGGAAGAGAAAAGGTAAGTCACCAACTCTCCCGGCAAGAAAAGAAAGGGGTCACAGGGTGGGAAAAACATTAACTCTAAAAAAAGGAAAATCTCTTATACAAAAGGGGGGAGAGGGGAAAAACGAGAAGTCCGAAGGGGGGTGGAATGTATCGTTTTACTAATTTAACTTTTGGGGAGAAGGAAAAGGAAAAAAGGAAACACTCCTTAATCTCCTCAAGGGTGGAAAAAGGGGAAGACGCTGGGTGTCGGGGGGGGGGGAAGGGGGGGGGGGGTTTTTGAAAAGGAGCTCATCCTAAAACAAGGGGAGAGTGTATTGCTCAAAAAAAAGAAGGGATTGCTCCCAAATTGCAAAAGGGAAGGGATCCGCACATATCATCTACCTATCCATAGGGAAAAAAGGGGACAATGTAGGGACTTTCTCCAATAGGAAAGAGGAGCCAACCCAAGGGGAGACAGTTGGTAAAGGAGAAGTTGGCCCGGAAAAAAGGAAAGGGGACCTCTTTGTTCTGAAGGAAAAAAAGTAGTAAATTGGGGGGGGGGAGGAAAAGAAAGGACCATTGATTACTTGAGAAAAAAGAACAGTCACAAACGTTAACTCCGAAAGGGGACAGACAGAACCTTTTGCCAAAGAAGGAGAAGGAACCAAATTTGAAGTTACCTGCAGGAAAAAAAAAGGAAAAGGGTAGGCGAGTTCCAGAAAAAAAAAAAAAAGGGGGGGGGGGGAAAAAAGCGTTGATGCTTTTGGATTCGAGGGAAGAGGGGAAAAGGGAATACTCACTTTCTACCGAAAAAAAAAGGGAGATAGTCAGACACGGGGGAAAGGGGAGGGATCTTCGTGAAATGAGGGAGGTGTTTCCCGGAAAAAAAAAAAAAAGAGAGACAAGTGCCAAAGAAAAGATCAACTAGCCAAAGCGGGGAGGAAGGGAGGAAGTAAACTCTTTTATTTAAAAGAGAAAGATGCACGAGAGCAGGGAAGCCATCCTTATCTTCGGGGGGGGGGGGGGAAAGGAAAGCAACAACTCCTTTTTTTCAGGGGAAAGACCGGTGGGAGGCAATACTAAGGTCGAAAGGAAAGAGAGGATTCTTACCTCAAGAAAAAAGAAGAATTATCATTCTGTACGGGGGAGAAAAAAAGGGGGAAGATTGAATGAAAGAAAGGAAACTTCGGAAAATTTATTAAATCGCTGCTAGGGGGGAGGGAAAAAAAAAAAAAGGGCCTCTAATTTGGGAAAAGGGTGGGACCCGAGAAGAGGAAAAAGAGTCGTAGAAAAGGGGAAAGCCATTCTCCCATTTCCGTTCATCAAGGAAAAAAAAAACTCGAGTCTCAAGGGAAAAGGAAGCCCAAACCGCCTGAAATCGTTAGAAAAAGGGGGGGGAAAGAACGTTGTATTTCTGAAAGGGAGGGGTAGGAGGAGGCCCAAAATGGAGGACCACACCAAGGGAGAGACATTTGTCTAACTTCTCCAATTGCAATAGAGGAAAAACTCTCTCAAACAAAAAAAAAGGGGGAGGAAGGGGGAGAAGATCTTGCAATTGGAGAAGTTTAGGGAAAAAAAAGGAAGGAACTTCCATGTTTGTGTTCGCAAAAAAAAGGGAAAAGAAGAGGGGAACAGGTTCAAAATTGACGAATGTCCCTTTAAAGCCAAGGGGGGGAAAGAAGGGGAAGGAACTATTTCAAGGGGGGGGGGGGGGGGGGGGGGGGAGGCACACGAAACCGAAAAAAAGGAGAATCTATTGTGCCCGGAGAAGGAGTGGGAACTGAAATCAAAAATAGTTTAGAAGGGGAAGAAACTGTCCCGGAGAAAAGAAGAAAAAGAAAAAAAACATTCTCCGGGAAACTTTTCGGAAAGAAAATCTATTTCCTAAGGGCAGGCTTGTCACATAACAGGCGAACTCAAAGAAGGCTCCCTTACCAGAGGAGGGGGGGTGGCGGGAACTCCAAAAAAAAAAGATCGTTTTAGTGGAAAAAAAAAAAGCTAGATTCTCACAAAGGGAAAAGGGGGGAGGGAAAAAAACTGATTTTTGTGAAAAGGGGGGGGGACCCGAAATAAAGCCGGCTGGGGGAGAAGGGGGGGGGAGGGCCCTTCGGGGGAAACACGAGTTCAGGGAAAGGGAGAAGTTCCAAACACGGGGGGGGGATATTGAGGAATTACCCTTTGAAAGGGGGGGGGAAGCGAGGGAAACATTTCTCCCTTTTAACCTGAGGGAAAGGGGGGGAAAAGAAAGATAATGGACACTTGCTTGCGGAGGGGGGGGAGAAATCCAACTGCAGCGGGAGAACGTTACAAAGAGGTCAGCGAATCGACGCGTCAAAGAAATTCTCAAAATTCAAAAAGAAAAGGGAAGAAACTAGGGAAATCAACATTATGGAGAGAGGGGAATCAATTGGGGGGGGGGGGGGGGAAGGGGGAAAGTGGTTTAATCTTCGAAGGGGAGGCCGTCCACTTTTTGGGGGGCACAGGATCTTCAAAGGTGGGGGGATTGAAGAAAAACGGTTTCCTGTCATCACTTGAATTAATAAAAAGGGGGGGGGTCCCCCGAAAAAAATGAAGGTTCTGAAGTGATAAGAAGAAAGGAAGGGGACGTGAGTGTCGGCAGAACACCTATTCCAACTGGGGGGGAAGGGGAAGGGGGGGGGGGGGAAAGGGTCCTTCCAAAAGGTAAGGGACCCCATTTTCGGAGTCTTGGGAGCAAAACGCATCTGTTGGCGACACCCCCCAAAAAGAACCCGGGAAAGAGGTGACAAGGCAGCAAGTAGTAGATGGCTCTTCTAGGGAAAAAAAGAAGTTTGGGGAATTTTTTGAAATTGGCGCCGAAACGGGAGTTGCGCAAGCACTCTACCAGAGATTGGAAAAGCAGAGGTCACAGTCCTCCAAGAGAAAAGGGTGGACACCTGATTTAAGAGATGGAAGGATTATTTCCTTGCACGGCCGAAAAAAAAAAAAAAAGGAAAAAAAAGTTCCTTCGTCCAAAAGGGGAGGCGTGGGAAAAGGGGGGGGGGGTGGACCCCGCGCACAAAGAAAAAAAAGGAGAATTTTCTCCTCGAAAAGGGGGACCATGTAGGATATGAAGAAGAACTTGGAAACTGTCGCAAAAGGGGAAGGGATCTTTTGTGAAGGAAGAAGGAAGTGAACATATCGGGGAGGAAAAAGGTCTCGAGAACGGGAGGGGAGGGGCCCAAGGCAAAGAATAGGTGGGCCAAAAGCAAGAAATCAACCTGCATACCGAGAAGAAGGGGAGAGAACGTCATCGGTGGCGGGGGGCACGTATCGGGGAAAGAGAAGATGGAAAATCTTCCATGGGGGGGGGAGAAAGAAAAAAGGGGGAGAAAGGCACCACTCGTGAGGAAAAACCTTTTAATGCCTAGGGGGAAAAAGGGGGGGGGACAGAGCTCATATCACTGGGGGGGTACCATTGAGACCGGTGGAATTATCCACCTAGAAGAGGGGAAAGGAGGGAGAGCCTTTCCATATTTAGGGAGAAAAAGTGGGGCTCGTGCCAAAAGTCCATTGAAAGAGGAAATTAATTCATTTTTTCCAAAGGGGGAGGATACCCGAGGTGTCCGAAAGCCACAAGGGTTAACTTTCCTTGGGAAAACAGGGAAAAAGGAACAGGTTTGATCCGTAAGACAGGGGGGAAGGATAACGGATGATGGCCCATAATGGGGGTTCACTGAGCACTTCCTGGGAGGGAAAGACTCGTTGGCATAAGAAAAAAGGAGTGGAAACCTTTCTCGTAGGAAGTTATTAAAAAGAGGTCTTCCAGAAAAAAAAAAAAAAGAGGGATTGCTATCGGGTAGTAAAGCGGCACGAGATAAAGGGGAGACGCTTACTACATCGGGGGGGGAGGAAGTCTTTTCGGAAAGAAAGACGGCCGCTATTAGGAGAGTCGAAGAAGAGAGCTTCCCTATATTTAACGGGGAGGTATTCATGAAGACTGGAAAAGAGGAAAGGAGTCAGGTCAGATTATGTCATGTTAGGAATTATAAAAGGGGGAGGTAGTGTCCTTCTGAACCAAGCTGGAAAACTTTCGGGTAGAGGGGGAAAACCCCCAAAAAAAAAAAAAAAAAACCGCCAGCCTGTTTTCAAGGGGGGGGGGGAAAAGGGAGGAAAAAAAAGAATTCTTCAGAAAATTGGTTCCTTTCCTTAAGAAAAGGAAGGGTCGGTCAGGGGTCAAAAAGGTTTCTTTTGTGGGAGGGGGTAAAAAGGTTTGCCTTTTCAAAAAAGAGGAAAGGAAAGAAAAAAAAGGTTGGAAAAAGAGGAAGAAAGCCACTATTTTTTTGAGCCAAAAGAGGGGGGGGGCGTTCTTATTTTTGAAGAGTCCATGGGGACGCAAGGCACCGATTGAAAAGGAGGGAGTGTTCATTGAGGAGAGAGGGCACGGGGATTAAACGTTACATTGGAAAAAGGGGTCTTGGGGGGGGGGAGGGTGGGTTTGTTGCGTGAGAAGGGGGGGATGCCCATCAGACAGCAGGCCGACCGAAGGACGGGGATTGTCAAAAAAGGCAGGGCTCCACGGGGTCAAAAAGCACGAATTCACGAAAAAAAAAAGGAGACCTGGTCTCGCAGGGGGAACGAACTCTCCGCAGGGGGGAGGGCACCACCCGACCATAGACTCTTTTCACTGAGAATAGGAATGAAAGGAGAAAAGAACTTTGATTTCAAGAGGGGGAGGAAATTTTTGTTCCCAAAAAACGAACCTCAGGGGGGGGGGAAAAACTGCAACTGGGTTCGCACGGGGTGGGGGGGGGGGGAAGGGGATACGGAGAACGTCGACTTTTTCCAAAAAAGCAAGATTGGCGAGAAGGGGCTTCCGTCGGTGAGAGGGGAGAAGTAGGTTGGGGGCAGAAAAAAAAGGGGGTGGGACAGCTAAAAAGAGGGGGGTGCAAGAAAAAATTACGCGGCATCCATTTTTATTAAGGGGAGGGGGGGAAAAGGAAGTTTCCACCTAAAATTGTTGGGGGAAAAGGGGGGTTATATGGGCAGGGGAGAAAAAGGGTTACTCATGTAAAAGCAATCGGAGAAAACGGAAGGAGGAGTAAATATATAGATGCCTTGGAAGAAAAAAGGAACCAAAAGAGAAAAAAACGCGCTCCATCAACACAAGGGGGGAGGAGGGAGGGAAGAAGTTAATCCCGAAGGGGAAGGGGAAGATATGGGGAAGAAAAAGGGGGAGGAGCAATGGGACACAAATCCATGCTGGGAGAAAAGAAAAAAACTACTACTCCTATAAAAAAAAAACAAAAAGAAATCAAGAATAGTAAGTCTCGCCAAGAAGGAGGGAGGGAGATCCGTATTTTAAAAAAAAAAAAAACCAGAGAACCGGGAAGAGTTCACCCGAAAAAAAGGGGGGGAGAATGAAGTAACGGAATGAGAACCCCTTTCGACCAAAAGGAAGTGGGGAATACTACTAAAGTGTCAATCCTGGTTTCGGAAAGGGGAAAGGGGTGAGTGGCCCATCCTTTATCTGGGGGGAAAGGGGGGGTTTGCACGTCTCTTTTTCGTAGGGGGAGGATGACGTGGGAGAGGGGGGATGGTTATCGTTGAAAGGGTAGAAGACTTAAACCGGGGGGGGGGTGAAAATAAGGAAACAAACGACTCTTTCGGAAGGAAGGAGGGGGACGATGAAAAAAAGCAACTCAAAACCCATACCACCAAGAGGGAGGGAAGTTTCAGACCCTCAAAAATCACAGTTCTGCATTCATCCGAAAGAAAGAAAACGCCGAAACCTTTAATCGGTTGCCGGGAAAAAGGGAAGAAAACCACTAGAAAAAACCTTTAAACGTTTTGACCGAAAGAAGGGGAAAATCACGAATTCAATAATATTTTTTGGGAAAGGGGGGGGGAAAGACCTAAAAAAGGGAGGACGCGACCAGACCCTCAATAGTTCTCGAAAAAAAAAAAGAGGGAAGGTGAAACTAAGGAATCCCCTGGGAAAAAAAAGGGAGGGTTGCGGTGTATGACAGCTTTGGGGAAGGGGGGGACCAGGAAAATCTTTTTTTCTACGGAAGAAAGAAAAGGAGAAAAAGAAATCAGAAAATGCCCTCATCTTACCTAAAGCCGTTTCCTGCAACAAGGGAAAAAAAAAAAAAAGGGGAGGGTAAAAGTTAAAGGGAAGGGGAGGAGGGGGTTTTTTGGCCGAATCCGCGAAAAGGGAAGGGGGAAGAAAAAAGACTCCTCCCCAAGAGAAAAAGGAGTAAAAAGGGAGGGGGGGGGGGGGACCTCATCGCCGCGTAAGAGAAAAAGAAAAAAAAAAATCGGAAAATCGGTGGATAGGGTCTCTGTAGTCAAAGAGGGTCAAATCTACTATTTCAGAAAGGGTTCAAATCTTAGCGGAGGTTTTGGGGGGGAAAAGACGTTCTCATTGAAAAGGAAGGGAAGGAAAAATGGGATTTCCCATCAGGGGGGAAACCTTAAGAAGGTTGTCTTCGGAGAAAACAAAAAATTGCTTGACGTTCGTCGGGGGAAAGAAAGAAAGGAAAGCCTCCAAAGGGGATGCGACAAAAGAAAAGGAAAGCGAAAACCCTAATCGTCCAACAAAAAAAGGAATGGCATGGGACAAGGAAAAGGGGGGAACACTATCAAGGGGGGGAAATAAATCTGTTTCACCACAAGAAAGAAGCCGAAAAGCTCGGGGGGGGGGAATAACAGGAACAGGGGGGAAAAAGGGACACCAAATTTATTTAGGGAGGGAGAAAAACACTTTTTTAGAGCGGGGAATTAAAGCAGTGGGGGGCTTCACCTATATTGAGGGAAAGGGGGAAAGATGAACGAGACTAAAGAAGGTTGTGTGAAGTAAAAAAAAAAGATGCCTCTCTGCAAAAGAACGTGGGGACAAGGAAGTGGGAGGGCTTTCGGCTAAGAAAAAAAAAATTTGAGACCACAGGAGTGGTGGACCAAAAGGTAGAGATCAATTTTTAAGGGGGGAAAGGACTCAGTCGTGGTTGAGCCGGGGGAAGGTTACTTCCACCAAAGGAAAAGGGGAGAAAAGTTCCAATTTCCTGGGGGGGAAAAACCAGAAGAATCGGAGGAGAAAGTATGCGACCTTTTTTCTAGGGAGAGGAAAAAAAAAAAATGGGGGTTCTATCTTTTTACCGATGGGGAGGGGGGGGGGGGAAAGGAGAAGTGAAAGAAGGAAAGAAGAAGGAATCTCCTCACTTTGTGGGAAAGAAGGGGGACAACCGGGACTCAAAAAAAAAAGGGGGGGGGGGGGGGACGGCCGGGGTGTGGGGGAAGGAGACAAGCGAACATCTTTTAAATTTCCTCGTGAATCGTCAATTTTCTTGGGAAAGTTCCCACCACTCAAAAGGGGAATCAAGCCATAGATCTACTAGAAGAAAAGGATGGCAATATTCTCGCGGGAAAAGGAGGGGTGGAGTACTCAAACAAAGAGGAGGGGGCGAATTTGCTTACGGGTGCCGTTTACATCCCAGGGGGGGGGGGCGGACCTCTTAACAACGAAAAGACGGAGTGGGGGATGGGGGGGTTTCTAATCGGAGGGGAAAAAAAAAAAAGGGAGGGTAAGAACTCCTTTTCCGGACAAAAAAAAGGAGGACAGCGTGCTAAAAGGAAAGAAGAAAAGCATTCAACCCTTTTTGACGCGAAAAAAAAGGAAGACAGGTGCTGCATCCGGAAAAAAACAGACCAAATTTGAAGTACCTGCGAAAAAAAAGAAACTGGGATTCATGTGGTCGGGGGGAAGTGAGGGAGGGGAAGGGTGTAAGTTAGGCAGTCGATGGGAAAAAAGGGACACTTTACACTTATCCGGGAAAGAGAGGCAGTATAAAAAAGAGGTCCCGGAAGGGGGGGGAAAAGAAAAAAGGGGGGGATTTTATCTGAGGGGAAAGGGGAAGGGGTAATAAAAGGGAAGGCGACCGGTTTCCAAGAGAGAATTGCCCCCGAAGAAAATCTAGAAAAAAAAAGGTGGGTGGCCCTTCTTTGGGGGACGGAGGGACCTGGTTCTTTCCCAAAGGGGAAAGCTCGTTCTGAGGGGCAGCACGGAGGAGGCGGGGTGATTTTCTGGACATAAAAAAGAACACGAATCGTTCACTACGGAAAGACAGAAATAATTAAGGTGCTGAAAACCTCACGAAGGGGGAAAACCCCCTATAATGTAGAGGGGAGGAGTTGAGGAAGGGGTATATGGCGTTGCCAGACCTGAAAACAAAGGGAGAGCTTACACTCGGAAAAAATGGTAAGTTCCCGAAAAGTGCCGCTAAGAGGTGGGGACCTCCTACTATCCGGGAAAAGTATTAGGTAAAGGGGGGGAAAGGACAATTCTCCATTCATTTCAGAAAAAGGAAAAAATAGCGAGGAAACTCTAATAAGGGGTCCTTGGGGGGGGGGGGGAAAAAAATAAGACAAAAAGAAAAGGGAAACAAGCAGCAAAAGAGGCCGTGCTTCTTTCAAAGGGGAAAAAGGAGGTCGGGTATGGAACCGAAGGGGAAGGACCACGATTCGAACACCCCCTTGGAGAAAAAAAAAAGGGGGCGAACTTCTCCAATTGACAAGAAAATAGGGGGGAAAG
>Ga0179591_1240047_pt1 | contig 15541 bp, 9 predicted proteins | sample CZOMad2_1_08_16f_FD_182891 | JGI IMG/M metagenome (GOLD analysis project Ga0179591, IMG submission 182891) | Vadose zone soil fungal communities from Angelo Coast Range Reserve, California, USA - CZOMad2_1_08_16fungal (PacBio error correction) | ecosystem: Environmental > Terrestrial > Soil >...
ATGGGCAAGCCCGAATCGGAACCAAATGAGAGAAGTCGTGCGCGGAAGCGGCATCGAGAAGAGAAGGAGCGCTAGCGGAATCGTACATCCCGCCGATGACCAGCCCCGGCAACAACACGACAGACGTCTCTAGGAACGACCAGAGGCGCAAACGAGAAGTCAACTGGGGGCGGCACCGTTACGAATAAATGGAGACGTAAAAAATTCAAAGAGCGGGAAGGAGAAACACCTCAAGGGTCGTGTGGTGATTGCACAGAAAACGGAGGAGCCTCGAGAATCGAGAAGTCCACCGTGACCGAGCGGTTGAGCTCCGTAGAGGACAAGGAGCGAGGGCGGCCCGCAGGTATGAGCAGGCAGAGGAGCGAAATGACCGGCTCCAGCTCGGCTTGGAAAAAAAAATTCAACGGGAACCGTGACTCATCGCCTCGCCGCGGGATATTATTTCTGCAAAAATAAAAAATTAATTCGACCAAAAAAAAAGAAGCTAATGAACAGTGCCCGCCCCGGACGAGGCCATCTTGTGACCGAGGAGAGGGCCCGGAGAAAAAAAGATTTTCGCAGGCCGAGCGCGGATTTGCAGGCAAGGGAGCAAACACTCTAACCCTTCACAAGCGAGAGAGGAACTGAATGGAAAAATCTTTTGAAGAAGTGAGCCCGCGCGGCCCTCGGGGGTTGGATCTTGAAACGAAAGGGGGGAGAATCGCCGCCCGCCGAAAGTGGTACGCCCGCAAAAAATGTCAAGGGGGTAAAACCCTTGGGACGATGAAGCCGAAAGGCGTCGCGTGGTGAAGTCGAGACCGGAGAAACTAGCGCTTGCGCGCAGGGGCCTTTTGAGTTATTGAGGGTGGAAAGAAAGAAAAACGGGACAAAGAGTGGAGGGGTACCAAATCACGTCCACTAAAAAGGTGCGGCTCGCGTTGCAAAAGGCAGGAGGAGGTCTCAGAACAGAAAAAAGCCCGCCTCGTTGATTGGTGAGAGAAATGAGAGAAATAAGAGGGCAACCGAATCTCGGGGCCGCTAGCACGTCATGCCCGCGCACGTCACGAGAGTAAGCATCTGGCTGGGAAGGGACGCGACCTACCAGGCACCCGCGCTGTACGCGACAGGGAAGCGGGGGCTTCCAGGGAAGAAACGAGAAGGAGGAGCCCAGAATTGAGGATTAGGAGGGGGGGAAGACATGGGGGTGTAACCACTGATACGTCCCCTTCACACGAGGCGAGGAATCTGGACCGGAGAGAGGGAGAATCCTCCGGCCAGGTACTCGGCCTCGGATCAACTTGCTTAAGAACGAAGGGGGCAGAAAGGGGGGAGGGAAGAAGCCACCAGGCGCTTCGTCTCACAAAGTTCGACTTTGGGGCGCTGTAGCGACGGAAAAGGCTCACGAACAAAAAGAAGGGGAGAAACTCTCACGCAGGCTCGAGGGGTCCATAAAAAAGGAAGAAAAGCGATCATCGCAGATGGAAGGCAAATAAGACAAAGATTGCCCGGCATGAGCACGAGTATAGGAAAAGGGGGAGGGGCGCGCGCGGCTGCCGACTAAAAAGATTTGAGGTGGAAAAAACCCCCCCGGTAATAGAGAATAGGGGGGGGTCGCCGGTTCTTCCCGGAGGCCTTGAGCATTACTGAGAAACACAAAAGACAGAAAAAGAAAAAAGCACACGTAAGACGTAATCACATGAAACTGCATATAGGAGAGGATCGGAAGAGTGGCTTGGTTAAAAAGAGAACAGAAATAGAGAATTGGACGCCTCGCCCCGGTCCGCCAGCAGGACTCAAAGAGGCACCGCCCGGGCGCCCGCGGGTGATAGAGAAAAAATAGCAATAAAAGAAAAAGACTGGAAGGCCGGGGGGAGAGGGACAAACCCGACCGTCCGCTCTCGTCCCCTGTTGAAGCACTCATAAGCACGAAAGGATTACCCGCCGGAAAAAATCGCGCCCTCCGCATCTGGGGAAAAAACGAAGAAGAGGCAAAAAAGGGGATCGTTTCAACTAGGGAAGCTGGGACAGAAGGGGTAACGGAAAATTGAAGGTCGGCGGCTCAAACTGGGCTAGGCGACACTTGAACGAAAAGGGGGATACAGGAGCAGATCAGGAAACGACGAGAGATCTGCAAGGCGAAAGAACGCGAAGGGCAGGGCCGACGGAAGAGGCTCTTCATCTAGTGTTGGCGCCAGAGAATCTGCGTCAGCTCGCCGCGCTCGGTTCCGCCCACAAAAAGGGAGAGTTCTTGGGAGGAGCGAAGAACGCCCTTCACCCAGGCGGAGGCTAAGGGAAATGGGGGGCTAATGCTGAAAAAAAGATATAATTATCAACTGGACCTAATCAAACGTTTGTAGATCACCACAAAAACGCAACACAACCAGGAATTGAAACCACCGAAGGTCAAGGAGCCTGACTCGCGAAGAAGGAGCCCCTGCTCGCTCCACTGGGTTAAGGGGAAGAAAGAAGACAACTATCTCAGGGTCTGGGGAGGGGAGGCCTAGGGCCGTCGTCAGATATCCTCATGACCCTGGCCGTCCACCCGGTAGTGAGAAGGGGAGCTGGCGAGGCCGACGAAGCCGTGGCGAGGGCGGAAAAAAAGCGCGGGAATGTCAGTGCAAGGAAAATGCTAGCTTGGGCTCAAAAAAAAGAAGGGTTCGCGGCATGGCCTGTGCGCTCATAGAAAAAGATAAATATCAGAAAATCTGCGCACCTCCTCGTGGGAACAAAACGGGGGAAGTGAAGCGGAGAAGGGGAAGGTCGGCGTATTCATATTGGTAGTCTCAGGCCACTTGGGAAATCCGATTAGCCGGAGAGGATTCTGAGAATAGAGGTGAAGGATATCGGACAGGCTGAAGTCAACAACCAAAAGAGCCCGGCTTATGAAAAAAATTGGAAGCAAGAAAAATAATCCCCTGGTGCCGCGGTCTATGTCGCGCTCAGAAGTCGAAAGGTCAGGGCCGGAGGATGGCTCGTCGCGAAGGGAGATTGAAATACTATCACTAACAAGTCCAAGGACAGCCTCCACCGTCCTTTGAAAAAGGGATAGGAGTGGAATGAAGATGAAGAGAGGTGCTCCTCCTCGTTGGACAGCCAAGGCGCACTAAAAAGTAGGGAGAAGCTCTATTTTTTGTGCTCGTCCGGTGCCATGGCAACACCACGAAGAGTGCTGCAAAAAAAGCGCGTAGCTTCGCGCGGAATTAGGAGAGAGAGGGACCAGGGTCAGCGTAATTCCTATTGGGGTTGCCGGAATTCTTCTGAGGTCGATTCGGACCCTGGACGGAGGGAGAGGAATGTAGTCTTGAGAAGAACGGGATGATATGGGTCAACGACGGTCGGCCCACATCCTTTACTCGCAAAATAATAGGATCAGCCTGTGCTGTGCTACCCAGCGAGGGGAATGGACCACATGAGGGAGGAGAAAAGGTGAATAAAGAGACTAGTAACAATTCCTGCGGATCTAGCCCAGAGCCCGGCGGACTTCAACCGGAGGGAGGGCAACGTAGGAAAGGAGTATTGGACGTCGAGGAAAAAAAAGACGTAGACTTCTCCAACACTCCAATCTTAGTCTAGAGTCGAGCTAGAGAGGTTGATAAGGACTCAAAAGAAAGAAAATGGACTGACGGGGTAGAGAGGAGGGAACAATAATTTATGAAGACTAGTGGAGGACAGGTCAATTCATAGGATAGCGATACATTTCGTTATGAGCGGCATAAAAAGGCAAAGGACTTATAGATCTTGCCGCCCATTATGCTGCAAGGGGAGAAAATAGACCGCACCCGTTCGTTGAGATTATGTGCTAGAGAAGAACGATCTGTTTTACCTGAAAGAGGGTTAAAAAGGAAAGGAATCTCAAACCGAAGGCACAGGGGGAGAAAAAATATGGAGAACCGTTTTGGGTATCGAGGGTAGGGACAAAGTATACATACAGTTATTGAGAAGATTGCCACCCGTTTTCAAAAACGGCGGGTCTCCACTTAACTCGACGGTCTACAGGGAGGGAGTGATTCGCCCAGCCCTGGGAGGTGACTCGTAGCTCGCATCGACAAGGATTCGTTATAAGTATTCTCTTTAGACTAAGAAAGAAGAGACTATCAGGGGTAGGGGGAAGGGTAGAGGGTCTTTCCTTCAACCAGCGCCGCTGCGAAATCAGGGAGACTTCCGACAGGGCAAGCTAAGGGGTGTGAGAAGATCCCTCTTCCCCCCCGGTTAGAGAATTGTCTAACCTAAAGGAGCTTTGGTCTCAGGGGGTAGGGAGGAAGAGCCGACATCATCGACTCGGCTTAGGAAAGAGGTGCACTCTTGAAGGGGGAGTCCGTGCAGGTCCTATAGGGGGAAGGTAAAGAGATCTGTGAAGGTCCTCGAGCGATCGAGGGGAACTACCCAGTCTCGCTAAGTCTCTCATATAGAATCACCGAAGGAATTTGGTGGGGCCGGGGGCATCAAAGAGGAGATGAGGAAAGCCGCATTCCAAATTCAGACAACCAGAAAAGAACTGGGTGAGTAGCCTCCTGACAATCGCCGCGAATTGAGAGATTGAGCCTCTTAGCCGGGGATCCCTATCTTAAACGCTGCGGATTCGAAGAGGTAGCCGTCGCGCGACAGAGAGTCGTTGAAATTTTTCTGGGGGAGGGGGTTGTCAGCTTCGTTATGTCTTGGCATCAAGGGAAAAGAACTACTAGCCCCGGCTTCAGCGGCAACGACTGTAGATCTCTAATTGGGGGGAAAGTCTCGGTGTTGAGCCGCAATAAACGGTGGGTAATAAGAAGGAAAACTACGCGAATCGACGAGGAGGATGACCCGCTCAACTTCCCGAAAAAGGAGTTGTACAAAAAGGGCGTAGTTCTAGAGAGCGGCAACCGCAGGCCGCGTCCCTTCCGGGGTGTCCGAAGATGGGCAAACGTACTTACCAAGGGGGGTAAGGGAAAAGAGAGGATGGCACTACAGATCGGGCGGCGCGAATACGGAAACTCTCTCTCCTAGTACTCTTTCCAGTATTAGAAGAGTCTGTCCCAATTGAAAAAAAGGGGAAGAAGTCAGCGGGTCAACAGGGCCGGGCCACTGCTCCTCATTGAAGGAGATGTACCGAACCCGAGGAGGCGCGTGGGGGGATGTGAGCGTGGATCAATGCGTGCACGAGAAGTCGGATCGGCGTCCTAGAGGAAGAAAGCTCGGACAGTACTCGATAAGCGGGAAAGCTACTAAGAAAAGCTTGCTTTTGCTACATCAACCGTGGTCCAAAAAACGAGCGACCTTGCGGCGGGGGAACAAAGGTACTGGGATAGATCAAACCGGGGGTGCCGACATTGAAAGGCAGAATGGGGGAGAATTGAGAGTCAGCAGGGAGGTCACGATACTCGATCAAGAAGTATCACGAGCAACAGTCTGGGGAAGTCCACACCCTCAACGTCGGAGAAAGAAAAGGAGTCCCAAAGAAGATCCTGGTGTAAGTCCTCCAACCAGGAGGATTAGGTAATAGAGGGGGAAAAACAATCTGCAACTTGTATTAAGAGCGGTACTCCAGCACCAGACGTTGAAGAGTTGAGGCTCTCGATGTGGTTTAGTCTCATCACAGGCGATTCCTCCGTGACCATGTCCCCAATTGGGGATTAGGGGGGTCAAAGCAGGGTTGAGCGCGAACCAGTACCGTTGAACCCCCTGCATCCAGAGCAAGGCTGCGTGGACTGTAGCCAAAAGAAAGAAGAGAGTATTCGCCCCTCTGGATCGACGGCTCAGAGAAAATTTGCAGAGGAGCCGCGCCCTGCGATCCCGTCAATACCCGGCGCATAAAAAGAGGAGGAGAATAGGACGGACCGACGATGCCGATGGGGGGGGCAGGGCGGGCCCTCAGTAGGTCGGAGAGAATTGGCGAGGCTAGCAAGTCCGATTAACAAAGTCTCCATTATACGAAAGCCGGGCATGTCCCGCCTACCTGGCTAAAAAAGGAAAAGAGGGCAGAGAGAGGTGCCGGGTCGTCCACCGCCCCGTCCGGGGCAAAACGAATCAAGGGGATTGGGGGGGACTTCTTCACAAAACCCCTGGTGGGAAAAGGAGCGGGGAGGAAGTTGAGAGTGGCTCCCGCGCTCGTCGAGTATCCATCAGGGGGAGAAAAAATGCCGTTTTGAAAGAGGAGTTGGGAAAAAACAAGAAGAGAAAACTGGAGCCACTTAGAGAAAAATCTAAGTCGTGGACGCTTGAGGCAGCAGTCATAGCTGGCGAAGAAAAAACTCTTGATCCTCCTATGACCCCCGCCCTCACACACCGGCTAATAAAATAGGGGCGGCGTCTACCATGCTACAAGCCCTACAGGAAAAGGGCTCTCGTGGTACCGGTTTGAAAGAAGAGACATGAGAAGTTACTTCGCCCGCTTATCGAGGAAAAAAATGACGCGCACCCCTCTTAGTTTTTTAGGCAGGGGTTTGAAACTTTGCTTCCGTACTAACCTAGGAGTAACCAAAGGTGAACCGGAGGTGAGGGGAAGGGGAGGCAAGCGCGGCGGCCCCGAATCTATAAAAGGGGAAAGCGATCAGCACTTTAAAGGCCAGCTCGCGAGCAAAAGAAAAAAGGGGAAACGATGCAATAAGAGAAAGCCTCCGCAGGCACGGGGGACGGAAGAAGTCAGTGGCCGGGGGCGATAAACACCAGCAACATATCAAATTGCCTGCACCCGGGAAGGCCTTCGAAAAGAAAAGCCGTGAGGGACGCGAAGGAAGGATGTCTCAGCCGAGAGGTTGGATGACGCGCCCTACCCAGGCGCTCGTGCGTCGGGTAAAGGAAAGAGACCAAAGGGTTGATCGATTCTGGAAAGCAAAAGAGGAAGGTTGGGAGACTGGAAAACGGAACTTACGGAGAAGAACCAAAAGTTTCCTCAAGCGCATCTAGGAAAACTTGGGTTACAAGCCTTCCGTCCAGTTCGAGCAAACAAAAAAGAGAAGAGTTTTTAGAACTCGCCCGCAGCAATCTAAAGTCGTGGACCAGGGAAGTTAAAAAAAGGGAAGGGTTCCAACCTTCTTCCAGGGCCAAGATTTCTGTGCACATCAGAACCAAAGGGGGAGACTCGCGTAGAAAAGGCACGTCATGGCGCGGCGAAACAAGACGCGCCCCTAATGGGGGTGAGCCTCATCGACGCAAATTGATAAATACTCTATCATGGTGCCCGCGTCCACCAATCGAAAAAGGGTGGAATAGGAAAAAAAAAAGAAAACCAACCCGCGCTGGGACTACAATGCGCGGTGTGTTCGGCCGCGGACCGACGACGCGGGCACCAAAGGGAGAGAAAGCTTTTGGAGACCCACTTGCGATCCCTTCACTCTGGACTTGGAAAGAGCAGATTTGAAGAGGGAAGGACGGCGGAGCGCACGAAGGTGTACTCAGCCGAGATCGCGGACGAAGGGAAGGAAAAGAAAAAGAAGGCTTAACTCCTAAAAAAAAACTCGGCGACTTCGTGCACGGCGCACAAAGCGGGGCGGGATGGGAGAAAAAAGAAAATATCCGATGCCACGAAGAACGCGCTAACGACGCTCCGGTCCAGTCGCTGAAAAAAGCTCCGTAGCGCGATAAAACCCCGGTCCTATCTACACTGAGAGGCAGGGACCGCTGCTGGACGACGCTCGTGGTGGGGAGGGGAGGTTTAAAAGGATAGAAACACCCTCATGAACCGATCTCAGCTGGTTCGAGGAGAAGGATGTGTCGGACCGGCTGCTCGGAGGCCGGCCCTGCCGAACTTGGTTAGGAGGAAGGGAGGACTCTTTGAAGAAGGCCTCTCAGCGCGACAAGGGCCCAAAGGTACGGAGCGGGTAGCAGAAGCAGCCTCGTCACCAGAAACCCAAGAGCCCGGGGCAAAACTTGGGGAAGTGAAGCTGCCCTTCAAACGCACCTCAGAGGGAGAGGACGGGAAGCCCCGTCAGGCAGCTCTCGCACCCTGTCGAGGGCAAAACAGATACGGCGGATGCACGTCCTTCAAAAAGAAACAAAAACCGGAAAGGAACTAAAGGCTCCTCATCTGCTCCACCTGCAAAAGGAAAACAAATAAGGGAAAGGGTTCGAAAGGTCGACGTGAAGGTCGACCGAGCCTTCGGCGCGAATAGTCCAAAGCAAAAAAATGGTGTTCCCTGAGCACAAGACCCTGACAATGGAGAAGAAATCGAAGAGAGCTGCGTCGGCGCCGCTCTTCATCGAGTTGGAAAGCGGTCGGAGCGGGAGCGGACGCGCCGCGGGCTAAGTCCTAGGAACAAAAAACCCTCTCGGGAGGCTGGGGCGATCGCGGACGACCCCGACTAGGGGGAAACATTATTGGAGGACGGAGGGGAAAAGGGGGGTAAATGAGGCTGCGATGCGGAATCAACTGGGAGAAACTGGTGGTAATTCTCTCAGCAAACGAGATAGGAATAAAAATGGGTCAGGTCCCCTTTTAGAACCTCGCGCATCTGAGCCATGCTCCGCGGGGTAGTCTTTGAGGGAAGGGAGAGGAACTCTGCGCGTAGGGGTGGCGGACCGGAACGCGAGAGCACGATGACCCGGAAAAAGGGGCAGAGTCTTCAAAATGAAGAGCGGCCAAGGACTCAGGAAGAGGGACCTTCATAACGAAGTGGGGGTCCTGAGATCATAACTGACCTTTTGTCGGCTGGCCCAGAACGTGGAATCTCTCAGGAAGGATTGTGTCCTGCGAACTACTCGAGTGATAGAAAATCAAAGGGCACCCCGACCTGGGGCAGGGAAGCCTATTAGGAGGAGGGGGGGCGGAGGCGGCGTCGGTAAGGGAGGGGAACTTGCCATTACGAGGGAGCATCCGGTAAAGAGTGAAAAAAGCAAACATGGGAGGTAAAAAGAGAGGACCCACGGCCGGGAGCACGAGCGCCCCGCCTCTCCCTCTGGAGGAGAATCTGTGAACAGAATCACCTCACCAAGGGCTCTCCCTTGGGGGTGAAATGACGAGGAGACAAGTCGACAAGTGAGGCCGAGGCTGTCCCTTCGCGCTGAGATAGGTACCGGCTAGAAAAGAACCAGGGAGAGCGCCAAACTTGCTATGGAAATAAAAAGCTGGGCCGAGCAGCGTCCGTTCCACCGCCCACGCTCACAAAAGGGGAGGCTAAAGAGGGTGTTCTCCGCGGTCCCCTACACCCTATCGCGGTCTAGAGAGCATCTAAATCCGAGTGGATAGGGAGTGGAAGAGAGGGGTGGAAACCGGGCAATCGCGATTCGCTTTGTTCGCAATTCGGAGTGATCTCAGGAACCGAGTATCCGGGGGAGGGGGGGAGCAGGGGTCCTTGTTAGTCTTACTGATGAGCTGTCCTCCTAACCAAAAGGAGGGAAAACGTGTCACGGTAAGCGCACGGCCGCAAGGTTTCTTCTTCTAAACCCCATCAGGAAACTTCGTTGCTGTGGAAGGTAGGGAACCTATCGGAGGGTCCATGAATGCGGATAGTCACCCGCCCCGAAAAGGAACATTCCACCTTTGCGGTATACCACTCTTGGGGGGGAAAGAAAAATCGCAGCGTGTTTCGGGGGGCAAAACACTCTTCGACCGCCCATAGCTTTCCCGCTCGGAGAAGCGCGGTCCAAGACCAAGGAGGACAATGGCACTTCCATCGAGGCTGCAGGGGGAGTGTCTCAAGTGGGCCCTGCACATTGTAGTCGGAGAGAAAAAGAGGTCTGGAAGGGTATGTCTGGAGAAAAAAGATATCCTTGGGGAAAAAATCTTATATAAGAGTTAGTTACATCACAATCACCTGAGGCGGGCGAGTCAGTTCTTGTGACCGCCATACGCTTGCCTGTGTCTACTCATGCACCGGCCTTAGGGGATAGGATTGGGCTACAGCAAAAGACTGGAACCGTGAGGTCCACAATAAACTCAGAAAAAAAACAGGAATCGAGAGAGAATCGAACGTTATTCGCGAAGCTTCTAAAAAAAAAGCGATGGAACCCGGGAGCGTACGCCAGAAACAACGGTGAAAAAATCGACCTCTCAGGGCCTTCGTCTTAGTCTACTTTAAGAATGTCTTTTAGGACGCCAATGGGGAGGGACAGCGCGGGTTCGGATCCAGAAGGCGTCTCAAAGATGCTTTCCCTAGAAGATAGAAATGTGGGGGCGGCGGGGGCGCTGGGGCAAATCTCTCTCATAGAAGGGGGGGAAAAGCTGCACCCTCCGGGACAGAGCTCGGGAGGAGCAAGGGGGGGTTCAAAAGACAGGACACGACCCCCTGCCGCAGGCTGTTTGTTAAGAGGAAGAGGGAAACTCGCATTTTTCCTGTCTAAGCCTACATCATCTGGTAGGGGGGGTCTCAGCGCATCGGCGTGAACCGTCGGGCCTGCCCCAAGATCTCTTTCCTCCGGTCACGGGAGACCTCTCTTAATGCGGCGGCCGGGGCCACTCGTCAGAGGAGGAATAGAGAACTTCCAGCCTCTCCCCCGGGACCTCGCCAAACCCAGGGGTCGAAGGACTACTTCCGGACCCATTGCCTCAAAACCTAACGGTCCGATGGGGGGGGTGCTTCCTTACTAGAGGAGGCAACGTAATGTGTCAACACTCACAGGGATATACCGTTACGCCAACTAGCGGAAATGCTCGGCTGGTGGGAGTCCAGATTGGAGGGACGTCGCTATAGGACATGTTTGTAAGGGAAGGTTTATGTAGTTTCTATGTGCTCTCGAACTATCGCCTCTCGGAAATCGACGCTCTTCAGCTTCCACAGAGACGGAGGAAGTCTCTACGTGGGGTCGAATTTCTAAAGGGTTTGGCGAGCCCTAAAAGGTCCAACTTTGTTACTGCCTTCCGGGGGAGTCATATAATATGCTCGGGATGACCACTAAAAAGCCTGAAAGGAAAGCGAGGGGAAGGATCTTGTCAAGGGATAGCCCTCAAACAGAGGGGCAAAGGTTTTGGGCCTCGACAAATCGGGGCGGTGAAAGACTGAAGGGAAGAGTTGTTGAGAGCCTCCATGGAGCTCAGGGATCTGGCATTCGACATGCCCCGTTCTCACTCGCTGTCGACTGCGTGAAAAGGGTAATCTCAAGGGAGATAGGGTCGATCCAATTTGATAGCGAACTACTTGCAGTTGACACTATGGACCCTTCGCAGTCGCGCGCAGGAGGGGGAGCCGGCTTGGCTCTTGGTGTTCCGGTTGGGAAGTCCGGGGAGGGGGGGTGACTCTCTGCCAGTCCTAGCGCGTCAGCGTGAATAGAAACTTCTTCGTTGAGAAACCGAGAGCTGGGAGAACTTACGGAAGAGAAAGGGGTTTAAAGGAGACCTTGAGGGGGGGATGCTGGGTGGGCCCGTCCCTGGTGCTCAAAGATGCCCCAGTGACCGAACGGCGGAAGCCAAGTAGGTTCATCTACCCATTAGAAGCCCAAATGTCGAGCCTCAACACGCTGTCGGGGGCTTGGCAAGGATGATTCGAGAAAACGATGGTCCAGAGAGGGAGACAGATCAAAAAAAAGACGGAGGAATATGGGAAGGAGAGAGGAAGTAGAAAGGACTGCAACGGAGGGGCGAAGAATTGATCTCCCCCGGGGAGGTGTGAGGGTCCCGTTGGGGTGTTCGTATGGATCCCATGATCCGGGGGGAGCCTCCCTGTCCAAACTCCATTGAGACAAAGGGAGGCACTGGGCACCCGAGGTGTTCTCAGAGCATTACCGACAGTCAAAAAAGAAAAGGGGAGGCGTTACGGGGGTAAGGCCGTACGACGTAGCAAGTCAAGGCAACCAGGTAGGAGTTGGAGTGGGAAGGCCATGAAGCAAGGATATGAATGAGAGATCGGCAACTGGAGACTGAGCGGCCGCGACATCGGGAACACAAGAGGAGTAGCCTTTTCCCTCGCATAAATCTATATGGGAACCAAGGAAAGGGAAACTCTATTCTTTCGAAAAGAAACTGTGGCAAGCTACGGAAACGCATTCCTCAGGAAAAAATCTATAATAAAGCCTGGAGACGCCGGGAAAAAAACGGCGATCAGGTCTGGGGGAGACTCGAGGAGGAAGGGGCACACAAGAAAGAGGTGTAAGGAACACAAAGAAATTTTGCTGGAATAAATGAAAGGGTTTAAAGAAAAACACCTCTCCTGGGGCACTTGGAGATGTTATAAACAAAGCAAGAAATCATATTGGGATGAATCCTCGGGCCTTTCTGGAACACCCGTTGCATTATTCTCAAAGAAACCGAGCCTGTGTGCCAGGATTATATATCTGGGGGTCATGTTCATGTAACGCGTGGAAGCGAGTCATATAGCGTAGCGTCTCAAAAGGAAAATACATGCCAGCCTCCCCCGCGTCACCGAACCCATTGCTCGAAGCTCGGGCGTCGTGAGGCTCCAGACGTCTAGGACGGGCGCCTGCAACTCAATGGGGGGGTGGGGAAGTTGGGAGTTCAACACCGGAAATCATGGAGCCTTTGAACTTATCGCAAACGTCGGCTCAGTGGAGGGGCTAAAATCACCAAAAATCGGATGGGTAATCTGGTGGTGGATTGGGTGGGGGGGAACGGTTCTTCCTCTTATGTAACTCTATCACAAGGAGGGGGAGGTTGACAAAATGGAAGAGAGAGTTTAGGAGCGCGCAACTGAACCCTGTCGGAAACCCCTCGAGAGGAATAGAAAAGAAGGAGCGCGAGGGGGTGCTCCAAAGGAGAAAGGCATTCCACTGAGCGTACTTCATAGAAAACATCGAGTCTCCTCCGGTCGTCTATGGGTGGCTTCCTGGTGACCATCAAACTACCTTGGGTTACTTTTCAACACCAACGCCGGAGCCTTTTAAGTGACTAAATTGAGAGGCACGAGAGTGTCGAACACTGCCTACAGCTTACCAAGGGAGGACCCGGGATACAGGATGGGCTAGGGGGATCATTTTTAGAAACCCCACCTCGAGAACGTGAAAACCAGCGATCATCGGGGCTTGAGGGAGAAGAGAAAAGGAGAGACAATTGTTGGGAGGGGATAAACCCGCAGGGTGGGGGCCACTAGCCTTTTTTTTTCAGGAGCCAAGGCCATGGGTCTGAAAAGGGGTAGGACGCGTAGAAGGGGACGAGGCGTCCTTCTGCACAAAAATTTGTTCCTCGTGGGACGCCAGGAAGTAGACGGGTGGTACACTAGGAGCCGAATCACCAGGTCGAGGGCGTTGTCGCCAAAATCCTAAGGTTGGACGATGGTGGCCAACAGCGTCCACAGAGGAGGATGGATCACATCATCTACTACACGGGTCCCTCGGTCTAGTCAATCGTCAGGCGAGAGGCACTCCAACGAGAAGCTCTTTGAATGTGAGCCTAATGTACACCGCACATGCCTCTCACCCCCCGCGGTCCCGGTGTCCAGGGCACGTAGCGCAGTCATCATCGTCCATGGAAAATCAAAAGACCCTTGAAGGGGTGAATCTACAAGTTGAAGAAAAAGACGCGTAGCGAAGCCTAAGGGGGCCAGATCGGCGTCTAAGGAGCGACTTTTTTGGAGAAACGAACTCTACCGGAAAGTCACCCTCTGTAATAGGGTGGACTCTTCCACTGGGGCCGGTGATTTGGAAAGGGGGGAAGGGTGGAGAGTAACCGGCGGGGAACAATCTTGGGAAAAAGAAAAAGGACTGAAAACTTGCTCTAACGCTGGGACGAACTCAAAAAAAGGGAGGAGTCTCTTCGTGCTAGGGGAAGTGAACGGGGCGCGGGGGCGCGGCTTTCCAAAAAAACATCATCCCGTAGGCACCAAGAAAGAAGCTGGGAGGATTAAGAGGAATCGCGACTCGCAAACAAGACGCTTAGGACTGATGGAAGTTTTCCTACACCTCAGACTAACGCCGCCTTGCGGACGAGGATCGGGGTTTGGGGCGGGTTGCCAGCGTCAACCACCAGGAGCAAGGCAAAGGAGGGTCGAGGCGACTCTGGCTAGGAGGAAGAGAGAAGAGAACCCACGTGTGGACTGACTTCGGGCTCACGAGAGGAGAAAGGAAAAACAAAAAAACACAACAGAGAAATACCAACGGGAAGAAGATTTCGACATCCGGGAAGACCTTTCGAGAAATACTCTACTGGGAAAGAAGTCCACCGGGCAGAATTGGATACAGAATTCCTCAACCGGAGAGAACCCTCGGAACCTTTTAGGCCCTCGGGGGATTTCTGTGTCGGAGGACCGTCACAAAAATCCCTCTAAAAGGGGAGGAGGATAGAGCGCACCCGGGAAGATGTAGTCTCCTTTTCGGGGTTGGGGGACTAAAAGCGCTCTCCGGCGTCGAATGACAGCCGTCAAAACCAAGAGCCCATCAGGGAATGCCGCATAGAGCCTCAGACATCAGAGAACACTGCACAAAAGCCGGAGAGTGGTCAAAACAAGAAGGTGGGAGGGCGAAAAGAAAGGGACCATTCGTACTCCGATGTCTCGGAAGAGAACACCTGGCGCAAGGGCCCTCCAACTGGTAGTGGACCTTATAAACGGACTGAAATGACTCAGAGCTTACATTCAAACCGCGCGTCTAGAAGAAGCTTCTAGTATGAAGCCTGAGTAACGCGGGGCTTTTGGGAGGAGCTGGCCTGTAAAGCGGCTCAATCGAGCTTCCTCGGATACATAAGAAACGCCGAATGATCTTTTCAAAAGAACTACGAAAACAAACCAAACACATTCAGGGAGGCCTGGATAATGGCTCAATTCATCTATTCAAGTACAGGACCTAAACCCTTGGTAGAGGGGCAAAAAACAACAACTTATTCTTCTGGAGCTATACCAAGTGGTTGCAAAAGAAGACACGAGCTGAGCCCATTCGAGAGAAGCCATGGTGAAGGGGGTTGAGGAGCAAAATCTCAGCGCCCTGGAGGGGTTGCTGAAAGCAGAAAGCGGCGGTCCTCTACGAATCAGCAGGAATCACAACGCGATGATCGCATTCAAGAAACATCCCGCTGGGCCTGACGGGAGCGCATACAGGGACCTGAAGTCTCCGGGATAGAAGTGACGGGGGGAGAGACGGGGAAAAAAATGCTAATAGGGTAGCGAAGGAAAAGACTCATACAGTCGTCTCAGAAATCCTCGTTTCACAAGAGTTCCAGTTGAAATCCGGAGGGATATGGTATTAGTATCAAACGGGGGAGGAAGGAAGGGGAATACGAGTCGCAGCCTTATAGTATTAAATATGCAGTAGGTAAGATAGGGTTCCTCTCCACAACCCAAGTAAAAAAATCCCTGTATGGAAGGTTTAGACATAGAATCACACTCGGGCCCAATTTCACTCTTTCAATAAGTTAACGCATCCGATGAGGAAGATCGGGGGCATATGGAGGTCTCGCTTTATCTAGTAATAATATCTGGGTTAACGAAAACGAACCAGAAAGAAGATAGGACGCACGTCCTCGGGGCGGGATCCACGGAAGGAAGAAGCTTCTATAGAGAAAAAGAAACAGCTTTGAGGATAGGTCAGAGAAGAGGTTTTCTCTAAAGGGTGGCAAGAAAACAGAATCTGAGCCAGTCTCTGGATCAACTCCGACGTCGGATAGCTCTAGGAAAGGTGGGGTAAGAATGCATTCCTGTTCGGCATCAAATCGGGTAATCTCGTGGGCGGGGGGACACCAGCTGGGAGGGGGGAAAGGGCCCGTTTTGAA
>Ga0179591_1240752_pt1 | contig 15541 bp, 17 predicted proteins | sample CZOMad2_1_08_16f_FD_182891 | JGI IMG/M metagenome (GOLD analysis project Ga0179591, IMG submission 182891) | Vadose zone soil fungal communities from Angelo Coast Range Reserve, California, USA - CZOMad2_1_08_16fungal (PacBio error correction) | ecosystem: Environmental > Terrestrial > Soil >...
AAAAACCGAAGAAGGTAAGGTCAATGCTCCCCGGGGACGCCGGCCTTGTCCTACATAGCAACAGGAAAGACTCTGAAAATCTTCTGGGAATCAGACAAAAAGGGATGCTTCGGATTGGGGGCAACCTATAGCGTCCTGAAACGTACTGAAGGGGAATTTCCTGACAATCAAAAAGGGAATGGAAAAAGAAAAAGGGGACCTTTGGCAAGAAACCTGAGGTACCTAGAGAAAAAAGAGACGAAAAAGCTGGAGTTGGCGAGGACGGTGAAATTCACCGAAAAACTTCAAAACACAGCGACATTCCATGGAGAAGGGGGAGGAGCACCTAACCCAGCCGGGGGGCGAAACAAGGGACATGGGTAGTCTTGAGGTACTGCGTAATAGAAAAAAGGATGTCCATAACTTATCCGGTAAAAAGGAAAGAAAAATCTTGAAAGGAAAACAGAGGAATCAGGCGCGCCCTACCACCCAGTTGTGTGGCAAGGCCGGAAAAACAGGGTAAAAGCACGCGGATTAGACAGAAAGCAATGGTTAATCAAAATTCTAAACGGGCGGGGGACCCTATCTACCCGAACAACAAAACGTGAAAACGGAAAAAAATAGGCAAAGGATTCGAGACATCAAGTGAGAGGAGGGAAGAAGGGAATTGGTCACGGAAATGCAAAAAAAGGGAATATTCGCCGTAAACTCAAAAAAACTGAGGGGGCGATAAGAAGATTTCAGCGCCTAGAGCTGGCGAAGAGAGGTTAAAAAAAAAAGGGCACCTCAGCGGGGGGTCACCCAATAATTAAAATCGATACTTCCCAAACATCGCACAGCTTCTTGGGGGGGAAGGGGAAGGTAAAAAACTCTTTGGAACATGGGAGCACCGCCAAGGACCATCAGACAAGACTTTAAGGGCTTCATCGAACGTACGCACATAGGGAGCCGAAACGCGACTCGAAGAAAAAAACACAGAAAATGTAGAAGAAAGGAAAGAATTTCCAGTCAAGAGGAAAGGAGAGGGGGTCTTTTTCCCTGGGAAGAGCTACACTATCCAAGGGAAACGTAGTCCCACCAAGCCCATAAAAGGGAGAACAATGTCCAGTTAAAACTGGCCGGGGGAATGCTGAGAAACCCAACCGAAATGCGACTGTGAGGACACAAAACTAAAAGACATCCTACGGGGAAAAGCCCCCTAAAAAAAACGTCAAAGAATTTTTCGGGTGAAAGAACTCAAAACACTTAACTATTCGGGGCAAAACGCGGACGAAAAAAAGAAAGGCGAAGGACCAGGGAAAAGGAAAGGTTAGAACAAATCATGAGACTTCATGTAGCGATGATGGTTCACCAGTGAGATAAACAACGCAACGTTTACAAAAAGTGAATGGAAGGAAACACCCCACCCTCTGAAGCAGAGAAAAAAAACAAGGAGGGGTGGGTGAGAAGGAAAAAAGTCAGGGCGGGGGACCATGGCGGGGGAAGTAATCTAAAATTGGGTTAACCGGATAAAAGGAAATCTCTCTTAAATTATACAGGAGGAAAGACCTTGGAAGCGCACAGGGGGGTCGTATCGTTGGACGAGCCCATAGGGTCAAATTAAAGGAAGAGGTGAGAGAGAACCAAAACATATTTGACGTTGGAATCCGGGCGCCTTAACTCGGCGGCTTGAGAAACGGACCGGGAATGTATGAAGGGGTGAAGATACAGAAAAGGGGCCACTTGGATGTCAAATTCCAAGGTTCTTGCATGTGGACTAACAGGTCAAGGAGGGGTTACCGGAAAGAAGACTCACGCCAAAAAAAAAAAAAAAAAAACAGATCTGGTGGGCATGGGTAAAAGGAGTAATCCAACCTGGGCACTGATACCAAAGACTCTCCGTTCGCTGGGGGACAGAAATCAGAAGGAGTAGAAAGGTCCAGGCGGAGAAGAGTATGAAAGGAAGGAGGGGCGTGGTAAGAAAAAGAAACCAAACAGGGGTTACACACGGATGGAATACGCCAAAAACAGCGTAATCTCTTGAGGGCCGGATAAGGATGGAGCAGTCATACGCACCCTTAGGGCCATTAGGGAGTTAAAAACAAAGTCGATGGTCAAACGCAGACGCTCGCGCCCGTGACAAGGAGAGGGGGGCGACAAAGATAGACCGGGGTTAGTTATATATTTGGGCAAAGACCACGCAGAAAGCCCTAAATTCCTCGGAGAGAAAATCAAACGGGCAGAAACCATTTGTGGAAGAAAACCGTAAGTCGGATACTCGGGGACGGGACGGAGACTATCGTGCCTCATGAGAGGGAAGTTGACGAAAGCAAAAAGGAAAAAAACTAATAAAAAGAGGGGGACTGACCCGGTCCCCGGAAAGCGCGCTGGAAGAATGCAGAGGGATCTGGGACAGGCAGATAAAAATGAAGGAGAAGGGGGGGGCATGACGGGAAAGGACCATTTGTCTAGAGAGAGGACATACAAAAAGGGAAAAACCTGCAGAAAGGAGGGGATTAGAGGATGCAAAATGAAAAATTGCCATGAAGCTGAAGGGGGGGGCAAAAACACCCAGGCCGGTTGCCGCTAGGGAATGACACAGTAACATGCCACGCCACGTGACGTAGGTCGGAGTCTCTACGACGGTTTAGGAATCAAAACTTATCTGGTGGTTGCCGCCAGGCGAAACGGACCATAAGAAAGAAAAGTGGGGGGGGGGTTGTGGGGGGGGGAAACACCCGGCATTACGTGGAGTACTCAATCGGTCGGCAAAACTAAGAAGAGACCTGATCTTGGTCCGTTTAACATTGAAATGAGCGCAGCAGGGCTAATTAAATGCAAAGCCGACGAAAGGGAAGGGAGGGAAAGGAAGGGAAAAAAAGAGAGAGAAAAAAACAACAACAGGAGGAAATAAAAAGAGGAAGGAAGTATCAACGCCGGCAATGCTACAAAAACAGGAAGCAGAATTGGACCTAAACAAAAAACTTAAACTCGTGGACACGGGTCAAAACCGGCCCGAAATCAGCGGCGGGAGGATGGGGGGGGCAACGACGAGTTGAAAAAGAAATTCTGCACAATGTTTAGTCAGATTGGCACTTCACATAACCGTTTCAAAAAAAGGAAATCGCCAGCAGGGGGGAAGGGAAACGTGATGGGGAAGCCCACAAAACGTTGGGAGGTTACCTAACCTTCAAAAAAGGATGAAAACACAGAGATCAAGTCCGGGCAAGGGTGTTGGTTGAATCCTTCCTAGAAAACACCAAAAGAGGACCCAAGGAAGATGGATTGTAAAGAGAAACCTGGGGGAATGCAAAGTGGTCCTTAGATCGAAAAAATCAGACAAGGCAAAAGGGGGCGCAACACATCTTGGTGGAAACATGTCAGGCGTCAGAGGGGTACAAATCAATTTGAAATTAACTTAAAAACAAAATCTCGAGAACAAAAAACAAAAAAAAAAAACCAAGAGGAAACAAAGATAAGGTTGGGGGAATAAACACTGGGAAAAATTGTCATCTGTAATCTCAAAGATAGTCCTAATATCTAATACGCGGGGCAGGTGTGATGAGTAACCATCAACGGCATGAGGGAAGAATATAATGGGGGGAACTTGGGGGAGTCTCACTAAAAAGAGGGGAAATTCAAGATGATTGTTCATTAATTTCCCTCAGGGAAAGGGAAACGGAGTCGCGAACTAAGAAGGATCCTGCCCGAGACAAGTCTGATTGGCATGGAGAAAAAGGTAAACCAACATCGTGTGAAAAAGGGAATGTACACCGGCCTAATCCCTCGTTAATAAAAGAAGGGAAACGAAAAGAAAGACAGAGGAGCAAAAACCAATTCGCGGGGGTTGAAGCTGCCGCCAGATAGGGAATAGAACCTTGTGGTAAGGGCCTCGGTTGTGGTAATGGGCAAACTGGATGGAAACAACCGAAAGCTCTACCAGTAGAGGAAAAAAACACGGGATCCAGTCCTTGGGTATGCCACCAGATCAAAAGAATGTAAGTGGCCATTAAAAGAAGGGCCTAGGCCGAACTGGAACTAGAGAACAAACGGCCTTAAAGGGAGAGAGGGAAAACCCCAGACCAGCGAGGGGGTGAGAAGCCTGCCCCTCTGGTGAGACATATCAAGTCAAATTTGGGGGGGGTAAGAAAGCAAACAGACGTTAATCAGGTCAGTCACACAATAAAAGGACTAACTGTAACTCAAAGGAAGTACTTTAAAAAAAGCCACAGAGTGCACTGAGACTTAAAGGGGAATGCTGGGAAAAAAAACAACCCTGGAGTTAGCCCAAAAGAAAGGGTTTTCACCAAAACTGACGTTCTCGAAACACACCCTCAATAAGAGAGAGAAACACCCAGGTGGAGGGTGGTGAGATCGAAGGGATTTGTAAAAACCTTTTTCCCACCCCCCCACCCATGGGGGGGGGGGGGGGCGTGGAGGAAGTGAGAGGTAACCTGTTGGGGTTCCCAGAGACTCGAAGGGAAAGAAAGAAACCCTAACTTCAAGGACGCATAGTGGGAGGAGAAGTTGCGGGGCCGATTCAAATTGTACCGGGCGCGAAAAGTTTTGCATTAGGACAAAAATATTGAAAATGGTCCGGGAAGAGGGGTAAAAAAACAGGGTTAAGGACGTGTCGGAGACAGAGTGTCCGTTGGGGAGAAGGGGTTAGAAGAGGACAAGTTTGGAGCAAATACCTTGATTGAGCTGGTGGGGAACTACGGGAAAAATGAAATGAATGGTTCGCGAAAGGGGGCCAGTGATCGCTTGGTGGGAAGAGTCAAAGGAAGTGTTCGGGGGAATGCATCAAAACATGGGCAATGGAAACCAGGAGCGCGGATCAAAGGGGATCTGGGGCAGCAAAGGAGACAAGTGGTGGACCGCGAAAAAAGTAATTCGCGGCACTCTTTCGTATTTGTGACGCTGGGGGGTGTACATACCACGAAGGCCATGAAAACCTAGGGAAATACCATCCACGCACCAAAGAAAAAGTAGGTCTCTTTAGTGGGTGCCGAAATGAAAAAGAAAGGCGCTGGAAAACTATCGGCCTCAAAGGAAGATTGAAATTTAACGAATTAAAGATAGAAAGAGACTGAGAAACCGTTCCAACGCAAGATTCATCAAGTAAGATGGCGGAGACTTGGGGCAATGAAGTGCCCACTCCTCCCGTCTGAAACAAATAAGGAAGAAAGGAGGGGGAAAAAATCCCGGCTTCCTGTTTCAGGGAAGCGGGAGAGGCTGTTCCCGTTTGGGTTACAATTTTTCCTTGAATCCGAGGGTTCGCGGAAAGTTAACTTTTACATAACTATTGTAGTGAATATATAAAATCTACTACTTTGACATTTCCGATACGGGAAGACTAACGGGAAGAGGTGTTGAACGGTCCGAGAGGGATTCTAAATGGCAAAGGGCTGGACTGACAATATGAAGAGTTCGCAAAGGGAAAAAGGCCAGAGAAAGTGGGTCTCAAAATTCAAAAAAGCCCCAATGCATCATACCAAAGGGACATGGACATCAAGGAGGGGCTGCAGGCAGCTTATCCAACACATTACCCTTGCCGTCATCATCGTTTCTTGGGAAACTTGCTAGTAAGATGAAAATTCATAGCAACTCAGAGAGCTGGAGGTAACTTCATATGAATCAAAAGGGTTTCAAACGTAACTGGTGGAGGCCAAGACGAAAAAACCAGGTTCTGCTGAAAAGGGGCCAATGCAAAAAGGGGGCAGGCAGTATCGTGGGGGAGGACAACGAGACGGATTAACACAGGAAAAGTCAAAAAGGGAAACGGGGAAAAATGAAAAGTGCGCCCGAGTGGTATAGGGGGGGGGGGGAAGACCAGGAGGGAGAGTACGTCATAAATGACGAGGCATTGCCGCGGGAGGATACTGGAAGTAGCTCTCAACCAAAGGAGGGAAGAGAAAAAAAGGGAAGGTATCGAAATAAAGAGCTGCAAGCACGGCGAAAGGTCAAGAAAAAGAGGACCACTTCAAAGGGGGAGAGAAAGCATCTGAAAAAAACCGTGAAGAAAATGCTTCAGGTTGTGCAATACGCAACTGAACCAGAACAAGGTGTCGGGGAAGAGGTCCGGAGGGGAAACAGGGGATAATGAGGCAAGATCCAAAACGAAGGTTTAAGGAGGAAGAAAAGGGGATACTAGGAAATAGTCACCGGAAAGGATTGCAGAATGATTTAGAATCCTACGCGGGAAAACAGCAGTAAAGAGTCCGCAGCGGATGTGTCCGGGCATTTTCCGTGCGGTCCTACGCCAGCATCATTGGTCTGGGAACCGGGATTTTCCGGGGGGTCAACGACTTTGTAGGGGAGGGGTCAGTGTCTACCCAACACGGTGGTAAGGAAGGAACTGCGCACCTATTCCGTAGCTCTCTCCTTTTCCTTAGCTCGGAAATTGAAGATGAGAGAGAAATTCGAAGGCTTCCTTGAACACAAAGAGTGTAGATTTGTCAGGACGTCAATGTAAACGTCGCGTGGTATCAAAGCATTTGTGTAATTGCTTGATGAACCTAATAAAACTTGGGTCTAGCTAGGCTAAAAAGAAAAAACAAGAAGAGCATCACGTTGGTCCTAAAATTGACGTTCCCGGTAATTTTGTAAATAGCGTATAAAAGTAATGAAGTAGTTACGGGGGGAACAGAATTGAACGAACTATGTGAATGCTAGACTCCGGGTCATCCAGTTGAGGATATTTTTCGGCATAGAGGAGATTGGGGACGGGGTGGAGAGCCGGGGATTGTCAGCTGGGTGGGTGCCAGTCCTCATTATTTTCCCTGGGAAATAGTGGCCGGCATGGGGTAGCGCGCTGTCTAGGGTGGGGGGTTAGCCGGGGCGGAATGGCAGGATGGCTCTTGATGGATGGTACAAGGGGATGTGGTGCCCTCCTATCGACCGAAGGGGGCTGAGTAAGCCGGGCTAGCAGTTTCGGGTCTTTGGTGGAGGTAGCGCGGGAGAAGGTTCTGCTTGAGGGGTAAAGGCGAGAAGGAGCTGGCGTTTTATCATATGTGACTTCACCAGGGTTGGCTCAGTTGCCCTCAGGACAAAAGGTTTTAAGGGGGGTCGCGAGGGGGTGAAGGGGATCGCGGGCCTAGGAGAGGCGAGGGAGGTCGAGAGGCGTGCGGAGGATATCCTGCAGGCAGCGGAGATAAAGGGAGGGACTGGTGGGTGATATCCGGGGAGACGCATCTCGAAGGGGATGAGATAAGAGTTATCCTTTGGCTCAGGGTGCCCAGGTGTGACTTGGCGGCACGGGCCGTTGAGAGAGAATGTCCAAAAAACTCAGCGGGAGGGATTTAACATGCAAACGAGCACCCTCTCCCTGGCGCGTTCCAAATTCTTCCCACCATGCCAACAGAGGTAACAGAAAAAAGAGGCGAGTGATCTATCGAAAACACGGGAAGAAAGCAAAGTATCGTTATAAAGGACCAAAAAAAGAAGAAAGTCGTGAGACAAGGTGATCCATAGGTCAAAGAAGGGGGTTGTGTTCGCGCAACTTTCGACAGGGCCCGGAGAAGAAAGAACCCACACTCAGGCACCCGGACAAGAGGGAAAGAGGGCCCCTTTCAAATCATGTAAGACTGAAAATTTACGACCCCATGGTCCAACTCAAAGAATAAGAAAAACGCAGGCCAACAGCACCTCTTGAAGGATATCAACCACAAAACGGAGAGGAGGGAATAATATATGGTTGGGATAGAAGGAATTTTGAAAAAACGTCGTGCGGGAGGGGACTATCTAAACAGGCAGAGATCCGAAGGAAGCGTCTATTAAAACTTATGAACGAGCTTCAAGAGGGCCTTGCGCAGTTGTTAAACAGTAGGCGGGGAAAGATTCAAGGGGTAACTCGTGGGGGGGGGCGATCAAAAAAAAAAGGAATTGGACGAGGGACAAATACGGGTCTATTTTCACAAAGAGTCGGGGGCGGAGCGGGGAATCAAGGACAGGGGAAGGTGGGTGGAATCGAAAACGGCACCCTTTGGGAAGGGAGTGCACTTGTTTGGAAAAAAATCAAGGGGAAGAGAGGGAGGAGCAAACTAAGAAAGGTTTGGGGGTTGGAAAGGCTTCCCGGAAACAGGAAATCCCAAGCAATGCTAACCAATCTCAGAGAAAAAATAAGGAGGGGAGCAAATCGAACGGGTCGGGGAAGATAGCGACGTTCAGAAGTCATGAAGGAACGTGAGGAGGGGATGGGGGGGGGGGAGGAGGGAGGTGTTTTAAGACCAAGGAGGTTTAAGAACCAGGGCAAAAAAGGTCTGCTGTGTGATGGTCAAAAAAATCTGATTCACAGAAACTTCTGATTGACCACCACATAGCTTTCACACATGAACTCGGGAGTTTACATAAAGAGGAAGTAAAACGCGACGAAAGCCCTAAAAAAAAAAAGAGTATGAGAACGGTATAGGGAGAACGAGATACTGTGGGAGTGCCGTGCCCCTAAAGGCACGAAATCAATGACCGGCGAGAGAGAGTACCGATTCCTAACATAAAAAACGTAGAAGGAAGAGGGGGGGGGGGGAGTTCGGTAGCTCAGAGGTTAAAAGGGGGGGGGGAAAGGGACTACAAATGACCACGATCTTACGTCCCAAGACGCAGGGTGACAGGTCCAGGCACCAAACAGACACTATCGGTGGCAGCAGTAAAAACGGGGAAGGAAGAAATACACTTGAGGAGTCCAGTTTAGAAAAAATCAAAAAAAAGGCCTCATAACCACATAGAAGGGGGGGGGGGGGGGGGGGGGGGGGGAGGGGGGGGGGGGGGGGGGGGGGGGGGGGGGGGGGGGGGGGGGGGGGGGGGGGGGTTGAATTTTTTGGGGGGGGGGGTGGTGTTCTTTGTTGGTGGGGGGGTTTTGGGGGTTTTTGAAGGGGGGTGTGTGTACCATGATGAATCTCAGAAAAGAACCCATATGCGGAACTTTGACTTTTCAGATGGCCTTTTCACCTGATCATTAATGAGAAAAACTCCACTGTCCGGATCGGAGGCCCTTCCGACTTGTGCAGGGGAAACACCCACGTCACGCTAGGGTTTCATCATGAGAAAAGGTGCAGATGAATGCCGTGCCATCTGCACGAAATTTTCAACTGGAAGCCGCGAGGATAGGGGGAGAAAAAACCACTACCACTCAGTCCCGAAACAGAACTAAAAACCGGTAATGGTTCAGAAGGGCGCTGGGGAAGTCATGCAAGGAGGCATTAAAAGGATACGTTTCTCAGAAAAAACAAAACTTCTGAGTACAGAAGAAAGAAGAAAGTACGGCCAGTATCTACATGAGCGCCACTGACTCACCAAGGAAAAGAAAAAACCAGTATCACTGACCGAAAAGAGGAGAAAAAGTGAGGCATGATGGCACCCGCCCACTCTCATGGGGAAAAAAAGTTTGGCAGACCGTAAGAGGGGACCAGTTCAAACTTACTTGAGTGTCAATAAAAAAACAAAAAGGGGGAAGGAGGGATACGCTTGTTAGTGTTAAAAAAGAAAAGGAAGGAGGTCCTCTAAGAGACCATCAACAAACTTGCGGGGGGGAGATGAATTTACCCGAGCAATTGAGGAAAGCAAACCAGGAAAGGGAAGTCATTTGAGGTCCAGACCGACCGGTAAGATGAAAAAAAGGGGGTCATTTTGTATTAAGGCAAGGGTAAACTGCGTGATAGAAAAAGGGGGGAATGGACCGGCTGAAAAATGTCCAAAAAAAGGAGTCAGGGACCATCGCAGCTCGAAATGCCAGAAAAAACTCGTGGATGGGGGTCAAGGCGGGGACCAGGAAAAATCGGATTGGTCAAGATAATGGGGGAAGGTAGGGCATTAACTTAAAACTCTGAGAGACCAGAAAAAACGAACACAAATAGGAAAAAAAAGAAGTTGGGAGCACTGGGAAGAAGGGAGGTCAGGTTATATCCGTCTGACCTTAAGGGAGAATGTAACTCGAAGGGGGAATTGATGCCAAAGATTTAAAAAAAAAAACACCCGGTCTAATGTAAGAGAAGTAGGGGGGGAGCGATATTACCGACGTTGAATTAAAATATTCTGTTAAGGGAGAGAGTACCGTAAAGGGCAAAAGATCTGGGGCAGCTAAGGGTCAACAAAAGGAAAAGAAAAAAAAAGGATTCGCTTTGGCCAAATATGGGAACACCGGGGGTCATCGTATTACAACTACGGGCCCTCAAAAAAAAATCTTCAGGACAACTGACACACGACAGAAGGAAGACCACACAGCGCGTGAACTCAAAAGAAAGGAGAGAGAGCCTTGCAGGGGTGCTTAATTCAAAAGGGAAATCATGTAAAAAACAACCCCGAAGTGAGCTTTACCTGGAACGAAAAGTCAAATCAGGAAGGGAAAAAGCCACCCTACCGTCCCAAGAGGGACGGGATAGACGTAAACCCTACTCCAAACAGGAGGAGTAAGCTGGAAGAAAAAAAAGAAACCGCCTCTTACGAGACTTAGAAGGCGGGGAAAAGACAAATAATGTTAGAACGAGGAAGTGAAACCGTGGAGTGCTCAATCGGCACCTGAAACGGCCCTTAAAAGGAAAAATTGAAGCATAGTGGGGGGAAATGGAAGAGATGGTTCATGAAAGAGAAGAACACAACCATGTTCAAACGCCCGACAACTTTGGCAAAAAACACTGGGGAAAAAAAACTTGCCTCTGAGAAAACCCACCTCGATCTCTCAAACAAAAAAAGAAAAGGGGGGTGGGGGAAGGGAAGAAGATAGAAGGGGTTTGCGATACAAGTCAATCGGGGGGGAAAAAAGTCTTACCGTTAGGTGAGGGGGGAAAAAAAGAAAGAAATAGAGAGCTTTGCCCGAGTTGATCAAAGATGAGTCCCAGGTCCTTGTCGGGCTGCATGGAATGTACGGAGAGGGGACTTTAGTCCAGGCAGAAGTCCGAAGGGTGAGGAAAAAAAAAAAAGGGCAAACTAAGCTTGTTCAACAACTGATCGGGAGCGTGTCTTACCATAGGAAAAAAACGGATTCAAGGTAGGTTGGAACGAGATGGATACAACATCTTGGGAAAAAGAAAAAGGATTGGGAACCTGTTCACTGTAAGAGGGGGGGAAAGACGAAAGGGAAGAACTAGCTCGGGTTGTTCAATGGGACGGACCATTATTCCTCCCACCTTTGAAACCGTCAGCCCCAGCGCTCTACCCGGGAAGAGAGGAAAGGAATCGCAGGGGGGGGGGGGGGGACACGATGGAAACTTGTCGTCTGAGCTGAAGAACGTAGGTTGGTCGTCGGGATAAAGAGGGAAAAGAAGAGAGGTGGGTTTACTCCACAAGCGAAGCAGAGAGCTCTGGAAGCCGAAAGTCAAGGATTAGGACACGGGCTTGAACAAAAGAAGACATGACTTTGAAGATAAGGGGGAGGTTACAATCATCTGAAGTCACAAAAAAAAACTCAAGGAACCACTCGCGGATCGAGGGGGACGTGTTGAAGGAAGAGATCTTTGGGGAATTTTGCCCAAAAACTAGTACAAATCACGTCAGGCGAGAGAGAGTACCATAAAAAAAGCAGGGGATAAAGTCGATAGTCATCAGGAAACATCGGGAAAAAAGAGGGAAAGGGGAAGTTACTACAGCCATTCCACCTGATAGGGAAAGAAAAAAACGACCGCGTTTGGACATGGAAAGGAAGAAAAACAGAAACGATCTGACGGCGCGCACGCCTTGGAGAGAAATGGGACGAACGAGGAGAAAATCGTAGCGTCTTTCCCTGCCAGGCTGGTTTTTGCCGGTACAAGCCACAAGGAGAAGAAAAACATGAAAGGGGCTGGCAATCCTGACGGGTGCTCTAGATCAGGAAAAGAAAGGGAAGTAAAGGATCTTACTGAGGGGAGGGGGCAAAGCAGGTGCAGGTGCCGCTCGAAGAGGAAAATAACCAACGAAAGAAAAACGGAACGAAAAGGATGGGGTGGGTGATTGGGAACTGACAATCCAAACGTAGGGAGGAGAGTGCCTCCGGAAACGGTGCTAGAAGATATTCACTTTGGAAGAAAAAGGGGCAGGGAAAAGTCCAAACGAAGCAAAGAATATTCCACGCCGGAACGATTCAGAAGATGCTAGAAGCCTAGGCGGAGGGGAAGAGTGGTGCATCCATGGGACTAAGGAAGCATGCGTGAAAAGAAGAAAAGAAACAACAAAAGGGAGGGGGGTCAATACATACGAAGGGAAAAGCAGAGAAGGCACTTAGTACCAATGCGGAACCCTTGTCAACCCTTATAAACACTGAAAAAGAGGATTCGATCGGCCCCGAAGTTAATAAAGAGGGTAAAAAAAAGAGGCGGTCTTAAAAGAGGCCGAAAGTTAGGGGGAAAGATGGCCGGACTTGAAAAAAACCTTTAAGCAGCCGACAAGAGAAGGGTGGGACATAAAAAAAAAGGTCCTAAAAGCGAAGCAGGAAGAAAAAGGATAGATTGAGAAAGAGGGAGGGAAAAATCAAAAAAGAGAAATTACTGGCATTTAATGTTGGATCTCCCTATACGAACTCAAAAAGCGTACGGATGAAACTCAGCGGCTGGTTTTTATGAGGCCTGATTTGGTACTAGAAAAGGGGCTGGAAGAAGAAACGAAGGACTAAGTCCAGAGGCTAAGGTAAATCAGACCAGGAGAGAGGGAAAAAGACAACCGCGATCAGTGGAGTTTGGAAAAAAGCCGTAGTGTAACCGGCGTCGGGGCGGGGAGAGAAAGAAAGTGTGTATAGGCCAAAAAAAAACCACAGCGGAAAAGACCGAACCACGAGGACATAGGAAGGACGTAACCACCACTGGGGCAGCGGGATGGTCAACTGAACGATACCGTAATTGGGAGCGTTACTAATTTACCACACCATAAAACCATAAAACAGAGGAGAGTTCGATGAACGTGAGGCCGAAGAAAGAAGCGGGGAAATTCAAAGAGGAGTTGAATTAAAGGAGAAAAGAAGAAAATAGCTGGGGGTTGAAAGGCAACTCAGAGTGGTTCCGAACGAAAATAGCTCGACAGAGCGACATGTGTTGGGAAGGTAAAAGGAGAGACGCGGGGGGAAAGAGGACGGAAACCAGCAGAAGAAAAGGGAGTTTTCCGGACAGCGGTCGAAATGAGAAAAAGATGTCTAAGAAAAAATGACTCTGCCTCATATAAACTACCGTGACGGGCCCAGGTGATGATGACTGGTACGAAAAAAAAGTGAAAAAAAAAGGGAAATCTGACCGGGAAGGGTCGATAACCGGAGTCTGAAAAAAAGTAACGAGCAAAAAATGAAAAGCTTCAGGGAAGGTGGAGAAGGAAAATCTTAAAAACCTGGAAAATCGGGGACTTTCAGATATGTGAAAAAAAGCCGGAAAAGCTGCCGGCTGGGTAACAAACAAGAATTGGGGTGGGCAAGAAACAAATCTGTAAAGGGGGGGAAGGATGAGGGGCACCCATCGCACCGAAGAAAGAACAAACAATAGGGGAGCACAAAGAAGTCAAAGAAAGCGTTCAGGGAAGATTATGCAACCCCATGTTTGAGGAATACCCAAGAATACTTTGACCCCGCCGGAAAATTAAGAGAACCACCCTCTAATCCTAAAGAGAACAACAAAGGAAGGAGTAAAGGATAGGGGGTGTGTGGGAAAAGTCAGTGGGCGGGGGGACCCGTCCTGAAAGGGAGGAGTGCTAGAAAAAATGGGGGTTAATAGCTCATAGAGTAAACTTGAAAAGGGGATCACTGTGGCTTTCCTCGCGAATGGAGGTGGAAAAAACAGGTGAAGAGTGGATGGAGTAAATAAAGAAAGTAACCATGTCCCGAGGGGGGTAAAAGCGAAAACAAAAAAATATGGACGGATTACCAGCTTGGGGAACCGGGGAAAGGGAGCGTGGAGAAAAAGATATAAATATTAAGGGGGATCAAGGTGGACGGCGCTGAACAGCGGCAAAAGTTTTCCGGGCCGAGAAAAGGGAATGGCTCTGGTGACTAAAGACGGGTTCGCGCAAGGTAAAGACTAAAGCGGGTTTGAAATGAGAAAGACATAATAGACACACCGTTCCCTCCCCAAGCGCTCTATAAGGGAGCTGGCTGAAATGTCGGGGAGCATGGTGAATAAGGGAAAAAAAGGAAGGGCGTTAGGAGTAGTGGATTACGGTTTGAATAACACCGATTAAACCAATTTTACACGACCAGTTCAACAAGTAGAAACTGAAAAGAGTTTGGGGAGATGAAGGAAAAAAAAAAAAAACAAGACTCAACCGATAACGGCCTCATGGGGACGAAGCATACATGGATTTACAATCATGAGAATGAAACAAACGACGGCGCAGACCCAAGAATCGACAAAGAGTAGGTGATAAAGGGGGGGCCAGTCCGGCCACAACGGGGAAAGAAAAATTCAGCAGAGTAAAGTACCGAGGAATCCCTCGGAAAAGGGAGAAAACAGTGAAATCTGCGGACGAGCTAAGAAGAAGGGAAGAAAGGGGAATGAGAGACCATACCACGTTGAAGGCTAATCCAAGCAAGGTACAGGTCCCGGCGGGACAGACATGACCAAGGGGAAGTCGCTAGGACGAAAAAAGACGTATGGGAATCTGAGTGGGTGGTTGTTGGTTGGTTAGGAAAAGGGCCAGGCCCCATGGGGGAAAAAGGACGCAGACAAAGGCATACCCACCATAACATGGAGGGTCAGCCATAACAGGAGGGGGGTCTAAAGGAAGTTCGAATAAAGGGAAGGAAAGAATGAAACCTGTCGACAGAAGGCCGGGGGGGGGGCCTCGTACGGAAGGCAACATATAAAAAGAAAAGAAGGCGTCGGCGGTCAGCGTCCGAGAAAAAGCAGGTTTGAGACAATCAACGTCAGAGGGGGAAAAGGCCATGTAGAAGGGAGGAATCCAGGCTTAAAAAAAAAAAATGGGAAAGACCGCGAAAGTCGGCAAAAAGAGCCTGATCTCAAGGGATGCACAGATGCCGAGAAGGACAATCCGATCTTTATATGTGGGTGAAAGCATCGGTGGTCAGGGGACGGGGGGAAACATGAACCGATCTCTCGACAACAAACGAAAAAGGAACTTCCAGGGCAGGAAGAAGGCTGCAGGCCCATGAAAAAAATGGCGCAAGGGGGTCCCTGCAAAACATAGATCAAAACTTCCAAATCTTCGGAAAAAAAAAAAAAGACGTAAAGAATAGAAAGTTGTGGCAAAGCCCTTCAAAGGAAAAAAGACAATGGGAGGGGAAGGGGCCGGCCAACATAAAAGGGAGAGGCTGAATCGACCCATCCGACAGTGTGGTTTCAGAAAACTGGACCGAAGAAAAAAGGAAGGAAAGGACCGAAACTGAATGGTGGGGGGAATGACTTTGAATCGACTAAACCGGCAATGGGCCGGTGAACAGAAGGGCCTATACATTGGGAGAGGGGTAAAAAAAAAAAAATCCAGAACAAAAAGCACCGAAAATACGGGTTCAAAGGAAGGTGGGGGAAGGGGAGGTACTAGAAAGTGCTTGACATAAGGAAAAACCAAAACAGAATTAACTTCTATCGGGAAGAGTGCCCAAGAGCAAATTTCAGGAAAGAACAGGAAACCGATCGGGGAAAAGGTCCACTGTAAAAAGTGCGTCCAGTGAGGGGCAAAAGAA
>Ga0179591_1353406_pt1 | contig 15541 bp, 16 predicted proteins | sample CZOMad2_1_08_16f_FD_182891 | JGI IMG/M metagenome (GOLD analysis project Ga0179591, IMG submission 182891) | Vadose zone soil fungal communities from Angelo Coast Range Reserve, California, USA - CZOMad2_1_08_16fungal (PacBio error correction) | ecosystem: Environmental > Terrestrial > Soil >...
TCAATGACAGAAGCCGCGCGGACAAGTCTTCCGCAACCGCTCGAGACGAAACCCGTCAAGATCTACCAAAGAACGGGACTTGGCTTGTAAAGGGCAAATAGACCAGAAGGGGGGGCAGCACGCTACCAACGAAAGAACGCGAGGCGACTGTCGGGCAGAGGGAGGGAAGCCCGCTTTTAACGGGACGGGGTCATTCTAAGCAGTCGTGCCTCGCAAATCCCGATCGAGACGGAGAGAAGAAAGGGGAATGCTGGACGAACAAGTCCGAAAGGGACGAGGTTTGGGCGGACTAACGGCATTCACCCCGGTCTTTCTACTTTATTTAAAGCCTTCTAACGACGGGGGGAACATAAAACGACCAATGCAGCAGAACATAACTCCACAAACACGACGTGGTGAGGTCGGGCCCAGTCCAGAAAAGAGGTCCACCAAACTCTTCTCAACAGCCGCCTACATGTTGTTTTTGCTTTCAGATCACAAGACTCCGCGTCACGAAGGCCGCTCAAAAAAAAAACCGCCCGCCTATGAAGACCTTATGAAAACGTCGACGCCAATGAAAAACCGATTCCTGAGCTGCGTAGGTGGAGTGCAATCTGAACTCCGAAACGAGAGGGGTGGTTCAAGGGGGGTCAAGCTCAGCAATCAGAACCTATCTGGATGAACCTCGGAAAGAAAGAAAAGGGGATTCTAGGGAGAGAGAGGGAAAAAAAAATGAATTTCTTCTATACTTTTACCTCGATGCTGTGAGAGCGTGGGTCGAGAAGAAAAAGCGGAAGGACGGGGGAAAGGGGGGCGAACAAGGGGAGCCACGATCACGTCACGGACAAAATGGTCTGTTATTAGAAAGTTAGAAAAGAAAGGGGAAGTGAGCTGAAGGAAGAAGAAATGAAAATCTCATATCAACAACCACAAAACTGATAGAGAAAAAGTATTTGGGGAAAATTCGAGAGGAATCACGAAAAGAAGGTCCCCGACCGGGTAAGAACCGACAAATGGGAAAGCGGTTCACTTACCAAAACAATAGGAGAGTCGAAGCAAAGAGCAAAAAACCTTGTATTCTTCACAACAATCTCCAGGCCAATAGGGGGAGGTAAATCTCTGAAACTACAAAATTGGCATCACGAGTCTAAAAGGGCAGGGAGAAGGAAGGGATAGGAAAAAATAGGGGGACGACAAAGAGCTGAAACTGGACCCTAGACAAGGGTTCTAGCGGGAGAACTTAGCCTATGGAAGATCCGTGTCAGGGAGAGGCTGTTTGAGGGGGGACGGGAGACGTGGGAAATAGCTAATATTTCACTTAGCTTTTTATCGCCTGAAAAACAGTCATAAAAAAAAGGGGAACTCATCCAAAGACCCCAAAAAAATGGCAAGGGGGAGACGGTGAAACTGAGAGGGTGTTGGGGGAGGGGGGCTTGGTAAATACTTATCGAGCCCAACAGTGACACAAAAACGTGTGGAAGGAGACTCTTACAGTGGGGCAAAAGAGTAAAAAAAGGGGGGGAACATAAAAAAATGCTCGAAATCCGTGGTTGACGGCATCTCCGGGAAAAAAAGTTTGCGCACTCCAACCTCCATCCTACTGGAATTTTGTTTCAAATGGAAATTGATGTGGGAGGAATTCGGATGGGGAGAGGCACCGAGAGTGAAATCACCGCAACCTCTGTCACGCATCAGCCATCAAAAAAGCGGATAGGGGGAGGAGGTCAGAAAAAGGGGCGATGGTAAACGACCCATGCGTTCCCTATAGGCGGGTGTGGCCAAGTAATAGAGAGGACGGTAATACCTCTGGACAGCGTCTGCCGGGAATGTACTGTGTGGGGGGTAAGAGGTAAGTCAACACTGGTAATTGGCGCGGAGAACTCTTCAGCCGTAGACAACCTTTTTTCTTCACGCCCCAACAGCCTGCTCAGCGGTCCGACGATGAGAAGGCCGAGTTTTCCTTGAAGTCAGATGCCAAGGACACCGATTCATGGAGATGGTTCGTCCCCGTCCGGAACGTGCAAGGCCTTTGACGCTTGGCGAGGGGGGCCTTCGAAGCGCGGGAGGCCAGGAACTTTTTAGGGGTTTCCCGCGAACCTTGAAGGGTTTTTAGGGGGGCTGGGGGGAAGCGAAAGTAAGGAGTCGGTCGGCGAGAAAACGGGGACAAAACAACCTTACTGTTCCAGGGGTCCTATTATGACGGAGCCCTCGGGGAGGTGGGATTGGCCGAAGCCGACGGGGGTCGCGATCAGTTTAAGCCAGCTTCTAAAAAGTAAAGAAACCCGTCGGATCGTCCTCGAACGACCCGCAAAAATCGATGGTTGGTACTCCGGTATTTGGGCGCGCCGAATCAGAGAAGGCGGGTCGGCGGGCAACAGAAGGGCCGGGAGCGAGTTTTTAACTCCCGCAGGAGGCACTTGGAAAAAAGGTATCTGATCCGCCAAATGACGTATTAAACTATTCAGAAAAGACGCGCCTTGGAGGGGAGTCTGCCAGACGACACCAATTTGAGTGGTAGGGGGAAGAACACAGACAAGATCAACAACACAAAAGTAGGGAGGAATAGGGGGTGGCTTCCCCGACAGACGAAACAGATACAGGAGGAGGAGGGCCCCGAATAAAGAGGCAAAAAGGCCCGGCTGATAATTCCATCCAAAGGAAAATATGAAAAATCAGGGATCCATTCACAAAGAAAAGAGACGGCGGGAGGAGCCAAACGAAAGCAAAGAAAATACTACGAGGGTTGCGCGCAACTAACCCTAGGGAGCGAAGAAAAACCAGATGGGGGGAGGCAACACGAAGAGAGGGGAGGACGCGTAAACAAGAAGGCAAAGCAAAAAACACTTCAGAAAGATGAAAAGCGACTGCACTTAAGGCAGACGATGGGGGGCGCCATCCCTGGCTGGGCCTGAAAGCGTCCGGATGAAAATCAAAGCAGGGGGCTCTGGTAGAGAAAGAAAAACCCTTGGCTTGGCTCACCACACCATCACATGGGTAGCTTTCGGCGGGCTAACAATAAAAGCGGGGAAAAAGGAAGAGAAGGGCTAAGAACACTTCAATGCAGGAAATACTCCACTGAAGGACACGAAATGACTGTCCTCGAAGGTCCGTATGGGCAGCCGAGGGGAGTAAAGGAGGGGAAGGGAACACATCCGTCGGTCTAAGTGTTCTTTAAATCACAGAGAGGATGAGGAAGCACTCCCCCATTTCTATAGGGAAGAAAACACAAAGCAACCGAAAAAATGGGGAGAGCCTCGGAAGAACAAAGGCGTAAAGATAATACATGATTAAGGAAAACGCCGGCCTCCTTTTGCTTCTTACCTTCAGATGTCGACATTCAGAAAGAACGAGGGGAAAGATAGGGTCAAGCCTGCAAAGACTAGACTGGGGTGGTTGGGATGGAACACGGGTTCATTGCCCTATTCTTTCACCAATATAAGAGAGATAAGAAATATCAGGGGAAGGGGGAACAGTACCACTAGTAGAAGTGTTGGAGTAGAAACAATTACTTCAAAACCTTCTCTACATGTTGGATGAAAAGAACGGGACTACTACGGGAAGGACGACAATCGCTCCATCCACCAAAAGACGGGTTGATTAGGTACAGATAAATACCCGCTCAAACACTAAGCGTTCCAACAAAAGCTCACCACCCCTACTTTTGTTGGGGGGAGGGGAAGAAAGGCTAATCAGAAAGGGAAAAAAAACACAAAAGATGAAACGAACCGCTAGGGCATCTCGGCCTCTCCCCTAAAATCTTACCGACACATGAAGGAGGGCTGGCTGAGGGGCAGGGAATGAAAGAAAAAAACAAAAAATCGGGTGACAAACGGGGGTGTCAGACAATACTGCAGGAGTGGAAGAAATGGAAGGCGCCTTCAATCCTTTCTCTTCTTCCTAATGGAAGGGGGTTGGCTGTTCGAGAGGTAAAAAAGAAAAAAAAAAAAGCAAAAGGGTAGGGGGAGGAGGGTGGAAGCAAAAAAAGGAAGGGTCTTCGTCAGATGAACAGTTTTTTAAAAACTAGCGCTGGGTAGCCACTTTCTGCATTTCGATATCCCTGAGACCTACTGGGGGGTGGACCTGGGGGAGCTGCAAGATTCAAGGGGAAAACTCAGAAAAAAAAAAAGAAGAGGGAGAAGGTCACAAACCGGAGATGCAGAGAAAAGGCACGTTTAGGGTCTCCCAATCATCACTCAACTACATGGATGCCGCCAGGGGGTAGAGGGAGGGGCGACCAAAAGAAGGGGACAAAAAACCGGAAAAGTCCTCGAAGACTGCAAGTTGAAGAGACAACCCACCCATGGAAGCTCCATCAGAGGAGGGGCCTCCTAGGCAAAAAGAACCATGATGGGGTAATAAAGGGATAGAAAAAAGAAGTTGTCGGCGAAGCGAAAGATCCAGATCAGGCGAAATAAGCTTACCTTCAAAAACTTAGCAAGGAGAAAAAATCCTAAAAGGGAGAAAAAAAATTGAAAGCGCCGCTAGGAACAGTGGTCCGGCAGTTCGGGGTTCTGGTATAAAGGTTTAATGGAATATGGCGGGCTGGAGATTGGAGAGGACGAATGAAAGGGGAAGGAAGGAGGGGGAAAGCTGCAACCCAACCAAGGGGGGAAGGGGGGGTTCAACTACGAGTGTTGTGGGGGGAAGACGCGGGGTGCGGGGGACCAGATTACCCAACGTTTTTGGGGGGGTAACTTTGGGTACTGGGGGACATTCCTTGTAGGCGTAGAAAACGGACAAGAGAGCAAGGGGACGGGGGGAAAACGGGGGGGGGGGGCCGTGAAAGGCGAAACAGCCAAACAATCCTGGGGCTCCCGGAAGGGGTGGGTTCGGGGGTACAAAGAGGGAAGAAATTGTGAGTCTGCGAGAAAAAAAGCTGCACGAAAATTGAAAGGGTACAACTCTCCTAATCCAAGAGGGGGCTCGCAGCCTCGATAGTTGAGCAGGGGAGGAAGGTGCATTAAATGTGATAACACCTCCATGTGGAGTGTATGGAAAGGAGGGGGGGGGGGGTTCAACGAAAACAAGCAGCAGGGGGCCCATACTGAACGCAAGGGAAACGAACGAAGGGGCACGTAACCGTTGCGGAGGGGGGGGGGGGAAGGAACAACAAATTTGTCTAACGTAACAGGGGGTGATTTTGGGCTGCGGGGGGGAGAAATCAGAAAGAAGGAAAACTTTTTGATTCCAAGCCAAAAGTTCTGCTCAAAAAAAGGGAAGAAAGGGGGAAGACAGGAAACCAAAATATTTCACCATAATGGGCGACCGAAACAAAAGGAACGTTGAGGGTAAGGGGGGGAAGAGGGGGAGGGAAGAAAAGAGTCCTTCGGCGTCAAAATTCGCCTTGAACTGAGGGGGGGGGCGATTGGGGGAAAAAAAACTGGGAAGGAAAGGGGCGGGAAACGTATGGCCGATGTTTTAGGTGGAAAAGAAGCGAAAAACAGCTCCTTTAGTTTTTGGGGTCGGTGCGATAAATAAGGTAGGGGGGGGGAGGAAGAGAAAACAAAAAAAAATCCACCGGACTTTCAAGTAAAAAAACAGAACGGTCTGACAGGGGGACCAGAACGTAAAGAAAAAAACCCGCCCTAAAAATACTGGAGGTTGGGGGGGGAATAACGAAGGGACGTCCTCATATGTCACCTTTTTCCAGCTTAGGCCTTGCCAAAAAGGAAGAGCGGACAGAAGACTACGGGAACAAGCCCAAATCTTTGCGTCAGGGAGTCCGGGAGGTGGGAAGACAGAAAAAAAGACCCTAGTTAGAGGCCGGGGGGGGAGTGAAAATCTCCGGTTGGTCAGTAAAGGAGGGCGTCATAAAAACCGTGAGGGAGGAAGGGGGGAAATTGTAGGAGAGGGACTCAAAAAGACAAAAAAAAATGGAGAGGGGGATGAGATGTCTGGAGGAAAGCCCAGGGCACAGGCTTCCTTCCAAAAAATAGGACTGGCTAAAATAAAAAAATTTTTGATAGGGTTCACCAGGGGGAAAAAAGAAAAACCATCGAACGAAACAAAAAAAACACCTTGAGGTGATTAAAAAAGAAGAAATTTTTTCTGCAAACCGCGAGGAAAAGAGGAGCGGAGGACAGGGAGAAATAACAGCAAAAGGAAAGGGGATTGAAGAGTGCAGACCAGAGAACATGGCTTTCAAGCTCATCCAAGACCTTCAATGAAAGGGGAACGAAGGAAAAAAAAAAAGAAAGGGGAGAGGGGGGGGGGACAAAAAACACACAGTCAGGAAGAGAACCTATTTTGCGGCTCGCAAGTGGAAAAAAATAAAGGGAAGCAGAAAAAACAATTTCGGGGTCTAGCATCTAATCTCTATAACTAAGGTACAGCCAGGCAACAAAAAAAAAAAGGGGGGGGAAAAGGTCCATGGATTGCGGGGAACTAGGACTTCTGGTCGAATAAAAAGGTGGGGAGGGAGCAATTGGAGGGGAATCCAGAACCAAAAGGGGACAACGGAAGTAACTACCAAGGCCAGGTTTTCCTATTTGTACAAAGGGGCTTCCCAAACACTAAATTTGGTATGTTGAAGACAAAGACAAAAAAAAAGAAAAAACCGTTACAGAAATCCATTTTGTGGAAAGGGGGAAAGTGGCAGTCACAATGAAAAATAGGAGCTTCCAAAGAAACAAGGAAGGGGAACTTCGGGTTTGCATAAAGGGGTGAACTCTCAAAGTCCCTGGGGACAAAAAGGGAAGGCCAAATCTGCCGACAGGTCCAAAAGAGAAAAACAGGACAGCAAGAGGACCTTGGGCAAAGACAACCGACCAACTTTCTTGGGGGGGAAATGAGATCTAGTGCATGTTATCTGGGGTTCCCTTAGCCACATGTGAAAGGGGAAAGAGACGGTGGTAGGTGAATCTGCTGGGTGGGTAGATTTAAAAGCACCAAACCCAAAAATAAAAAATTTGATTAGAAGGAAGGGGTGGGGTCCACTTGGACACCCAAACTCCCAGGTCAAGAAAGAAAAAAGAAAAATCACCGAATAAACGGAAGGGGAAGCCACGCGGGGTGACAGTAGAGGAAGGAGCTCAACCAGGGCCTATCAGGAAAAAACCAAAAAAAATCCTTTCAGGTGTATTTAGATCCAAAAAGGGGGGAAAAAAGGAGAAAACTCTCAAATATTTCCTAGAAGGCAGAGGAATTCCCTCCCCATGAAAGCCTCCCCTGGGACAAAACAAGCCCGGGAAAGTATGAAATAAAAAAGGGGACCAGTGCCGGGAAAAAAAAAGTTCCTAAATCGAGCATAATAATAAGGAAAATTTTCCCAACTTGAAAACATTCAAATGCCAGAGGGGGGGCGGGGGGGTGGGGAGAGGCAGAAAAACAGAAATGAAAGGGAACCAAACCCCAACCGGAACGAGTGCGCATCTTTTAAAGAGACTTCTGACAATTGGGCCAAGAAAAGGGGGAACCGAAAAATCCAAAAAAAACGGACGTGGGATTACGGCACCTCGAGAAAGATCCCCCCGCAACACCCACCCATAGGTTCCGGAAACTTTTATTGGGGCGGAAAAAATGAATGACACCAAAAGGCCACTCCAAGTAAGGGGGGAAGGGATCAAAAAAGCAAAAAAACCCTCCCTAAATGAATTGATTATAACGGGCCCGGGGGGGTGTCCGGGGGAAAAAAAGGAAAAAAGCCAGGGGAAAAAACCGAACGGTCCTGTAAAAATCCGGGAGGGAAAGTTGGGGGGGGAAAGGAAGACTAAGGTACACGATGCTTTTAATGGTTTTTTCAAGAGACGGAAAAATACACTATAGTTTCCCAAAAAAAGGAAAAAATTAAAAAAAGGGAGAAAGGGAAAGGGAGGGGGAAAAAAAAATCACAAGGGGAGGGTTGGGCGGGGACGATGCTTGAAAAAAGTGAAAGGATTGTGGGGAGGAGCCCAATCATTTCCCCAACAGTCCCAGAGGACTTTTAAATAATATCTTGGGACCTGGGGAAACTAAAAAGACACATGTGAGGAAATTAGAACGGGAGAAAATAAAGTGAAAGGAGACTTAAAATCCTCAAGCAAATGAAAGAGGCCGTCCATAAACAACAAACCAAAGGAAGGGAAGGGGGAAAGGGGGGGGAAAAAAAAGATGTATTGAGAAAAAAATTAATTCGGTAGAACTTAGGTGGAGACCGGGAAATAAAAAAAAATGGGGAATGAAGAACCTTTTAGGGGGTCAGGAGGACCCCAGAACACCAATGGCACAAACGAAAACGTCCTTAAAAAAACGCCCCAGACCGAAGCCCTTCCCGGTAAAAGAAAAGGAACCCCAACCCAAAGCAGGACTACCCATCACTGGGGAAAAGGGGGGTGGAGAAGAATGAAAGAAAAATCCGTTATTGTCAAAAGAAAAAAAAAACTTACATGGGAACAAAAAAAAAATATGGAAAGGGGGAAGAGGGGAAAGGAAAGATAAGGGTGAAGAGGAAGGAAAAAAAAAAAGAGGAAAAGGGGGGGGAGACGGCTAAGCCAGGGAGGGGGAACCACCAGAAAAGGTTGAACCAACCAAAACAACCATTCTTAAAGAAGCCGGAATTATGGCCAGGGGTCTTTGGAGAGGAAAAGGTTAGGATGAAGTTTTGTGCGGTAGAAAAGTGTCCTGAAACTAATATCAAAAACAAAACCCTAGGTATGGGGACACCCTGGGATGTGATGGAACAAGACCAACGGAGAGTGATACCTTCAACGGAGCCAAAAAATGAAACTTGAAAATCCCTGGGGGGTCACACTGATTTTTTTTTGGAGAACTCGGGGGGTCTATGGGGGAAACCCGTTTAAAACTGAAAGTGTTTGGACTATACCGGGAAATTGTCCGGAAGGGGCTAAAAAAGTACCCCCCCCCCACTTGAAATAAGAGGTCCAAAAAAAGATCAACCTTCCCCCCTCAGAGGAACAAGGGTTTGGTCAGAGGAAAACCAACTTTACCGTCCCAAAAAGGAACCACTCCAAAAAACCTTTGTTCCACAAAAAACTTTTTGGGGGTTGAAGGGGGGGGTCCTGGACGGTGTCAGAGAGTAAGGGAGATGAAGCCCTACAACGAACCTAGAAAAAGGGGAAAAAGTTTCAAACTCCCCTGCAACAGGCCCTACGCGAGTCACAACACCAAAAGGAAGCATGGGTGTCCACGAAGGACTAATTCTTGGGGGAAAGTGTTTTCAAAAGGGGGGGGCGAGTAGGGAGAGGGTGACGTCAAAGACCAGGCCGGGGTCAGAATTCGGCGAGGTGGGTTTTTTTGAAGGAAAGGGGGAATCTATAGGGGTTGTCATGGGGTTTGGACGCGGGAGGGGGGGTCCAGACAGCCTAAATCTTCCGCCTTTGTGCCGAAAAGTAAAGTTGGGACTTTAAATTAAGTTGTATCCGTGTTAACGGGAGGAGGCTACCCAAAGGTCCAAAAAGACCGCCTCACACTTTGTGGCACGGCAAAAGACAAAAAGGGGGGGGTGCTGGAAAAAAATCGGGGGACATAAACTCATGCACCTGGTGTTACGGCACTGTGGAAGTAGGTGAGAAAACAACCAAACCTGGGGTGTTGGGGGGCCAAAAAGAAAGAATAAAAAAGAGTTGAAGTGGAAGATGGGCCAGGAAAATTTCCCCTAAGGGCCAAACGGAGGGAGTGCCGGGCAGGGGTACCAGCTTGGCAGGGGGAAAGAAAAGGCGAGAACAATCCGCGGAGGGGGGTAAAATGGAAGACTTTTTGGTGGGGGGGAAAAGGGAAAAGACCCCGAAAATCGCCCGGTACACGGGGGAAAATGGCCAACATTGGTACAGAAAGCAAGTAGGGGCCAAAGGAGCGAAGCAGAAAAAGGAACCTGGGGGGCCGTTTCAAAAAATCGGGGGGAGGGAGAAAAGGAATGCAAAGGCCCAAAATTTATCTTGGAAAGAAGAAGAAGAAGACCCTGTCCCTGGTCACACCTAAAGAAGAATCCCGCAGTAAGGATGGATTCCCCGGTTCACATATTTCCTTGACCCAAATTGGGGATTCCGGAAGGAGTCTAGATGAGCCAGAACCAATATTTGGGAAAGGCCCGTTCTCCCTCGTGTAGGGTAAATACCTTCCAGGTGAAAATAGAAAAATTGGAAGGAGGGGGCGTGGGACTGAAAAAACCAGGGATCCAGGGGGGGGGGGGGAGTCCCAGCCGTTTTTGGGTTCAACTGATCCCGAAAAAAGCCTGTGGATGTAAAAAGATATGGAAGAAAAAAAAAAAAAAAAAGCAAAAAAAAAATTTGTACGCGATCGTACGGGGTCGGTTTGGACCCAAAATAGATGAAAAAAAAGCCTCTGCAAAACTGTTCACGAACACACATTTAGTGGCAAGGAAACACACGAACGAAGGGGAAACGGGGTTGGTTTCTAGGGTGTGTGTGAAAAAATGCAAGAAAAGCCCCCCCTGGATCACAACAACACAACAGGGGGTCTTTCATAGGAAAAGGGAAAGAGAGGTGTTTGTATTGGCCCTTTAATGACATCGGTGGGGGGAGTGGGAAGGGGGTAGTCAATGACAGAAAAAAGCCAAATGAATTCACTTGAAAGAAAGGCGAATCCCCCCGGAAAAAGCTTGGGAACTTAGGGTTATGCCAAACGCCAAAATGAACCATGCCCGCTAGGGAGGGGAATAACGCAAAGAACAGCCAAGAATTCCCGGAATCAAGCACACGTGACACCAGCTGAGGGGTGGGGTCCAAGCACGACCAATTTTTACCCCCTACGGGGGGAAACAGTGGAAAAATAATGGGACACTTCAGAAATACGGGGGGGTTTCACTAGGCGTTCCAATAAAGGCCCGAACCAAAAGATACCGGAGAAATCCGCTTCGGAAGAACATGGTAGGATTTTAGTTCATAAAAACCCTGTTTGTGGGACTAAGCCCGGGGTTTTGACCAACCCCAAAAGGTCTCGCCTCCCGGAAATGGGAAAATTAAAAAATCAAAGGTGGATCACATGTGAGAGAAAAACACCAAAAAATAAGGAAGGTTGAAAACCGCTCAAGCCAAGCACAGTAACCGTAAAAGAGGCGGGGTTTTTTTTCCCCTCGTCACTTCAAAAACAACATAAAAAATAGGAAACAGGGATAAAAAAAACAAAGGCTACTTTCCGTGTGTCTGAAAAGACAATTCACCAGGCCATCAACAGGAAGGAAACTTATTAGATAAACCGCCACAGAAGGCCCAACTTCAATCAACGACCAATTGTTCTGGCTCAGGGAAAACTCACACCGGGATTCAGCCGGTAGGAAACGTTGTAGGGGCCAAATCACTGTGGAAGGGGGCAAAAGAGAGGGCCTTGAAGGAATCCTCAATCGTCCCAAAAATTCCTTGCTTAAACCCACGACACCATCACCCCCCAAAAAAACGATTGAAAAAGCTCGGCGTGCATTTTGTGAAAAAAAGGTTCGAAAAGTAAAAACCATCGGTGTGAAAAAATATAAAAAAAAAAGACCGAAGATCCGAGACTCCCCTGTGGGGCCGGTTTTAAGGCCTTACTGAAAAAAAAAAGCCCTTTGGAACACACGCTAACACGTGGTAGTCCTCCCCCCCAAAGGAAAACGAAAGCTGCAAATGTGGAGTAGGAAAGATCTTTAACGGAACGGTTGAAAATCTATGTCTGAAGACCGCGAATTTCAACTAGCTCTTCCCAACGAGAAATAAAAGAAGGTGTGTTTTCCCCGTACATTTAATGTGGGGAGGGGTGGAGAGAAAACAGCCAGAGTACAAGGTTAAAAAACCCGGACGGAGAAGACAGGTTTTGGATGAACCCCTTTTCCACAACCACCCAAACCAGTAAAAGGGCAAATTAAACCTTGCCCCCATCTAAAAAAAATAAAAAGTGGTGGGAAGTAGGGGCCCCTCCGGTATCCCAGCTAGTAAAACCTACTTCCCCCCGGTTCCAAAAAAAAAAAAGCCAAAAGACCAAGAAAAAAAGTGGGGGTGGGGGAGGGGGCGCCTGCTCGAAACCCAGCTCCCGAGCCCTCCACAACCAAGGGAGGTTGAAAAATCAGGGAATGATGCGATTTCAAAAAGAAGTTAAGAAGAAAAAAGGCCTTGGAAAACTGACACGGGAAACCTATCGGCCTGCCTGGGGTTGGACTCCAAACAGGCAAGTCAAAAACAAGGACCCTTTTCGTGCCGGTTTTGTTTTAAACCCTCCACTTCACAGCCTACGACTCAGGGCCCAAAGAATCCACTGGGAAAATAAAATCCTTCATCGGCCCAATGCTACAAGACACCTGACAAAATCCGTGGGGGAAAACAAAAACAAAGAAGGGTAAAACAGCATAATTCCCTGTCAGGAAAGGGGAAAGGGGAAAAATCAAGTCCCCTGCTGAAGTTGAAAGGGTACCGAACGAGCGAAGGGGGTTTCAGGGGGGGACGATCTTTGGGGAAACCGGGATTCAGGAGACCCTACCGGTTGGGGGAAACTCAGAATAGTGCAGATACCGCCCAATGAAAAGACACCTCTCAAAAAAAAAACAACCGTAACAAGGAGTAGAGGGGGCACCGGAGGCCTGTCAGAAGTAAGTAAAAGAAATGGGGAACCGGGGAGATCAACCGACATGAAATCCCTTTATCGTGTCATTCAAAAAATCGCGAGTGTTTCCAAAATTAACTCGTCCTGGCCAGGAAGGGAAAGACTCGTGGGAAAACAAACAGCCTTGAACCTCAAAAAGCAATCTGCCCTGGTGAAGAACCAGAAAAACTTAAAAAAGGATTCCAAACAAAAAAACGAAACTCTGAGGCGGAAAAGATTGCAAGCGGGGAAGTCAGGGAAAAGAGAAAGAATCCGTGCGAGGGAGAAGAAAGGAAACCCCCCTTTGAAAAAAAAACTTAACAACAAAAGAAAGGTTGGGACTAATTGCCCAGCCCACAATGGTAAGAAAAAATAAGCCGCTCAGGTCCCGGGGGGTGTGGGGGGAGGAATCAAGTTGTTAATTTTTTCCCTTGTGGGGGGAGGAATTAAATATACATCCTAAGATTAAAAACCCAGATGGGGTAGCCGGGCCCCTGTAATGGTTCCTGCAGGGGAATTGGGAAAAAGAGCTGCGTCAGAACCCCTTTCCTACAGGGGGACACCGTTTGGGGGGGCCGAGAACCAACGGGGGGATATTCGATGGGAACCTCGGGGGGAGATCGGAAGCCGAACGAAAAAAGTGGGAAAAGCAAAAGGGACAAAAGACTTGCCACCGGAACAACGGAGGAAAAGGGAAAGGGTTACAGCAAAAATGGGTATTCGAGCCAGGGTTTTGTGACGGGCAAATCCCCCAAAGGCCACTCCAACAAAACCAAGTCAAAAAAAACAAAATTGTGTAAAGGTGGGGTGGTCTGGCCAAGAATCAACCCCTTGATCATCCTTCGAAAGAAATCGAGAGAAATGGGAAGTCCAAATGAAGTAAAATCCCGAAAACGAAGCCGCTGTCCTGAGAAAAAAAGGACCCCCCTCACGGAGTTAAATCGTGGAAAGCGTGTTTTCAATAAGGTCTAATAAAAGTAACTCCACGCTCCCCCAAGGGTGTAAATAGGGCTTTTGGGGGCGATGGGAATCGAGAGGGTTCAAAAAGGCCTGGAAAATAACAGAAGGAGATAGGGGAGAGAGAGCGGAGGGGAAAGTACGCGGCCGATAAAGGTGGGGGGCAAAGGGGTGGGAGAAAAGTGAAAGAGGTGGGGTAAGAGAGAGCAGTGCAGGGAGGGGGGGGGTGGTGAGGGATGGGGAGACAGGAGAAAGAGGTAAGGGGGAGTGAGACGGAGAGACGTGATGGTAGTAAGCCGGTGGTCTAAGGTTAGGGAAGAAGGGGTGGGAGAGGGCGAGGTGAAGGGTGGGGGAAGTGAGAAAGGGGGAAGGGGGGGGGAGGAAAAGGGTAAGTGGAGGGGGGGGAGAGAGAAGGAGGGGGTGGGGAAGTAGGTGGGGACAGAGAGGAAAGGATCGATGGACGAATGGGAGGAAGACAAGGGGGCAAGGTAGGATAGGGAGAAGCTGTGGCAACGAGAGGGGAGGGCGACGGGGAGAGGAGGGAGGGGGTAAAAAAATGGGGGAATAGGGAAGCGGAGGTGGGGGGTGGGATAGAAAGGGAAGAATAAGGGGGGAGAGGGAAGCTGACGGAAGGGGAAGGAGGGAAAGTGAATGGAGGAGATGAAAGGGTAGGAAGTGGGGCGGAAGGGAGGGGGAAGAGAGGGAGAGGGAGTAAGAGGAGAGTAATGTAGAGAGGGGGACAGGGGGGAGGGAAAAAAACGTATGGAGGGAGGGAGGGAGTGGAGGGGGTACAGAGGGAAGGGTGGAAGAGAAGGGGTGAAGAAAAGGGGGGTCAGAGGGGTGAGGCGAGCAGAAGAATTGGAGGAGGGTGGGGATGGGGGGGTTGGGGAAGAGGAGAGGGAAGAAGAGGATTGGAGGGAGGGTAGGATGAGAATACTATTGGTGAGATAGGAGTGGAGAAGGGGGAGGCGGGGGAGGGAGGGAAAGGTGGGAGGGGGGAGGGAGAAGACGGATGGAGCGAGAGTGAGGGTTAGGTGGACGAGGAGAGAGGGGGGTTTGAGAAGTCCGGTCCATCTGAGAAGATCTATTTTTCTCGTTAAAAAAATGTTTTCTTTGGCGTAAAATAGCGGTTTATGAAAAGAGGGGTTTTCAAAATAGACGACCCTTCAATCCCTCTTAAGGGGGGGGGACTTTCCACGCCAAATTGGTAATTCTCCCTAGGGATGAAGGTGGAAGTCCGAATTGGGCCCCTTGGGAGAATCAGGGAAAAAAAATCTGCCACTTGGGAGTTGAAAAAGGTTTGGAGATGGTCTATCCGTGGACCCTTGGATGTAATTTACGGAAACACCAAGCCTGGGAAGGGGTTTGGTGGGCCCTGAGAAAAAAGGACATCGAATTTCACTTGCAAGCCGATTTTGTAAAGAGTTCCAAATCAGCAAACGAACGCCCTCCCGGGGGAAAAAAGTCTTGGGTGTGGGGTACGGAGACTAAAGCATAGTAGGTTCTTCATCGGGGGGGGGAAACTAAGATCACGGGGCAAAAGAGAAGTCTTGTAGAAAACAAGGGCCCGTAAAAAAAAAGTTAACTCCCAAACTCACTTGTTGTAAAGGAGGGCCCTACTGGGCTAACGGCAAGATGCAAGGTCCAAATGGAGAGTTGACTGGGAGACTTTAAAAAAAGGTCAAGGAGATAGTCAAAAGGGCCCTTTGTCTATCCCCAAAACGCGACTTGTCCTCGCTCAGTAGGTGGGTACCCTCTGAAGGTGAAAAAAAAACAAAGTAACTTAGAGGGAATGGGGGGGCAGCCCATTCTTCCAAATATCCGGGGAGTCACTCTCCCTGGTTCACAAGGAACAGCGAAAAAAAGGGGTCATTTCGGGTCACATCCGGGTTGCTGGGGGGGGTTTAGCCTTTCTCCATTTTACTCACACCAGGTAAAAGGAAGCATTTCGAAATTTTTTGTAGGGTTTTTTGTTTTTGTGCCCCCAGAAAAAAGGCAGGGAAGGGGAAACCCTAGATTTCCCCCCCAGCAGAAGGCACAGGCCGATGCATTGATATCGGGGAAAAGAGGGAGGGCGGGAAAAGAAAGAAATCACTCCCGA